>ERZ773035.2275-NODE-2275-length-12711-cov-17.475822_pt1 | contig 12711 bp, 11 predicted proteins | sample MGYA00511487_ERZ773035 | MGnify/ENA primary metagenome ERZ773035 (study PRJEB29015, sample SAMEA2737985) | human oral metagenome | biome: human oral; feature: human-associated habitat; material: dental | place: China | collected 2024 ...
CATAGCCGAGAAAGGCACTGTAGCCCACACTGGTCTTGCCCTCGGCGAACTGCTTCCGCTTGCCCCATGTAGTGTTTTCCGAGATGCTGCGGCTTTCCTCCTGCGCTAGGCTCGACATAATCGTGATAAGGAGTTCCGTCTTACCCCTAATTTTGATACAATCTAACGATGCACCCCCTATACCCGATTAACGATGCACCCCCTTGCACCCCCCTGCCTATCGTTAAGCGAGTATGCGCCGAGAACCCTTGATTTATGCGGCTTCTCGGCATAGCGAAAGGGGGTGCATTCGCACCCCCTCAATCGAAATTTTGCACACCCCTGTGAGCAAAACTGGACACAAAATATAAAATTGCTCGTGGGAACTTATATGTGCCAGTGCCAAACACACGCACCCACGTCAATAGTTCGTCCACCGATTTCGAGGGGCGTCGCACCACCGAGCTTTACAAACGAAAAAGAGACTCCAATCGTCGAATCTAACGAATGGAATCTCTTGTATGTAAGTTTCACAGCAGCAACGACAAATGAAAGACTTCGTCACAACGGGCAACAGATTTTCTGCTCCGGTTTACAGGTAAAGAACAGGCAGAAAACACGCGCCAAGGCGATAATTATATCAGTAAACCCCTCATTTTTGGACGAAGTCCTTCGTCTGTGCTGCGATGTGCTCTGCGGTCAGCCCGAACTGCTTCAGCAGCTCCGCCGCAGAACCTGAGTGCCCGAACGCATCCCGCACGCCGATGCGATGGACGGGAACGGGTGCATACTCTGCCGTGACACCGGCAACCGCCTCGCCAAGCCCGCCGATGATATTATGCTCCTCAACGGTGACGATCCTGCCGCACTCTTTCGCCGCACGAATCACAAGCTCCTCATCGAGCGGCTTGATCGTTGCCATGTTGATCACCCGTGCATGAATGCCCTCAGCGGCAAGGCGTTTTCCTGCCTCAATGGCCTCTGGGACGAGAATCCCCGTAGCGATGACGGCAATATCGGTCCCATCCTGCAGGATTTCTCCCTTGCCGATGGTGAACGAGAAAGCCTCGTCATGATAGACCGGCGTCGCCGCACGACCGAAGCGGATGTATACAGGTCCCTCCATCTCATAGGCAGCATACACCATCTTGCGTGCTTCCACATCATCCGAAGGGCACATGACTGTCATGCCGGGAATCGTACGCATGAGGGCAAAATCCTCACAGCACTGATGAGACGCTCCATCCTCACCGACGGAGATGCCGCCGTGCGTCGCACAGATCTTGACGTTCAGATGCGGATAGCCGATGGTATTGCGCACCTGTTCATAGGCACGTCCCGCTGCAAACATGGCAAAGGTTGAGATAAAGGGAACAAGCCCCATCGTCGAGAGCCCCGCGCCGACACCGACCATATTGGATTCCGCAATACCACAGTTGAAATGGCGCTCCGGGAACGCTTTCTTAAAGATTCCGCTCTTCGTAGCACCCGCAAGATCGGCATCCAGAACGACGATGTTCTCGTGCGTTTTCCCCAGTTCCGCAAGGGCATTTCCATAGCTGTCACGCGTTGCAATTTTCTTTACGTCTGCCATGCTCATGCCTCCTCAATCGTCTTACGAATCGCAGCAAGTTCCGAAAGCCCCTGCGCGAGTTCGTCATCATTGGGTGCCTTACCGTGCCAGCCGGCCTTGTTTTCCATGTAGGAGATGTCCTTGCCCTTGACCGTCTTCATCAGAATCACGGTCGGCTTACCCGTGCCCTTGTTCGCATGGAATGCCTTGAATGCCCCTTCGAGTGCCGCGAAGTCATGTCCGTCAATCGAGATAACGGCACAGCCAAATGCCGCAAACTTCGCATCAAGCGGCGCCGTATTCATGACATCCGCTGTTGCGCCGTCAATCTGAAGTCCATTGACATCGACCGCAATGCAGAGATTATCGAGCTGATAGTGTGCGGCAAACATCGTTGCTTCCCATACCTGACCCTCGGCAAGTTCACCGTCCCCAAGGAGGGTGTAGACATTGATGTCCTTCCCGAGATATTTTGCGCCCTTTGCCATACCTGCCGCCGTTGATATTCCCTGACCGAGCGAGCCAGTGGACATATCTACGCCCGGCGTGAGGTTCATATTTGGATGCCCCTGCAGACGAGAGTCGATATGGCGAAGTGTCAGGAGCTCATCCACAGGGAAGAATCCGCGGTTGGCAAGCGTTGCATAGAAACCGGGCGCCACATGCCCCTTGGAGAGTACGAAGCGGTCACGGTTCGGATCATGCGGATTCTTCGGGTCGATGCGAATTTCCTTGTTGTAAAGATAGGTAAAATACTCCGTAGAAGAAAGAGAACCGCCCGGATGTCCACTCTTTGCCGCATGTGTGCCGCGTAAAATGCCCTCACGCACCTTTACTGCGAAAAGCTGGAGCTCTTTCTGTTCAGCTGGCGTCATAAAACTCCTCCTTGCCAATCCATATTTATCCGTGAATTATCATTGATTCCTCAAGTTTTCCCCTGACCGTAATAAGCGTTCTTCTCACGCTTTCGAAGAGCTTGTTCATGATGGCATCCCACATGTGAATGGATCATAAGGCTATAGGAAGCACTGATAAGTTCAGCCCGCCATCTTAGCGCATCTTTTTTGCCCGCTTTTCGCCCTCGATCCTCCACATAGCTTTGGCTATGTGTCTGGTTTGGCTTCCTCAATCGAACAGAAAAATCTACGCCAATCTGAGGGGCTATTTTATCAGCAGTTCCTATATCAGCAGATTTCAACAAGATCGATGCCGAGCATGACGGCAAGGTCGTGGATCTGCTCCTCCGTAATGCGGAAGGAAAGTACGGTGTGATGTCCGCCGCCCGCCTTGATCCACGCAATCGAGCCGTTTTTCAGCCCGACCTTCGGTGTCCAGAGCTGCTTCGCCACGGGCAGATGCGGCGTTTCCGCCTCTGCCTTGCGGCAGTCCACGGGGTAGCTGATGAGACGGAAGCCGTCGCGGAAATCCGCAATCGTCACGTTGATGCCCTCGCCGTCCGATCCGGTGAATACGAGCCGTGCAGGATCGTCCTTGCCGCCGATGTCGAGCGGGTGTACCTCGACACGCGGCTTGTCACTCGCAATCGTCGGATCGACCTCGAGCATATGCGCGCCGAGGATTGCCTCATGCCCCCTGCGCAGGTCGAGCGTATAGTCCTCCATAAATACCGTACGGTCGTTGTGCGCCATAATCTTGAGGAGACGTGAGAGTGCCGCGTGCTTCCAGTCTCCCTCCGCACCGAACCCATACCCATCCTTCATCAGCAGCTGAACAGCGAGTCCCGGCAGCTGCTTCAGCCCCTGAAGATCCTGGAAATTCGTACAGAATGCGTTGTACCCCTTGTCCTCGAGGAATGCCTTCAGACCGAGGTAACAACGCAGCTGATAGCGGACGGATTCCTCAAACTTCTCAACCGGATTGTTTTGAGGCGCGAGCGTATAGTCTTCCTTCAGTTTTGCATACGCTGCATCAATCGCTGTTTCATCGATCGCATCGATGACCTCGACCAGCTCGCCGATCGGCCAATAGTCCACCGTCCAGCCAAGACGGATCTGTGCCTCCACCTTGTCGCCCTCCGTAACGGCGACATCGCGCATCGTGTCGCCGAAGCGGCAGACGCGGATGCGGAAGCTTTCATTGTAGGCAACTGCGACATCCTGCCAGTCCGCAATCTCCTTCTGCACGTCGGCATCGCCCCACCAACCATAGACGATCTTGTTGTCGATGCCGAGACGCGCATTCAGGTAACCATACTCACGGTCGCCGTGCGCACTCTGGTTCAGATTCATGTAGTCGAAGTCAATCGTCGCATACGGAATCTCATTGAGATACTGCGTCGCGAGGTGGAGGAGCGGCTTCTGCAGCAGAACAGTGCCGCGAATCCAGTTCTTTGCAGGCGAGAACGTGTGCATCCACGTAATGACACCTGCAACCTCATCGTGATAGTTCACGTCCTTCATAAACTGCGTGATGCCGTCCGGCGTCGTCATAACCCCCTTGCAGACAACCTTGTACGGCAGCTTTCCGCTCGCGTTGAGCTTGTCGACGACATCCTGCGCATTGCGTGCCACGTTTGCAAGCTGCTCCTCACCATAGAGGAACTGACTGCCCGCAACAAACCAAAACTCATAATTCTTTACCTGCAGCATGATATTCTCTCCTTTTCCTGTATCCGCCTGCGATCAGGCTTTCTGCCCATAGTATGCGTTTGCGCCGTGCTTCCTGAGATAGTGCTTATCCAAGAGATACTGCGGGACGCGCGTATCCGCGTGCGTGAGCATCATCGCATGATAGTTCATCTCGGCAACGAGATCGAGCACCTTTGCATTCTCGACCGCCTTCTTCGTTGTCGCCCCCCATGTAAAGGGTCCGTGCTGCTTGACGAGCACGGCGGGCACCGCCACGGGATCGATCCCACGATCACGAAAGGTACGAACGATAATCCGCCCCGTGTTCTCCTCGTACGCGCTCTCGATCTCCTCGCGCGTCAGCGCCTCTGTCACGGGTATCGTGCCGTAGAAATTATCCGCGTGGGTCGTCCCCATCGCATCGATCTCCACCCCCGCCTGCGCAAAGGAGACCGCCCACGATGAATGCGTATGAACAACGGCATTGATTCCCGAAAACTCCCGATAGAGCACCATATGTGTAAGTGTGTCGCTCGATGGGTTCATCGCGCCCTCGACGACCTTGCCGTCCAGATCGACGACGACCATATCCTCGGGACGGAGCCTCTCATATTCCACGCCCGAAGGCTTGATAACGAAAAGCCCCTTGTCACGATCCAGCCCCGAAACATTCCCCCATGTAAATGTGACAATGCCGAGCTTCGGCAGCATCATATTCGCCTCGTAGACCTCCTGCTTGAGTTCTTCCAGCATGAAATGTCCCCCCTTTATTCGTCCGTCAAAACGCCTGCTGCCTGCTCGACAGAGAGCGCCGTCTTGTATCGTGCAATAAATTTCTCACAGCCCTCTACCCCCAACGGTTCAGGCATCAGCGTTGTGCTCTCAGACCGCTGGAACACCTGCTCATCGAGGAAATCCGCGAGTGACAGCTTTTCCCCACGCAAAGCGAAGGATGCAAGAACAGCCATGCCCCACGCACCGCCCTCGCTCGCCGTATTCATCAGTGTGATCGGCATATTGAGTGCATTTGCCAAAACCTGTTGTGCGATGATCGGCGTCTTGAAGAGTCCGCCATGCGCGATCATGACCTCTGTACGGATGCCCTCCTCACGCACGAGAATGTCCATTCCAATCTTCAGCGGGGCAAATGCCGAATAGAGCTGAGCAAGCATGAAATTCGGCAGATTCATGCGGCTGTGCGGTGTCCGCAGGAAGAGCGGGCGCCCACGCTCCACCGCTGTAATATTCTCACCGGAAAGGCAGTTGTAATTCACGAGTCCACCCGCATCCGGCTCTGCCTTCGCCGTGTGGACAAAGAGCAAATGATAGAGCTGATCGGGCGCGACCTGCTGCCCGAGATACTGAGCGAAATCGCGGAACAGTCCAATCCACGCATTGATGTCCGACGAGCAGTTATTTGTGTGTACCATCGCAACGGGTGCCCCTTCGGGCGTTGTCACAATGTCAATGTCGCGATGTACATTCTGCAAGGGTTCTTCCAGCACGTTCATCGAGAATGCCGACGTCCCAACTGAGATATTGCCCGTCCGCTTGCGCACGGCATTCGTACTCACCATTCCCGTTCCGGCATCCCCCTCCGGCGGTGCCATCAGGGCTCCCGCCGAGAGTCTGCCGCTCGGATCGAGAAGGTTGGCGCCTTCGCTTGTGAGATGCCCTGCAGGTTCCCCTGCACGCAGGACACGCGGCAGGATTCCCTCAATTTTCCACGGACACGCCTTGACCTCGGGAAGGTTCGAGAACATGGCGAGCATATCCGCATCATACGTCCCCGTTTCCTCATCGACAGGAAACATCCCCGAGGCGTCGCCGATGCCGAGTACCTGCTCGCCCGAGAGCTGCCAGTGCACATAGCCTGCGAGTGTCGTGATAAAGTCGATCTCCTTGGCATGTTCCTCCCCGTTCAGGAGTGCCTGATAGAGGTGGGCAATGCTCCAACGCTGCGGAATGTTGAACTGCAGCTTTTCCGTGAGGATGTCCGCCGCCGCGCCTGTCATATTGTTCCGCCATGTACGGAACTCTGCAAGCTGCTTCCCCTCCCGGTCAAACGGAAGATAACCGTGCATCATCGCGCTGATTCCGATCGCGCCAATCTTCGTGAGCGGCACATGATAGCGCGTCTCTACACCTGCGGCAAGCTGTGCGTAACAGGTCTGCACTCCCGTCCAGACCTTGGCAAGCGCGTACGTCCAGATCCCGTCCTTCAGCTCGTTTTCCCACGTATAGCTGCCGGAAGCAATTGTCTCAAAGTCCGTGTTAATGAGGACTGCCTTGATCCGCGTTGAGCCAAGCTCGATGCCCAAGATACTCGCACCGCTCTCGATCGCAGCAGCATTCTGTTTGAAATCCATATCCGAAACCTCCTATACAAAACGCACTATCGAACCCCCTGTGCCTCAATCTCCTCTAGGGTACGTCCCCGCGTCTCAGGCACGAACTTCGTGACGAAAAGAACACCCACGAGACAGACAACACCAAAGATGGCAAAGACGGCAGCCTGTGAGAACGCAGCGGTCATGATCGGGAACATGAGTCCCACGAGGAAGGAGCCGATCCAGTTGAAGGATGATGCCAGTCCTGACGCATGTCCGCGAATGGCAAGCGGGAAAATCTCACCAACAAGCACCCATGTGAGCGGCGCCCATGTAAATGCGTAGAACAGCACATAGATCGACAGGAAGACGACGATCATAATCGGATCCATGTCCGGGAAGATCATATCGAGAATCGCCGGAAGGATGAAGGAAAGTCCCATGATGAGTCCGCCCATACGCAGCAGTGTGCGGCGGTTGAACCGATCGGCAATGACGAGGAAGATCAGCGAGCCGAGAACGAGGAGAACTCCCTGAATGATCGGCCACATGAGCTGTGAGCTTGCGGTCTGACCGGTCGCCTTCTCCACAATCAGCGGAATGTAGTAGAAAATGGCATTTGCCCCTTGGAACTGCTGGAATGCAGCAACACCGACACCCGCTGTGACAAGATAGCGATATTTTGACTGAAGGAACACGCTCCACGAGTTTTCTGCACTTGCCGCAGATTCCTCCTTCGCCGTCTTGCAAATCTGCTGAAGCTCCGCCTCGACCTCATCATCCGGACGGATGAATCCAAGCACCCGCCGTGCCTCATCAATCATCCCACCGCGCACGAGGAAGCGCGGAGACTCCGGCAGACGCAGGACACCGAGGAAGAGAATGATCGCGGGAACTGCCGCGAGTCCCAGCATGAGACGCCAAGCAAAGGTTTCCGGAAGATCCTTGAGCATATAGTCCACAATGTACGAGAGGAGCATCCCCGAGACGATCATCGTCTGGTTGATGCCGGACAGACGTCCGCGCAGCTTTGCGGGTGCCATCTCCGACATATAGGCAGGTACGAGTGCCGATGCCGCGCCGACAGCAAGACCGAGGAGAACGCGGACGCCGATGAGATAATACGAGCCATCATGCGGTGCGATCCCCGAAAGAACCGATCCGACCACAAAGATCAATGCGGACAGGAGAATCATCTTGCGCCGGCCGAGCCGATCCGAGAGCTGACCCGCAAGTGCCCCGCCGAAGATTGCCCCCAGCATGACGGACGAAGTAATCCAACCAATAATGCTCGCGTTCCCGCGGAGATTCCAGTCGTTTTGAAGAAACGGCAGCGCCCCCGTCATAACCCCGATGTCATAGCCGAACAGAATCCCTCCGAAGGATCCAAAGAAGTAGATAAACGAGCTTGGGATTTTCTTTCCAACTGCAGCATTGTTTTCCATAATTGCCCTCCTTGTCTTCACCTAATGTGCTCGAGCACATCTTTTGTTTTAAAATAGCACAAAAACATCTTATAGTCAATAGCAAAATAAACATTTTTATCATTTAAAATTATTTTGTGCTCGAGCAATAAATAGTACATTTTCCCAAAACAAACTGTTTGTAAAAAGTTAGAAAATCGGTATAATAGATATGTAGAGAGGGGCAATATCATGATTACCATCAAACAAATTGCAGAGATTTGCGGTGTATCACGCGGTACCGTCGATCGAGTCATCAATGGGCGCGGCAAAGTCAAGGAGGAGAAGCGCGCTCTCATCCTCCAAACGATGGAGAAATTTGGCTATCAGCCGAATCCGGCGGCGCGTGCCCTCGTCTCCCAGCGACAGAGTCCTATCGTCGGCATCATTATCTCAGCCAGCGAGATTCAGTTCTTTGCCCCCGTCATCCGTGCCCTCCGCAAGGCTGCCTCCTACTACGAACGCTTCGGCTTGCGTGCGCAGTGGCATCTTCTCACGGGATACAGCGCCGCCGACCAGTGCGCCGCCATCGCCGCCCTACAAGCAGAGGGTGCTGCGGCAATCATCATCAACCCCATTAGCGAGCCGGAGGTCATAGAGGCACTCGATGAGTGCATACATAACGACATCTTTGTCATCGCACTCAATAACGACTTTGAGTCCGATATTCCTCACGTCTACGTTGGCAGTGACTATGCTGCGGGAGGACGCACTGCTGCGGCACTCCTGCGTAAGCTTCGCACGGATTCCATACACGCGGGCGTGGTCTACAGCGGTGTCCGTATGCTCGGACATATGCACCGCATCGAAGCCTTCCGTGAACGCCTTACGGCAGAAAAGGACTGTACGATCGCTGCGATGGCGGTAAGTTTTGACGACGACATAAAGGCGTATGAAAGCACTCTCGAAATGCTTGAGGAGCACCCTGAGATCAACGCCTTCTTCATTGCCACCTCGGGCGGTGCACACGGTGTCTGTCAGGCGCTCGTCAAAAAAGGACGTTCCGATGATATCACTGTCGTCACCTTCGATATCATCCCCGCGATCCGCAGTGCCATGCATAGCGGCATTATCGACGCCGCCATCTATCAGCACCCGCGCCGTCAGGGACAGATCGCCATGCAGATCGCCTATGACCGTCTCATCAGCTGCATCGAGCCGACACGAAACAAATATCTCATGACGAACGAGATACGAATTCTTGAGAATCTATAAACACACCTTTTGCCGCAGTTAATGGTGCGAAACACCTGTGAAAACCATCGATACAGAACCTCTCAAATCATGAAAAAATGGAAAAATATGCAGCATTTATTTAAAAAAGGATTATCTTGCTCCGTTGGCGCGAATTCCCAATAGAACGACTATGGTAGTTCATGGAGAATTTCAGATTCACCTCAAAAATGTAGCAAGAGAATTTAATGATGATTTCGTTGTAATCACGAAGTAGAGATTTTCCTGCCAAATAATACTATGTAAAGAAGAGATTTCAAACGCCAAATACGACAAGCGGAATCTCTATTTTATGCCCCAAGAACTTCATCTTCTAACAGTAATCTTAATCTCGCTCTCGAAGACAGCAATCACCGCTCCATCCTCCATGACTACAATGTGATTGATCAAGATCTTCATCAAACTTGACCTGCTCCCCGTTTATCTCACAAGCAGCACGAATCTTTCCGCTACGCCAAATCTCTACACTCTCACTTCCGTCCCATCCCGAAACACCACCGCCAGCCCCTTATCCACGCTCACGATCACGCACTCCACCATACTCGCCCACAGCTGGCTGTCAAACTCTGCCACAGGCTCGGTCTGGGTCTTGAGCCGCTTGATAAACACTGCCATTGCTCGGACTGTGCCTCCTTGGCAGAGATGGTTTCCGTCACCTCGTCAAACCGAGCCTTGGCAGCATCGTACCGTGCCACAAGCCCCTCGTAGTGCCGTTGATACTCCTCTTAGTTCTGAGCAATGCGGGCGTTCTCTCGGACTCTATATGAAATACGCGAGCATTCCGGAGCTCACCCAAATGTCGATGGATGTCGGTTATTTCTGCGGATATCGCGGTGTAGATGCATACATCTGCGCTATTACTCCGGCAAAATGTAGAGAACAGCAATATCACAAAGAGCCTCATCCGCGGCGAAGTTCGCGTGTTCTTCTAACCACACAGAAAAATCCTCACAAAACAATACGTTCTGTGAGGGCTTTTTCTGTCGAATTCACTGCTGGTTCCATGCGCACAGCCGTCGCTCTGTCCAGTCGAGCAGGATGAAGAGCACGAGTCCCATCGTGCTGAGGACGGTGATGCCCGCGTACATATCGAGGTAGTTCACGCGCAGCCATGCATCCATGATGTAATAACCGATGCCATACTGAGTGCCGAATGTCTCCGTGAAGAAGAGGACGGAGATCGCCGTCGCCATCGCTACCCGAACGGCTGTGATAAACTTCGGCAAGGAGGCGGGCACGATGATGTGCCGCACGATCTGGGCGAATGTTGCGCCGAGGACGCGCAGCGGCGCATAGGTCTCGGGCGGGATCGCAGCCACGGCGTCGCGCACGGCGACGACGACCTGAAAGACGATGATAAGGAACACGAGTAGCAGCTTGCTCCGCTCCCCCACGCCGAAGAGGAGCATGACAACGGGCAGCAGCGCGATCTTCGGCACGGGATAGGTCAGGTAGAGGATGGGCGCAAGCAAGCGGTTCACACGCGGGAAATAACCCATAAGCACGCCGACGGGATAGCCGACGGCAACAGCGACAACAAGGCCGAGGACGATGCGCAGGAGGCTGTAACCCGCGTGCACGGCGATCGTGTCGGGGAACTTCTGCATGAGCCGCAGGAGTACCTGCTCGGGCGACGGGATCACGGGCATCTGGAGAATCTGTGCTGTGACAGCCCAGAGTACAAGACAGAGAAATATGCCGAACGCAAACAGCCGCAGCGTAATCTTGCCCATCATACACCGCCCCCCGCGATCTTTGCACGCAGTTTTTGTCCCAGCACAAAGAACTCCGGCGTGGAGCGATGGGTGAGATCTCCTGCAAACGGATTGTCAATGATCTCGGCGATGCACCCCGGCGTCCCCGTCATGACGGCAATCCGCCCCGCGAGTGCCAGCGCCTCCTCGACATAGTGTGTCACAAGCATGGTGGTGACGGCGTATTTTTTTCGGAGCGAGAGGAACACCTCCTGCATGGACTCGCGCGTAATCGCATCGAGCGCGGAGAACGGCTCATCCATCAGCAGGAGATCGGGCGCGAGGAGAAAGACACGCGCAAGCCCCACGCGCTGTTGCTGTCCGCCCGAAAGTTCGTGCGGATAGCGCGTGAGAAGGTCCTTCAGTCCGAGGTCGGCGACAAGCTCGTCGAAAATAGCCTTTCGCTTTTCATCCCATTCGCCCTTGATCTCTGCGCCGAGGAGGATGTTCTCGCGCACGGTCTTCCACGCGAGCAGTCCGTAGTTCTGCGGCAGAAAGCCAATGCGCAACACACGTGGGTCAACGGGCGCACCATCGGCGTGTAGCGTGCCCGCCGTCGGGCGCACAAGCCCTGCCACCACACGTAGCAGCGTCGACTTGCCGCAGCCCGATGCACCGATCAGCGCGAGCACTGTCCCCCGCTCGACGCAGAGTGAAATATCTGCGAGCGCGTGCACAGCGTCCTCCCCCGTTCCGTAGTCCACGGACACCCCCGAAAAGCACAGCAAACCATTACCCCCATCCAAAAATTTTCATAGGCATAGTCTAACACAAATTTCAAATTTCGACAAAAAATAGCACCACATATCGCCGGTTTCTATCCCAATCAGGTATTTTATGATATACTTCTTTATATTTATCAGACGCAGGAGGGAATCATTGTGCGTATCGTAATTGCGGGAGCGGGGAGGCTTGGCTACAGCATTGCCGCGCTGCTCTCAGAGGAGGGCATGGATGTCGTCGTGGTGGACGGTGAGGAAAGCCAGCTCGAGGCGGCAAAGACGACGCTCGACGTGCTGACGATCGAGGCGAATATCGCCAGCCCGCTCACGATGAACGATCCCGACATCAGGAGTGCGGACATCCTCATCGCCGTCACAGACAGCGACGAGGTGAACATTGTCGCCTGTGTGCTCGCAAAAAAGCACGGCATCACGCATACGATTGCACGCATCCGCGACATGAATGTCACGGTACAGGCAGGACAGTATCTCAAAGAAAATTTTGATATCGATCTTGTACTCAATCCGGAACTCATCACGGCAAATGAAATCAACCGCATTCTCATGACGCCCGCCGCACTCAACGTGGAGGATTTCGCGCAGGGTAAGGTGCGCCTCTTCGAGACACGCATACGCCGCCGCTCGGTCATTGCTCGCAAGTCGCTCAAGGATCTGAAACTCCCACACGGCGTACTCGCGGGACTGATCTTCCGCGATCACCGCATGATTATTCCACACGGTGATGACATGTTCCTCCCCGGGGACAATGCTTATTTCATCGGTCTGCCCGACCGCATCGAAGAGTTCAGTCAGAGCCTCGTACCGAGCGACACGCACAAATTGAAACGTGCCGCCATCATCGGCGCAGGACGAACGGGGCGTGGGCTCGCTCTCCTCCTCGAACGACAGGGGGTGCAGGTAAAGGTGATCGACCGAAATCGCGAGCGCTGCGAGATGCTCGCGGAAAAGCTGACCACGGGGCTTGCGATCTGCGGGGACGGGACAGATATCGACCTGCTGACGGAGGAGGGCGTTGCCGAGGCGGATGTCATCGTCTGCCTGACGGAGG
>ERZ773035.2281-NODE-2281-length-12661-cov-27.256545_pt1 | contig 12661 bp, 14 predicted proteins | sample MGYA00511487_ERZ773035 | MGnify/ENA primary metagenome ERZ773035 (study PRJEB29015, sample SAMEA2737985) | human oral metagenome | biome: human oral; feature: human-associated habitat; material: dental | place: China | collected 2024 ...
CGGCGGCGCCCCCGCCGACGCCGTCGTCGTCATTGACGAGGCCTATGGCGAGTTCCGCCGCCCCGGCGTGCCCAGCGCCCTGGAGCTCCTCGCCGAGCGGGCCGACGGCGGCGAGGGCAGCGGCCCCCGCTACCCGCACCTGGCGGTGACCCGCACCATGTCCAAGGCCTTCGGGGCGGCCGGGCTGCGCCTGGGCTACCTCGCCGCCTCCCGCGAGCTGGTCGACGCCCTGCGAATCGTCCGCCTGCCCTACCACCTGTCCGCGCTCACCCAGGCCGCCGCCCTGGCCGCCCTCTCCCACCGCGAGGAGCTCATGAGCCAGGTCGCCTCCCTGCGGGCCGAGCGCGACGCCCTGGTGGCCTGGCTGCGCGAGAGGGGCCTGACCGCCCACGACTCGGACGCCAACTTCGTCCTGTTCGGGCCCTTCGAGGACCGTGACGTCGTCTGGCGCTCCCTGCTGGAGCGCGGCATCCTCATCCGCGTGGTCGGCCCGGAGGGGTACCTTCGGGTCAGCATCGGCACGCCCGAGGAGATGGACGCCTTCCGCACCGCCCTGGCCGGCGTTCTGACGGCCGACGCCAACGAGGGCGCCGGCAGGAGCAGCAGAAACAGCAAACAGGACAACGAGGAGAAGAGCGCATGAGCCGAACCGCCCGCATCGAGCGCACCACCAGCGAGTCCGACGTCGTCGTCGAGCTCGATCTTGACGGCACGGGCGCCACCGACATCTCCACCACGGTCCCCTTCTACGACCACATGCTCACCGCCCTGGGCAAGCACTCCCTGATCGACCTGACCGTGCGGGCCACCGGCGACACCCGCATCGACGTCCACCACACGGTGGAGGACACGGCCATCTGCATCGGCGAGGCCCTGCGCGCCGCCCTGGGGGACAAGCGTGGCATCCGCCGCTTCGGCGACGCCCTCGTGCCGCTGGACGAGGCCCTGGCCCAGGCCGTCGTCGATGTCTCGGGCCGCCCCTACCTGGTTCACGACGGCGAGTCCGAGGCCTTCGTCCACCACCTCATCGGCGGGCACTTCACCGGCTCGATGGTCCGGCACGCCTTCGAGGCCATCGCCTATCATGCTGGCATCTGCCTGCACGTGCGCGTCGTCTCCGGACGCGACCCCCACCACATCGCCGAGGCGGAGTTCAAGGCCCTTGCCCGCGCCCTGCGCACCGCCGTCGAGCCCGACCCGCGCGTTCACGGCATCCCCTCGACCAAGGGAGCACTGTGATGCACGACTCCGATCCCACGCCCCGCCAGGATCCTGAGGACCGCGACCGGCCCGGGGGCCCCGAGGGCCCCGACAGGCAGACCGGCGCGGGCCGGGCCGACGGCGGCGGGCCCCAGCCCGACATCGACGCCGAGTTCGCCGCGATGATGGAGGGGCTGTCGCTGCCCGACGAGATGCAGGCGGACCTGGAGTCCCTCGACGAGACCGGGCCGTCGGTCATCTCCGTGGACGACGTGCCCCACAACACCTACACGGCGCCGCGAGAGCCGCTGACCGGCGCCCGGGGCCCGGACCGGGAGCCCGACGCGACCGGCCGGGACCCGGACGACGCGGACGGGCTGACCCCGGAGCAGTCCGCCGAGGCGGACTCACTGGCGGCCGCGCTGAACGCCGAGGCGCCCCGGACGCCGCAGGCGGTCAAGGTCGCCGTCGTCCTCACGCCCCTGGCGAGCGCCGAGGCCCTGGCGTCCCTGTGCGCCATGAGCGACCTGGAGTGCACCGTCGTGCCGTCGCGCTCCGGCGCGTTCGCGGTCAAGGAGTTCGTGTCCGCCCACGCCGAGTGGGACGTCTCCGAGCTGCTCGGGGGAGCGGACACCGAGCCCGCCGAGGCCGCCGAGCTCGCCTCGGCCCTCTCCCGCCTCAGCCGCGCGGGCGTCGTGCTGATGACCGCCGACCTGGCCACCGACGTCGGCATCGAGTCGGGCCTGTCGGGCACCATCACCGCCCGCCGCTACACGGGCGGCGAGGCCGGTGAGGACGCCGCCGCGGGACTGCTGCTCGCCTCGATGGACCAGGAGGTCGAGGACGTCCTGCTGGGCGTCACCCGCGCCGAGGACATCAAGGGGGCGGTCAGGTCCTCCGAGGTCAGGCCGGGCCGGGCCATGAGGTGGTTCGGGCGGGGGCTGCGCCGCCCCCGCGGCGGCAAGAGCTGAGCTTCCCCGGGGCCGTCGCGCGGGCTCCGCTCACCACCGCTCACCCCGCGGCCAGGGCGTCGGAGAGCGTGAGGAAGACGGTGCCCGCCGCCAGCATGGCGGGGACAGCCGCCAGGTAGCCCGCGCCGGTGTCCGCGGCGGGCTGGTTCATGTGGGAGATGACGACGTCGCCCGCGCCGGCCCGCTCCACCTCCGCCTCGACGGTGCCGGCGGGGAAGGTGGCGCCGCCGTCGCCGTTGATCGAGAAGCCCGCGGCGCTCAGCCCCAGGCGGGCGGCGATGGCCAGGGCGACGTCGTCCCAGTGGGCGGTGCCGGAGCGGAAGAAGCGCGGTGCCCGGCCGGTGCGCTCGGTCAGGGCGGTCTGGTTGCCCATGATCTCGTCCCAGACCTCGCCCGCGTCCCGCGTGCCGGGGATGCCGTAGGCGGAGGCGCCGGTCACCGACATCGGCAGGTGGTTGGTGCCGTGGTTGCCGATCTCCACGGTCGGGCAGGCGGCGAGCCTGTCGGTCAGGTCCGGGTTGGCCTCGACCCACCGGGAGTTGAGGAAGGCGGTGAAGGGCACCGAGTCGCCGATGAGCATATCGATCAGCGCGGTGTCCGCGCCCGACCCTCCCGGGCCGCCGCAGGCGTCCAGCGTCAGGCACACGCCAGAGGCCGGTGTGGACGAGACGATGCCCTCGCCGACCAGGTCGAACCAGGTGGGCTCGCGCCCGGCGAACTCGGCGACGATCTCCTCGCGCGACGGGGTCTCGGGCGCGGGGGAGGGAGAAGCGGCGGCGTCGGGAGCCTCCTGGGCCTGGGAGGCCTCCGGTGTCGTGGCCGCGGTCGACGGAGCCGGCTCGGCCGCGGGCGACTGGTCGGTCGGGGAGGCTGCGGGGGCCCTGCGGCCGCACGCGCCGAGGGCCGTCAGCCCTGCGGCGGCCAGCAGGCCGTGCACGACGGTGCGGCGTGCGGGGCCGGACGGTGAGACAGGCATGTGCTGATCCTGCCACCAGCGGAGCCGGCGTCCGACCGCGGCCGGGGCGGCCCCGCGCGGACCGATCTCCGAGACGGGGACTTTATGGTGCGCTTCCACCGGTAGGCTGTGCGCATGAGCCAGCCCCGCGTGGTCGTCCTGTCCTACGGCAGCGGCAACGTCCGCTCTGCTGTGCGCGCCCTGGAACGAGTGGGCGCCGACGTCGAGCTGACCGCCGACCGGGCCGCCGTCGAGGCCGCCGACGGACTCGTGGTGCCGGGCGTGGGGGCCTTCGGCGCCGTCATGGACCAGCTGCGGACCGTGGACGCCCCCCGGCTCATCGACCGTCGGCTGGCCGGGGGCAGGCCGGTGCTCGGCATCTGCGTGGGTATGCAGGTCATGTTCGAGCGCTCCGAGGAGCACGGGACCACCAGCGAGGGACTCGGCCAGTGGCCCGGAGCCGTGACGCGGCTGCAGGCCGACGTCGTCCCCCACATGGGCTGGAGCCGGGTCCGTCCGCCCCGCGGCACGGTGCTCTTCGACGGCGTGGCCGACCAGCGCTTCTACTTCGTCCACTCCTACGCGGCCAAGACCGACCCCGCCGCGCTTCTGGGACCCGGCCCCACACGGCTCCCGGCCGCCACCTGGGTCACCCACGGCGAGGACTTCGTGGCGGCCGTTGAGAACGGCCCCCTGTGCGCCACCCAGTTCCACCCCGAGAAGTCCGGCGACGCCGGCGCCCAGCTGCTCCGCAACTGGCTGACCACTCTGTAACCAGCCTGGAATCAGGCAATCGGCAGCATCTCAACTGCGCCCACCGCACCACTGAAGGGACCCGCTATGCTCACTCTCCTGCCGGCTGTCGACGTCTCCGACGGCAAGGCCGTCCGTCTGATCAAAGGGGAGGCCGGCAGCGAGACCGACTACGGCAGCCCCGTCGACGCCGCTCGCGACTGGGTGAGGGCCGGCGCCGAGTGGATCCACCTGGTCGACCTCGACGCCGCCTTCGGCCGCGGCTCCAACGCGCCGCTGCTGGCCCGGATCGTGGGGGAGGTCGGCATCAAGGTCGAGCTGTCCGGCGGCATCCGCGACGACGCCTCGCTGAGCCGCGCCCTGAACGCGGGGGCGGCCCGGGTCAACCTGGGCACCGCCGCCCTGGAGGACCCCGAGTGGACCGAGCGCGTCATCGCCGAGCACGGCGAGAGGATCGCCGTGGGGCTCGACGTGCGCGGCACGACCCTGGCCGCCCGCGGGTGGACCAAGGAGGGCGGCGACCTGTGGGAGACGCTGGCGCGCCTGGACGCCGCCGGGTGCGCCCGCTACGTGGTCACCGACGTCACCAAGGACGGCACCCTGTCCGGTCCCAACATCCGGCTGCTGACCGAGGTCTGCCGGCGCACCCGCGCGCCTGTCGTCGCCTCCGGCGGCATCGCCCAGCTCGACGACCTGCGCGCCCTGGTCCGCCTCGTGCCCGAGGGCGTTGAAGGGGTGATCGTCGGCAAGGCCCTGTACAACGGCAACTTCACGCTTCCGGAGGCGCTGGCGGTGGCCGACGGCGGGGAGAACGACCGCCTGGCCCGCTGATCCCTCAGCCCTGGCGGCGCTTCCAGTGCTTGACCACGGCTCGCAGCGCCGTGGCGAAGACGATCCCGGTGGTGATCAGGTAGGGGCCGTAGTGCTGGCGGGTGATCGGCCCCAACGGCTTCGCCAGACTCGATACGACGGCGGTGGAGCCGGCCATTCGGGCAGCGCGCTCCCCGGCGGCGTGGACCAGTACCGCGGGTAGGGGCAAGTCGCGGCGCCCCGACTCGGCGGCGAAGAGCTTGACCGGGATGCCGGTGAGCGCTTGTTTCCAGTAGCCGACCGGCCCTCGACTCAGGTAGCGGGAGGCGGCCGCCTCCATGGACGGCGTCGTCCAAGGTGCCGGCGGGCGGTGACCGGCACGGGTGAGCAGGTGGGTTACGGCCACGCCGGTGACCGATCCGGCCACCACGAATGCGGATCGGCGCCACATGCGTTCAGGGTCAGTCAGTCCCAGCCAGACCTGGCTCATCTCCGCCATGACTGGGAAGGAGATCGCCTCGGCCAGTCCCCAGGCGAACATGACGGCGTCACCCCGGCGTCCCTCCATGGCCGTGCGCAGCACGGTGTGGATGTCGGAGACGGGGTAGGGCCTGCGGGGTCGCTTGAGCATGTCAATGATCTGTGCGCGGGCCTGCTCGCTCACGGATTCCACATCGTCGCAAGGAGCGATCGGGCGACCTACTCGCACCTCCACCGGGGAATAACTTGGCAGGCCTCTTTTCTTGGGCATCATCTCCCGGGTGCCCACGAGCGCCACTGGTAGGACCGGGATGCCGAAGTCCCGAGCCAGGCGGGCGGCACCCGAGTGGAAGCGTCCGATCTGACCGTCCTGGCTGCGGGTCCCCTCGGGGAAGATGAGGACGCTCATGGACTCGGCCACCCGGTGCGCCAGCGCTCCGCGCAGCTCCTCGTAGGCGCCTTCGCCGTCGCGCCGCACCGGATAGGCGCCCAGCAGGCCTCGCGCCACGGCGCGCCGTGAGCGTCGGGTGAACCAGTAGTCCTGAGCGGCCACGGTCACCACCCGCATGAGAGTGGGGGAGGCGCTCATCATGGCGATCGTGTCCGCGTGCGAGCTGTGGTTGGTCACGACGACGTAGGGGCCGTCGGCCTCGAACTCGCCTTCGACGTGAACGCCCCCGAACGGAGCGATGACCGCGGACCAGAACCTCTGGCGCAGCACTGCCCGCCAGGTCACCTTCTGGGGGGTGCGCACGATCGAGCGCAGTCGTCGCCCGGCTGAGGCGATGTCGGCCGATCCGGGCAGTGGCGGCAGTGATGGCAGCGCGGGCAGTGGCGGCATGGCGGCGAGCCTTTCCGTACGGAGTGGTGTCGGGCGTGAACGGTAGAGCCTATCCAAGGTCTCCCAGGACGGCGGCCAGCGGCAGAACGAGGAGGAGGGAGTCGATGCGGTCCAGCAGGCCGCCGAATCCGGGCAGCCAGGAGCCGGCGTCCTTGACTCCGGCAGTGCGTTTGACCAGGGACTCCAGCAGGTCGCCGAGCACGCCTCCCAGGCCGACGGCGATTACTAGGCCGGGCGTGATCCTTCCCAGGAGAGTGAGGATGAGAGCCGCCCCCAGCACCGCGCCGACCAGTCCACCGAGCGTTTTGTTCGGGGACAGTGGTGATAGGGGACGGCGAGCCCATGCGGCCCATGGCATGCGGCGCAGGAAGGTGCCCCCGGTCCAGGCCGCCACGTCCGCAGCGGCCGCCGCAAAGGCGATGAGAAAGGCGTCCTGCCACAGGACCACCAGGTGGGCCAGAGACCAGGGGATCCACACCGAGGCGAAGCCGGCCACCGTTGCCCGTCTCATCCCGCCCTCGACATCCCCGGCCAGGACTGCGGGTACGGCGCATACCAGGACCATGAGAGGCGCGATGCCCAGTGTCCCGGGGCGCAGCCAGGCCATCAGGGGATAGGCGACGGACAGGATGGCGAGAAGCGTGGTCTCGGCTCCTGGAAGCCGAGTGAGCCGGGCCAGCTCCCGCACCGCCTGGAGGCCTAGGAGCGCAGCCAGCAGTGCGGTTGTCCCCCTGCCCATCCAGATCGGAATGCCCACGGCCGGAATGATGATCGCCCAGGTGACCCAGCGGCGGCGCAGCTCCGCCTTTCCTGACAGGGCCACGCCGATGCCGGCCAGGAGCAGAATTGTGACAGCGGCCGCCGCCAGGAATACGGCTCGGCCGGTGAGCACCCAGCCGGCTCTGGGCACGGTGATGGTCCAGGAGCGGTCCCCTCCCAGGAACCAGTCCAGGAACCCTCCTTGCAGCGGGTACGAATGCAGGGCTGCCGCGACCGAGGCGTGGGCGGCGTCCAGCGCAGGGCCGGCAGCGTCTCCCACGGCATCGACTGTACTCGTAGCGCTGGCAGCGCCCGCGAGACCCGTTGCACTCATGATCGCGGCGCTCACTGCTGGTCATCCTGATCCGGGTTCGCCTGGCCGGAACCCTGCGCGGTGGAGGGGCTGGGAGATTCGGGGGAGCCCCCTATGCCTGAAGGGTGATGCGCGCGGTCGGTGCGGCCGTGTCCCAGTCCCAGGCGGGCAATGTCCTCCGGCGGTGCGGGCGCCATCGTGTCGGCCATGGCGGGGCCCGTGCGCCCCGTGAGCGCCTCGCGGGTGCGCGCCAGGCGGATTGCCGCCGTCAGCAGGGAGCCGATCACGATGATCCAAGCGATGACGGTCAGATGCTGGGGCAGGGCCGCGGCCACCACAGCAGCCAGACATCGCTCCGTTTTGCCGAAGGGGCCGCCATTGAGCCGCGCAGCCCCCGCCCCGGCCGCCGCCAGGGAGATGAAGGTGGGCAGCGTCGCCGCGGTCAGCGCGATCAGGGTGAGGGCAACTGTGGAGGGAGGGGCTCCTATGCGCAGGGCCAAGCCCACCAGGCCCGCCATGATGAACAGGTCCGAGACTCGATCCCCGATCTCGTTGAGGACGAAGCCGAAAGGACGCGAGACTCCGCGGGCGCGGGCGACGGCGCCATCGAGGTTGGCTCCACCGAGCCTGGCCGCCAGCAGAATCAGGGCCGGCACCCACCACCCCATGACCAGGGCTCCGCAGCCGAGAGCAGCCGACAGGACGCCGACGGCCGTCCATGCGTCGGGTGAGATGCCGCGGTGCACCGAGCCCTGGATGAGGAAGCCCAGGCGCCGGGTGTACCAGTACTTCAGCGAGTAGAGCGAGGCCACGGCGAACAGGCTATCGGCGCTGTGCCTCCGGGAGAACAGTCGAGGACGGGGAGTCCTGCCGATTCCTGCTGGTTCAGTGCCATGCGGTTCACGGGTGGTCCACTGCTGGTTCACGGGCGGTTCACTGGGCTCCAGGGCTTCGAGGCGCTACCGTGAGGCGCGTGAGCGACTCCCGTCCAGGTCCCCGGTCTGATGACACATCCGATGCCCACTCGGGCATTCGCTCAGATGCGGCGTCGTCCTCTGCCCCTGTCGCCTCTGCGGAGCGTCCTTCTTCATCGGATGCTCAGGGGGCCGGCCATGCAGGGAAGTCAGGCGATTCGTCCTCCGATGCGGCCGCATCTCCCCAAGTGGCCGCGGCCATGGCGGCCAGGGCCAAGCTTGAGCGGCTTCTGGCCGCCCCCACCCCGTTCGCCGGGGACGACGGCACTGCCCGCCCCGAGGTGAGCGCGGTCCTGGAGGCGGACGGCCTGCCTCGTCATGAGTACCTGGACCGGCTGTGGGCCGCCTTGGCCGGTGGGCGCCTCATCGTACCGGTAGCCGCGCACCCCATGCCCTCCCGGCCCCCGGCGGGCGGGGCCGGCCCGCAGCGCGTCAGGCTCTCGCGGGGCGGCGTCAAGCCCGACGTTCCCGACCATGAGGTTCATACGGCGGACGCCTGCCAGGATGCGGCCACTCTAGCCGTGAGCCTTTCCGACGGGCACGTCGCCCTGCCGGTCTTCACCTCCGCGCAGGCCATGTCCGCCTGGCGCGACGATGTACGGCCGGTCCCGGTCGAGCCCAGGCGCGCCGCCCAGGTGGCCTGCCTGTCCACCGACCAGCTGTGGGTCCTGGACCCCGGCAGTCGCGACCTGCGCCTGCCCCGGCCCGCTGTGGTGGCCCTGGCAGGGGGAGAGGACTGGGTGCCCTCGTGGCGCAACGGGCCGGTCCAGGCCGAGGTCAGTGCTCAGCTGGAGGAGATCGACGGCGTCACCGGGGTGGCCTTCGCTCCCGGGCAGGACGCCGAGCTGCGGGTCTTCATCCGTATCGACGCCTCCCGCGGCCGCAGCGCCGTGGCCCGGACCCTGGAGACCTGCCAGCACGTCATGGTCAATCCCGCCTGGGGGGAGCTGATCGACACCGTCGAGCTCTGCCCCCTGCCCGCCTGACCCTTGCTCGCTCTGTCCGCCGAGATCGGTCGTATTCCGCGTCGAGATCGGTTCGGTGGCGGGGGTCACCGAACCGTCGTCTTGGTGATCCTGGGCAAAAGATGGGCGACCTGGTAGTGTCTTCCCGACCGGCCGGGGTTCCTGCCCCGGCGCGCAAGCGGAGAAATCCCACCTGGGTCCCTCATGGGGCCGGGTCATGCGAGGAGAGATCCTCGGCGGTCGCGGGCGCTTCAGCGCCGGTGGCCGCGCTCGGACGAGCACATGTACGGCCTTCGCGCGCATTCGCGGCGAAGGCTTTTTTCGTTGCGGCGGTCATCATCACCGAGAGTGAGGAAAAGCCATCAGCGAGCCCCGTATCAACGAACGGATCCGCGTCCCGGAGGTGCGCCTCGTCGGCCCCAGCGGCGAGCAGGTCGGCGTCGTCCGCGTCGAGGACGCTCTGCGCCTGGCCGAGGAGGCGAGTCTCGACCTGGTTGAGGTGGCGCCTGACGCACGCCCCCCGGTGTGCAAGCTCATGGACTACGGCAAGTTCAAGTACGAGTCGGCCATGAAGGCGCGTGACGCCCGCCGCAACCAGGCGAACACACAGCTCAAGGAGATCCAGTTCCGTCCCAAGATCGACCAGCACGACTACGCCACCAAGATGGGGCACATCGAGCGGTTCCTCAAGGGCGGGGACAAGGTCAAGTGCATCGTCCGCTTCCGCGGCCGCGAGCAGTCCCGTCCCGAGCTGGGCATCCGGCTGCTTCAACGGGTCGCGGAGGAGATGGACGAGCTGGGCAACGTCGAGTCCCAGCCCCGTCAGGACGGCCGCAATATGGTCATGGTCCTGGCGCCGACCCGCAAGAAGGCCGAGGTCAAGTCCGACCAGCGCCGTCGCCGCGAGGAGGCCCGCGCGAACCGGCGCGCTGAGAAGCACGCGAGCAGGGCCAGGAAGGCGTCCGCCGCCGGCTCCGGCGGGCGGGCGCGGGGCCGGGCCGGCTGAGCCTGGCGCACAAGCCCGTCACCCATCCCTGCGGCAGTCCGCCAGGGATCCGCAGCCCGGGCCACCCGGCCAGGGCCGAGAAGAGGATATCTACAATGCCGAAGAACAAGACGCATTCCGGTGCCAAGAAGCGCTTCCGGGTCACCGGTAGTGGCAAGCTCATGCGTGAGCAGACCAACAAGCGCCACCTGCTCGAGGTCAAGTCCTCCCGTCGCAAGCGCAAGCTCGCCCAGGACCAGCCTGTTGCCAAGGCTGACACCCGTCAGGTCAAGAAGCTGCTCGGTCGCTGACCGGTCCCACCACGTAAAGGAGTCATCACATGGCACGTGTGAAGCGGGCTGTCAACGCCCAGAAGAAGCGTCGTACCGTTCTCAAGAAGGCCTCGGGCTACCGCGGCCAGCGCTCCCGCCTCTACCGCAAGGCCAAGGAGCAGGTCACCCACTCCGGCGTCTACGCCTTCCGCGACCGCCGCGCCCGCAAGCGCGACTTCCGCCGCCTGTGGATCCAGCGCATCAACGCCGCCGCCCGCGCCGAGGGCATGACCTACAACCGGTTCATCCAGGGGCTCGGCCTGGCCGGCGTCGAGGTCGACCGTCGCATGCTGGCCGAGCTGGCCGTCAACGAGCCCGACGCCTTCAGGTCCCTCGTGGAGACGGCCCGGGGCGCCCTGCCCGAGGACGTCAACGCCCCCGGGGCCTGATCGCTCGGTCGCGTCTCCGCACCGGCGACAATTATCCTGGTCGAGTCCTCGCAAACGCTGCCTGTGCCTGTCGTTTGCGAGGACTCGCTGTTGCGTGCGTAAGACGAGGAAGTCGGAGACTGCTTCAACGTTAATGTGAAGCAAGTCACATTAACGTAGGCCTGCGGTGACCGTTCTCAGGCGTAACATTCGGCCTGCGGGCAGTTGGACGAGCAATTGCCTTGAGATGGGCGCGGCATTCTGCTTCGCTAATTTTCTTCCAGGAGACGTATCATGGAGGGTATACGGCTGCGTCCCAACGAGGTTCTCCTTCTGGGAACCGGTGACGTGGTGCGCGGGAGCGGTCGTTACGACAGCGTGCTGATTCTGGCGAGCCTCAACATGCGCTTCGCGGCAAAGAGCGTTCTTGAAGACGGTGAAGCGACTTGACTGCTACCCGTTGAGCCAAGTAAAGATCTACAACAGTCAGGCTCGGGCGCAGCCCGAAGGAAGCGGTGGGCTCGCCGCCTCTTTGAGGGGGTCGACGAAAAATCCAGCTTCATGCACGAGGGCGGGCGTGGGTCAGGGGCTCGGGCGTCGAGAAACAATGAGGTGAGTACGGGAGTGTCCGCCCGGCCTGCTTCTGACGCCAGCATAGTGACTCATGATCTCGGCCAAGTAGGAGATGCCGTCGGTGGATCTGCTGGTTCCTGTGCCTCCAATAAAATGGATGTCAGCGCTTACGATGGTGTCTCGCAGAGCTGGCGGCGCAGCAAATGAGCTGCTGGGTGCGGGGGTGCCGGCGCAGACGGAGCCTGACGCTAAAAAATCATGGGCACCCAGTCTGCGTGCCCGACTCATGCTCAATGTCATGATAAGGAGAGCTAAGGTGCGAGTTATTCGTGCTGCCGTTGCGCTGCTGTCGCTCACGATGTGCTTGGTTGCGGTAACCGCTTGCGGTGGGGGCAACGAAATTGCAATGCCATCGTCTTCCAAGGACTTCGAGGGGAGCCAATATGAGGATGTCGTCGCAACTTTGAATGACGCCGGATTCACCAATGTCACCGCGGAGGCCGATCGTGACCTGATAGTCGGTTGGCTCCATGATGAGGGTGAGGTCGAGGAAGTTGTCGCAGATGGCGACAAGACCTTCTCAAAGAATAAGTACTTCCCGGCCGATGCGACTATCATCGTGAAATATCATGCCTTTCCTGAGGGGGCTACCCCTGATGGGGATTCTAAGCCGACTCCCCGCACAGTAGAGACACCTTCCGAGGCTACTACCTCGGAAGAGTCTCCCACGGCGGTACCGTCTCAGGCGCCGGAGCCGTCCGACAGCCTCCCGATCACTCCGGACAACAATGAAGAGTTTGCTGCGCTTCTGCAGGTCAAGGACCCTGGAGACGCCTCGGTAAAGGACTTTTCCGAAAAATATCGTGGTCAGACGATCGAGTTTGATGGGAATGTCGCCTCTTTGAACCCGTCCGCGGGATCTGCGGCAGATGTTCTTGTTGGTGCAGGCGACTACAGTAGTGACGAGGCCCATGGGCCCTCGTTCAAGTTCGAGAACCTGAATACCGACGACCCTAGTATCGTGAGCCCTTCAGGTGCCTCGCTGTCAGTCGGAGACAATATTCATGTGGTTGCCAAGGTCGGGGAGTACAAGGGCGCGTCGCAGCTCTTTGTTCTGCAGGCTGTCTCTATAGCGCGTCGCTGACCCGCACAGTCTGTTGCATGTTCTGCGTGCGGGGCGGCGGCGCGAGACGCGGGCAGTAATGTGGCTGCAACGCTGATGGTTCCATCGGCTTGTTCGCGGGCCGTGGTAGGAGGCCATGGCCCGCTCGTAGACTGCCCCCATGAGCCCCGCTGCCTCCGATGACGCCCCCGCCGCGCCTCTGCGCGGGGACGCGGCGCGGCCCGCCCCGCGCCGGCCGGGTCCGCGCCGGCCTACGCCA
>ERZ773035.2284-NODE-2284-length-12653-cov-5.559057_pt1 | contig 12653 bp, 8 predicted proteins | sample MGYA00511487_ERZ773035 | MGnify/ENA primary metagenome ERZ773035 (study PRJEB29015, sample SAMEA2737985) | human oral metagenome | biome: human oral; feature: human-associated habitat; material: dental | place: China | collected 2024 ...
GACAGCGCAGTTATAACATGCCATCACGTTTTCTGATTGAGTTAGGCTATGATCCTTATAGTTCACAAAATGCTTCGCAACCCCATAATTCGTATAACCCGTATGACTCATACAATCCATATGACTCACATAATTTCAGCCAGTCCAATAATTCTCGCTCCTTTGATCCATTTAATGATGATATCGAATACGATGAAATCGACCCTTTTCCAGATGATTTTTAATTCATCACCTCTATCATTAATTGACAAAACCGTAAAATACTAGTAGGATAAAAAATAAGTATAAACAAAATAAACAAAGTAGAGAATTAATTATGTCAAATCATGAAGGTCTTTCATCAAGGCATGAGGATAATCCTCAGGAAGTTTATGATTCTCATAAAAATGAGGCAGAACAATTAAATGAACTTCAGAGAAAAAGAGTAAATGCCATCTATTCTAGTGTTCTCACACTTATTAGTTTTCAGGAAAGAAAAACTCCAGATACGAAGGAACCTTTGGTTACTCCGTATTATGAAAAGGCTTTAAGAACTCAAAAACAGGTCGAGCAGGCTGCTAAAAAAGAGGCACTTGTAACTGGCGAGCCAATGAAGAAGATTGAAAAAATCCCTGGCGAAAACCCTAAGGATCGAAAGAATTATGCTTATCTTGAACGTCTTGATCTTGCAATCGAGCGTGGCGGTAATAGACTTGAAAAGAAAATTTGGCAAGAATCCATCAAGAACTTTGCCCCAATTATTGAAAAAGAAAATATTAAAAATAATACCTGGGTTATACTTAAGGAGACTTTTGATAAGAACCGTAAGGAGCAAGGTCTTCCACCTGCCGAATATACCGAGTCCGAGATAAATAAAGATTACGAAAGGCTTCGTCAAAATCAGATTGATTCCATAAACAGTTGGACAGAATATCTCAGTAATAAAGAAACCCCTTTTCCTACTTGGTTCAAGATCTATGCCTTTGATAGTGTTATCAAAATGGGTACATATAATCACAAATATGGTAAATATGAAAATCGTGACAAGTCCACCATCGCTCCCTATCCAAAAGTTAACCCAGCAGCTCTTGCTCTTACACTTGATGCGGTTAACGATTTTTTCGGGCAAGATAAAGAGAAATGGTTTACAGAGCATACCGACGATGACCAACTTAACGCAATTGTAAAATCCGGAAATTTTGGCAAGATTTACACACATTTTTTTAAAGAAATTTATAAGCCCATCCCTACACCTGAACGTACAGAAGATATAGAAGGTGAATGGTTTGACTTTTATCCTGGGCAAGAGGATGAGCTCGCCGAAGCCTCTCAGGGTACACCTTGGTGTATTGCTAGTAAACAAGCGGGGGAGAATTATCTAAAAACCAACGACCATACTATTAAAGATAATAGGGCAAGATTTAAACTCTTTAAATTGAAAAACGAAAACAGCATAGATGGTATGTCGAAAACTGCCTGTGCTTCTATTCGCTTTGATACGCAAGGAAGAGTGGCGGAAGTTTCTGGTTTAGCGAATAATAGTAATCAAACCATTCAGGATTCTCTTGTTCCTGTTGTTGAACAGGAGGTTTTTAAGCACCCACTTGATCCAGATCAACATTTTAAGGAAAAGTTTCGGGACAAAAAAGAGCTTATTAGGCTACAAGATAAAGCAAAAAAAGGAGAAGAACTCACTCTTGATGAATACACGTTTCTATATGAAAAAAATCATGGAATTTTTACTTTAGATACTTACGGGGGTCCCGATCCGAAAATTGCAGAACTAAGAAATATCTATAATTTATCAAGATTATTTCAGAGTGAAGATAAGAATATTTCAGATCAAGACTTATTAATTCAAGAAATTAATTGTGTTCTAGAAAAAGCCAGTAGTAGCGACATAGTTGTTAACTTTGATGCTCTCCTGGGAAAGGGTATTGATACAGCTATCCTTTTTAAAAAGATAGAGGGCGATGATATTTCGCAAAAAATCGATACTCTACTTGAAGGTGGTGTCAAGGCAGAAATAATCTTAAATAGCCTGGGCAACTATAATATTTCACAAAACCTTAACGCTCTCCTCGAAAAAAATATCAAGATAGAAACAATTCTTGATAGACTTGGCAGTGATGGTGTTTCACAAAATCTTAATACTCTACTTGAAGGTGGTGTCAACGTAGAAACAATTCTAAATAGTCTGGATAAATATGATGTTTTAAAAAACCTTAATACTCTCCTTGAAAAAAACGCTGACATAAATATTGCCTTCGATAAGTTAAATAGCTATGATATTTCACAAAACCTTAATGCTCTCCTTGAAAAAGGCATCGACGTGAATGTTGCCTTCGATAGACTAAATGCTGATGGTGTTTCACAAAATCTTAACATCCTCCTTGAAAAAGGTATCAGCGTTAATATTGCCCTTGATAAACTAAATACTGATGGTATTTCACAAAACTTCGAGCTACTTGCACAGAATAATATTCCAATTAATCTTCTTATTTCAAGAATGGATCTTCAAGGCATTGAGTCTAATTTAGATACTATTCAAACTGATCCAGCCAATATAAAAACCGCTCAGGCGACTATTTATCGCGATATGTTCATTGATGGTATTGGAAATCTTATTCTAGAAAATATTAGTGAGGATGTAACTATTGACAAAGTTCTAGACAGCCAATTAGATTCAGTTATTAAAGGTGGTAGCTTAGAGCTGGCTATGCAGAAAGAGATGGAAGAAGAACTCCCTGATAATCTAAAAACATTCTTAGAACAACACCCTGTTGATTTTAATAGTATTAAGCCTGAATTATATAGCAAATTAGTTTCAGAGTTTATAGAGTCTTATGTAGATAGTGATGAAGTTGCAAGATTGAACGATGATCGTGTGATTAGGTCTCTTGTTGGCCCCGATCTTATCTATAATTTAGATAACCTTCTTCAGGTAATGCCAATTAATCGCATAGTTGCTAATATGCGCCCAGCCGATATTGAAACCTATCATGACGAATTAATCGCCCACGGCGCCACTCTTTAGTATTAAATCTTGTTATGGTATAATAGCGGAGATGAAATTAAAAGCATCTTACTACAGGTTCTTCTGTGGTTTTAGTATTAGTGTTTTTATCTTAACCTTAGTTCTAGGTGTCTTTTTTAGCATGCGTCCGACCTATGCTGAATCGAATAGTTCTGACAATGGTGTTGTTTCTGACAGTCATTTCGTTACTTTCTATGATGATTCAAAGTCTCTTACTATCAAAACCAGCGCCAAAACCGTCAAAGAGGCCCTTGAACGCGCCAAGATCAATTATCACGACACTGATCGCGTTGAGCCAGCCCTTACTGATGAAATTAATTCCGATAGTTTTCGTATTAATATTTATCGTTCTCGTCCAGTTATTATTAAGGCGGGCACCACCAGTAAATTCATCATGTCTGCCAATCTTGATCCAAAAGAAATTGCCCGTGACGCTGGTATTACCATTTATGATGGTGACGAACTTAACCTCATCTCTGGTCAAAACATCCTTGAGTCCGGCATTGCTACTACTTATCAACTCACTCGTAATGGCGGTCGCACTATTACTATTGAAGAAGATATCCCCTATGCCGAAAAAACTATTAGCGATGCTTCACTTGCTACCGGTCAGACCAATCTTCGTCAGGTTGGGGAATTAGGTCGTAAGAGTTCTGTCTATCGTGTGAATTTTGTTAATGGTAAGGAAGTTTCTCGTGAACTAATCAGCTCTGAAACCATCAAAAACCCAGTCGACCGCATCACTGCAGTTGGCATGAAAAAATCAGTTCCTCCCGAATGGGAAGCCTGTGCCTCCTACGCACGTGCCGCTGGTGTTTCCGAAGCGGATCTTCATGTTGCTCTCACCTTAATCTATCGTGAATCAGGCTGTCGTTTTGACGCTACGAATGCTGGCAGTGGTGCTTATGGTATTCCGCAAGCGCTTCCAGGCTCCAAAATGGCAAGTGCTGGTGCAGACTGGCAGACCAATCCGGTCACTCAAATCCGTTGGATGATTGGCTATGTCACTGGGCGCTATGGTGGTTGGAGTCAGGCTTGGAACTTCTGGCAATCACGCCACTGGTACTAGGAGAAACTGATGCTACAGAATAAAAAACACCTTGGACAAAACTGGCTCAAAAACCGACCAGTTCTTGAAGAAATCGCTGAAAGTGCGGTGATAGATACTGATGATCCGGAAACCCCTCAGCCCCTCTGTCTTGAAATTGGCCCAGGCCTCGGTACTCTCACTAGCTCTCTGCTTCGTCGCTTTCCAAAAGTTCTTGCTGTCGAATATGATGAAAAGCTTGCCACCAACCTTCCAAATTCTTTTCCTGGTAAAAATCTCCAGGTTGTACATCAAGATTTTCTTCAATTTGATCTCAATCAAATCAAAGAGCCCTATGTTGCGGTTGGTAACATTCCTTATTACATCACCAGTCCAATTATTCAGAAATTAATTTCCGCCTCCAATCCACCAAAGAAAATTGTTTTGCTTATGCAAAAAGAAGTCGCCGATCGCTTACTTCTGGATGTGGGGCGATATACTTATCTCACCCTTGCCGTCCTTAATTTTGCCGACGTCTATCCAGGAGTTTTTGTCGACCGCAGCCTCTTTACGCCACCACCCAAAGTTGATTCAGCTTCTGTTATTTTAGTCCCACGCCCAGCTCCAATTGTGGGTACGGAGGTTTTACGCTTTATCAAGCAGTGTTTTATGAATCCACGTAAAAAACTAATTACTTGTCTTCCATATATTACTCAAAAATCGCGTGAAGAAATTAAAGAGCTTTATCAAACCCTCGATTTGGAAGAGAATTATCGCCCTGCCGACCTCACTCTTTCTGATTGGCAAAAAGTTTACGATTTTGCTCAAAAAATCTAGTCCAAGTTGTTGAGATCGGCTAATTATGCTAAGATAAACATAAGCGTTTATCTAATATTTTATCTAATCAAAGGAACAAAATGGATCCAATTCCTCATCCTCAAACTCAAAATGATGATCATACACTAAGTAAGAACCCTCTACCAACCAATAACCAGCCCACAAATCCTTCTTCGGTAGTAAATAACACCGCCGCCCCCTCTTCCGCCTCTACTGCTCCAGCTTCACCGGTTTCTGCAGCCTCCTCTTCTCCAACCCCAGCTCCTACAGCCTCCTCTTCTCCAACCCCAGCTCCTACCGCTTCGCCAGAACTAGATAGTTTAATGTCCGAACTAAGTAATTATCAACCCACTACGGATGACTTACAGCCATCTACTGGGTCAAGCGTCTCTATGGAATCGACCTCAAACGCTTCACCTTCCTCGCTTGCGCCAACTGACTCCACACTATCTGTGTCTTCTTTTTCTGCTACTCCTAGCGCATCTAATTCAGGTCTTACGTCTGATCCGGGCCTTATGTTTGATCCGGTTCAAAGCCAGCAGGATGACTCAGCTCTAGATTCCACTCCATTTACGGCTTCTGCCTCGACACAGCCTAGCGTCGACGTGGTTGGCAGCGAGCAAGCCTCTCAGACAGCGCAAACCGAAGCTAATGAAGACGATGATCAGGAGGAACAGCCTCTCGTGGCGGCCACTCCGGCTCCCGGCTCTATTGGTAGTGCCATCTCCTATGCTGATTTTGAAAAGAAACAAGCTGAAGAGGCTGCCAAACAGGCCAAGAATCAAAATAAACCAAAGATTAAATTGAATCGCACCATGATTTTGATTATTGCCGCTGCTGTCCTCTTCGTCATTGCTGGGATTATCTTTGCGCTGATGTTTTTGAGTGAGCCACAGAAGAAACCTACCCAAGCTGCTGGCAAAAACCAAGTCGAGAAGGCTTCAACGAAAATGCTAACCTGTGTTCGTCCGTTAAGCACTAATGAATCATCTGAAGTTAACGCCGCTTATGGCAACTTTGAAAGGCAGTTCACTTTTGAGAATGATAATCTTAGTGGCATTTCTGAGCAATATATTTATCAATACAACAGCGAAAATGAAGCTGTTACTGCAAAGACCACTCTTGATGCTGGTATTAAATCTGATGATAATATTAAGATCACAACTGAGATTAATCTCAACCAATTAAAGAAAAAAACAGCTATTTCAGGGAATAATGTAGATAACTACCTCAAGTCCTTATCTGAATTTAGCTCCATTACGAGCCATGATCTAAACTCCCTCATGTTAGCCGAGAATCAAACCGGACTTTCTTGCTCCACAGTTGAGTAGTCTCTAAAATCAATGAATTAAACTGGGAGGTCCTGAATGAGACCTCTCAGTTTTTCTATACGTTTTTTGTAGTATAATTAATAAGAAAATAATTTTAAAAAATATCAAAGGATCTCATGTCTCAAGAAATTTATATTACGACGGCAATCCCGTATGTTAACGGCGCTCCTCATGTTGGGCATGCTGAGGATTATCTACTTGCTGATATCTATGCTCGCTATCAAACCATGCAGGGTAAAAATGTGCGCTTTCAGGCTGGGACTGACGAACACGGTAATAAAATTGAGAAAAAGGCTGAGCAGCAGCAGATAGATATTAAGGACTATGTTGACCAAAACTCTGCCAAATTCCAGAACTTTCTTCAGAAGTTTGAGATAAAATATACTGATTTTATTCGCACTACCGACCCATCTCATATTGAGCGCGTGCAGAAAATTTGGCAACGTCTAGAAAAACATATTTATTCTTCCAGTTATGACGGCTGGTATTGTGAGGGCTGTGAGCGCTTTGTTACACAAAAAGAGTATGAAGATAATCAGGGTGCTTGCCCAGATCATCAAGCTCCTTATCAACATCTTACAGAATCTAATTATTACTTCCGAGTCTCTGATTTTAAAGATGAAATCAAAGCCGCTATCGAGAATGGCAAGATGCAAATCCTCCCGGAATTTCGTAAAAATGAAATTCTGAGGTTACTTGAGGATGCTCCTGACGTTTCGATCTCTCGTCCGGTCGCCCATCTCAAATGGGGTATTCCAGTTCCAGGCGACGAATCTCAAGTGATGTATGTTTGGATGGATGCATTGACAAATTACATCACAGTCCTTGGCTATCCAGATCAAGACATCTCAAACTACTGGCCAGCCACTGTTCAGGTGGTAGGTAAGGATATCTTGCGTTTTCATGCCATTCTTTGGCCGGCTATTCTCCTAGGATTAGGCCTACCTCTGCCACGCACTATTCTATCTCATGGCTTTATCCAGGTGGATGGTCAGAAAATTAGTAAAAGCCTCGGCAATGGTATTGATCCGGTCGAAGTTTTGGAAAAACATGGCATCAATGCCTTTCGTTATTTCTTCTCTAAGCACATCGATACCTTTCTTGATGCCGACTTTACGTGGGAAAAGTTCGAGAACGCCTATCGTAATGAATTAGCCAATGACTACGGCAATCTTGTTCAACGCCTCTCGGTACTTTGCCAGAAAAATTCCGTCGAAAAACTTGATTTTAGTTCGTCTTTTGTTCCAGAATACGCTGAACTAATGGATCAGTTTGAGTTTACCAATGCTATTAACAAGGCCTGGGGGATGATCCAAGACGTTAATCGTCATATCGAAGAGCAGAAACCGTGGCAGCTCGCTAAAACCGATCCTAAGCAGGCAAGAGCCAGTCTTACTGGGCTAGTTAAAGAGCTTTTAGTCGCTAATCATCATCTCAAGCCCTTTCTCCCCGTCGCAGAAATAGTTGAGTCTATCTTCACTGGAAGTGGCCAGATTCTTCCTCCAGAAACTCCACTTTTTCCTAAAGATTAATTGTCTATAGAATAAAAAATAAGTATTGAAAACCAATCGCTAAATCGAACCAATAAAAAAAATAGCCCCATCGGGCTATTTTTTATCTATCACAAATTATTTTTCGTGGCAGTGTCCATCTTTGCAGTGGTGGTGTTTTTCACACTCATCCTCGCCTGCAAGGGTGGTTGCAATGTCGCCAACGAAGAAAGCTAGTACACCAGCTACGATTGGAGCTAGGATAAAGACTAGGACTTCAAGGCCAACCTTGCTAATCAAAGTACCAAAATTCTCAGCTGAAGTTGGGAAGATCTGATACATGATTGCAACTGCTGGGTTCAAGATAAAGTTGTTTGAAATCTTGAAGAAATTGCTTGAGATTACGATTGCAAATAGTACCGCAAGTACCATACCGCCACCAATGATTGCAGCGTAGGTGAAAGCACTACGACGAGACTTGTATTCTTGTGCACGATTGAAGAAGAATGCCAAAGTGAAGACACCCAAGAATTCAATCGCAAGTAATTGCCATAAGTTTGAAGCTTCAACTGCGGTTAGTGCAGGAAGATCAACCTTAGTTTCGCCAGCCATGCGGAAGGCATTAATAATGACTAGACCAAGCCAAGCACCGACAACCTGAGCGACCATGTATAGTACGCCACGAATTGCAGAGACACGACGGGTTGCCATCATACCTGCAGTGATTGCTGGGTTTAAGTGTGCTCCAGAAAGGGTGAAGACGGCTAGGGTTACACCAATTACGCCGAATAGAACGTAAAGTGGCTGGTAGATGCCGAGAGTTAAGAGGAGCATTGTGATAAACATTGTTCCAATTAATTCTCCAACGAGCGCACCCCAGATCTTTGGTGTTTTGAAAATAGTTAGAATATTTTCTTCTGGATCACCTTTTTTAGCGAAGAAATTTGCAAAAATACATTTGCTCTTTTTGTTTTCTTTCATTTTTACTTCGGCTATCTCAGTGACGATTGTTTCCGGTTCGGTTACAGTCACAACTTCTTCAACGACAGTAACTTCTGGCTTTGTATTAGTATTTTTTGGCTTTTCCGTAGACTTTTTAGCCTTCTTGGACTTACTTGTTGCCATATACCTCCTTAAGTAATATTGAATGAATTATAACACATCTGTGGTAAAATACTTAAAGTTTAATTTTCTAAAATGAAAGGTATAGGATGGGAGTAATCGTACATAAAGAACAGGATAAAAATGCAGAGCTTAGTCGCCGTATTGCCGCAGACCTAAAGATAAAAGCGGAACAGACGGCCTTAAGCGCCGACCCTGATCTTGTTAATGATTCAGATTATATAAATGGATCAAAGACCACCAGCCGCTACGGTTGGATTTGGCTCATCCTTGTTGGTCTCGCTATTCTTTCCCTAATTCTTATTGTTGTTATCTAGAGCTTATAGGGTTTGATCCATATAAACCTGGCTTAAAGTCTTAAAAACCATCTTTTCTCTTAAAAAACCACTAAAAACAGAGTATAATAAGAGACAGATATGAAACTTACAGACCTAAAACAGGCCCTAAAAGATCTTGGCCTTGAATATAGTAAAATTAAAGACCTCCCAGCTGAAGAGCGTAAGGCTTTTGGGCAGGAAATTAATCGTCGGAAAAATGAAATCTTAGCTCAAATCCAGGCTGAGGAAGAAAAATTAGCAGCAGTCGATATTAAACCCATCGATCTTACCGCCCCCATGGCTGAAAACTCTACTCCAAAGAAAAATAGGCGTGGCAGTAAGCATCCTCTGATGGTTGAACTTGACAAAGTAATAGATATATATTCTAATATGGGATTTGAAGTCATGGAGTCTACTCAGCTTGACGACGAATTTCATATGTTTGAGTCTCTAAATTTCCCTGAAGGGCATCCTGCTCGTGATGGTTATGATACCTTCCGCACCAAAGAAGGTTTTATCCCTCCAGCCCATACTTCTACCATGCAATATCGCGCGCTCACCTCTCGTCGAGATCAGCTTGAAACCGAAGGCCAGATTGCTGTAGTCATTCCTGGCCGTGTTTTTCGCAATGAAGATGTTGACGCTACTCATGAGCATACTTTTTACCAATGTGAAGGTGTTTTTGTCTCCAAAACTGCCACCATGGGGCAGATGCTCGGCGTTCTTAAAAATTTCTTCGAAACCTATTATGGTCAAACTTTAAATACTAAAACTCAGCCAGGCTACTTCCCATTTACTGAACCTTCACTCGAATTTCAGATTGAGAAGCCAAAAGCCCTCGGAGGCAAAGGTGATGGTTGGCTCGAAATGATGGGCTGCGGCATGATCCACCCTAATGTTCTAAAAACCGCTGGTATTGATCCCACTGTCTATAAGGGTTTTGCTTGGGGCGGCGGCATTGATCGTCTTGTCATTCTCAAATATCAACTTGACGACATTCGTTTCTTCGAATCTGGTAAACTTAATTTCTTGGAGGAATTCTAATGCTTATTTCACTTAATGCCCTAAAACGTTATGTTAAAATTCCAGATTCTCTCTCTATCGAAGATCTGATGAAACTGATCGGCTCTCGTCTTGTTGAAGTGGAGGGAACTGAAAGTCTCGCTGAAAAATATCAGAATATCTACGTCGCTAAGGTTGTCAGTTGTACTGATATTCCAGATACTCATCTTCATCTATGTGAGGTAGATGCCGGACCCCTCAATCAAGAGTTTGGTAAACTAGAAAACGGCTTAATTCAAGTTGTCTGTGGTGCGCCAAACGTCCGTGCTGGACTCTCTGTAGTTTGGCTCGCTCCTGGCGCCATCGTTCCTACTACCTATGGAACAGAGAATTTTCAGCTATCTGTTCGTAAGCTTCGTGGCTATGAAAGTTATGGCATGATTGCTGGCGCTGACGAGCTCGGATTTGGCACTGATCACAAATATATTGCTGAGCTTGCTCCTGATCTTGCTGAACCCGGCACCCCTATTATTGAGGCATTAGATTTAAACGATCTTATTATTGATATTGAAAATAAATCTCTCACTCATCGTCCAGATACTTTTGGGCTAATCGGTTTTGCGCGTGAAGTTGCTGGTATTCTGGGGCAGCCATTTGAAAATCCTGCAATCTTTGAGGGTGACTTAGCTACACAGTCAGAATTTATCCGTAGCAATTCTAATAACACCTCAGATATCAAGAGTCCAATTATTGAAATCCAGGATCAACTATTATGTCCTCGCTATTCCTGTGTCATCGTCGATCAAACCCAGCTTAAGTTTGATCAAGATTCTACTGATTTTGAGCGCATCCTCACTCAAGACGGCGTTCTGCTCTATAAGTCTGGCATGCGACCTGTTTCGCCAATTGTCGATGCGACAAACCTCACCATGCTTGAGACTGGTCAGCCTCTACATGCCTTTGACTATGATAAATTTATCGCCATCGGTGGTACTGATTCTCCAAAAATTATTGTACGTGCTGCCAGGGAAGGTGAAAAAATCACTTTAATTGATGATACTGAAATCGAACTTAATACAAACGACATCGTGATTACCTCCAATGATATTCCAGTTGCTCTAGCTGGCGCCATGGGTGGCAAAAATACAGAAATTTATGCAAACACTAAGCGCATTCTCATCGAGTCTGCCACTTTTAGCCTCTATAATCTACGTAAAACTCAAATGGCTCACGGTATTTTCTCTGAAGCTATTACACGTTTCACTAAAGGCCAACCAGTCTTTGGTACAGTACCAGCACTAAAGTCCTGTCTAGAAAAACTCGGTATTAAAGATACTTCTAATCTCATTTTTGCCGACTGTCTTGCTCAAAGCCCCGCTCAGCAGATCATTAAACTTGACCTCAACGACCTGAATCAAACACTGGGCTCCAATTTTACATTAGAGCAAGTTAAGCAGACGCTCTCTAATGTTGGTTTCATGGTGGAAATCCTCTCGGATAATCAGTCCTTAAATGTTACTACCCCGCTATGGCGTACTGACATCCATATTAAAGAGGATCTCTACGAGGAGGTTGGCCGTCTCAATGGTTTTGATAACATTCCGCAAACCCTTCCGCTCCGCTCTTTCAAAGGTAGTCCAAAAAATCAGCTTTTTGCCCTTAAAAGCGAGATCCGCAACATCCTTTCAGATCAGCAGGGCGCCAATGAACTCCTCACCTATAGCTTCGTTTCGCAAAATCTTCAGCAAAAAGTAGGTGAAGATATCGCTGATAGTTATGAGATTACTAATTCCATCTCACCTGAACTCCAATGTTTTAGACAATCTTTGACTCCAAGCCTGCTCGAAAAAGTTTATGAAAATCAAAAGGCTGGATATAAGGATTTTATTCTTTATGAAATGAACCAAGTTGCCAAGCGTTCTTTCGGCTTGCTTGCAGATCAAACTCCAAAACTCGAATCACATCTCTCAGTCTGTCTTGAAGGCGATTTTTACCAAATTAAGGAGCTCTGTCTAGCTCTTGGCGCTCGTCTCGGTCTTGAATTTAAGTTTATAAAATATCAGGAGCAGCAGTACCCATATTTTGAGCCGCTCCACTCAGTCCGTATTCAGCTTGGTCAAGAAATCATTGGCTGCCTTGGTGAGATTAAACATTCTATACTTAAAAAATTTAAACTAAAAGAGGCTTCCGCCCTTGAATTAAATCTTGAATCATTACTTAATACCCCACGGATCTTGCGTGGCGCACAAAAGATCAGTCGCTTCCCATTCGTCTCGCGTGATCTCACTGTTAAGACTCCAGACACCATTTCTTATGCTACGCTTGAGCAGGAAATTATACATGCTCTCACTCAAGATTCTCTGATTCATACATTAGAGCCAGTTTCCATCTATCGACCATCAGAAAATGACACTACCCGAAATTGTAGCTTCCATCTTAGCTTTGCTAGTACGGTAAAAACTATGAGTGCAGATGAAATCTCTGCTATAATGAAACAAATTGAACAAAATA
>ERZ773035.2289-NODE-2289-length-12646-cov-9.049718_pt1 | contig 12646 bp, 13 predicted proteins | sample MGYA00511487_ERZ773035 | MGnify/ENA primary metagenome ERZ773035 (study PRJEB29015, sample SAMEA2737985) | human oral metagenome | biome: human oral; feature: human-associated habitat; material: dental | place: China | collected 2024 ...
GACGGGAGGCTCTGGCACGAGGAACGTCTTGCAAGAGTAGCATGGCGTAGCCTTCGAACAGCAGGGTAAAGCGACTGTTCTTGCGCTCAAACGGCGCATTGACCTGCACTGTGCCGCATTTGTCGCAGAGAACACGGGGACGCTTGCAGTGGACATAACAGGGATAAAACAGGCAGTCCGCATGACGCCAGACACGTTCCTTCGGCTCGTAGCCGTACCGTTTGGTCGGCGCACCGCAGACAGGACAGCACAGCGCAGCCGTCTTGTCTACGCCCACATGTATATGGATTGCCGGCTCTTCCTCGTTAAATTCTGCGCCTATGATATACCATGGATCCTCTAGACGCAGTGATCCTGCGAGCATCTTGTCAAAATTCTCGACCATTTGTCATCACCCTAGACGATTATACCATTTCCACTACTTCGGGAGTAGAGCCATAAAAATAGGACTGCACGCTGGGTCGCGGCCCGAACGGGCGCGGCCGGGAGTCATAATGCTCCACTAACGAAACAGTCCTTTAGCAAACTCAGTATACCAGACGAGATGGATTTAAGCAAGAAAAAGGAGAATCCAGGGTTCTATCAATCTGTGGTTGATGTTCCTTATGCACATAAAAAAAGAGCCTTGGACTGGGTGAAAGCTATCCAACGGCACAAAGTGCCGGGACGATTCACCCTGCAAGACTCATTTTTTAACAGTATACCAACGAATACAGACCTTGTAAAGGCGCGTGCGTACAATGAAGGGGTCTATCAATCCGCATGGCACGGTACGCCGCATGACTTCGACGGCTTTGACCTCGGTGCAATCGGCACGGGCGAGGGCGCACAGGTGCACGGATGGGGGCTGTATTTTGCGCAGAATCGGGGGTGTCTGAGGAGTATAAGAGATGGTTGATTGAACCACAGTCAATAGTATAGATCCAATTTTGGGCACACGAGATTTTGAAAGTGGATTTTATGGTGCTCGAAATGAGGGGAGCAGACAAATAACACGAGGATGCCGTGCAGCATCCTCGTGTTATTTGTACATTGCTTTTTGAAGAAGCATACATTGAAAGGGACGTGTTTTTATCTTTTACGTTCCCGATGCTTTTCGAAATAAGACTTTTGATATTTGCTGTACTGACGGACGGCGAATACAACGCCAAACGAGCCGATTAGAACAAAAACGAGTAGCGGCGGCGACGAAAGAACGGCCATCAGTATGTCCAACACGTTCGTGACAAGAGAAAACACAACGCAGAAGAGAAGAAGCAGTGCCATGGAGATCCAACGAAAGAAGGAGTTCAATGCGTCGAACATGGTACGCACCTCCACAACCAATCATTTGTGTCTTTCGGGCTTGCCTATTATTGGACAGGGCGGCAACGGGGGCTAATATACAATAAGTTTAGTGTTTCTTGCGGAACTCTGCCATAAACGCCGCGAGTTTTTCCACGCCTGCGAGGGGCATGGCGTTGTAGATGGAGGCGCGCATGCCGCCGACGCTGCGGTGTCCCTTGATGCCCGCGAGACCGAGCTCCTTGGCCTCGGCGACGAAAGTCTTTTCGAGGTCCTCGCTCGGCAGGCGGAAGGTGACGTTCATGCGCGAGCGGCTGCCCTTCTCCGCGTGCCCGCGGTAGAACCCGTCCGAGCCGTCGATGGCGTCGTAGAGGAGTGCGGCCTTCTTTGCATTTGCCTTGCCCATGGCGGCAAGGCCCCCGTGCTCCTTGATCCAGCGGACGGTCTTGCCGACCATGTAGATGGCGAAGACGGGCGGGGTGTTGTAGAGGGAGTCGTTCTTTTGGAAGGTGCTGTAGCGCAGCATGGTCGGGAGCTCCGCAGGGGTTGCGGCGAGGAGTTCCTTCTTTGCGACGTTCAGCACAACGCCAGCAGGTCCGAGGTTCTTCTGCACGCCCGCATAGATGAAGTCATAGGAGGAGAAATCCCACGGGCGCGAGAGGATGTCGGAGGACATATCGGCAAAGAGGGGGACGCCGCCCGTCTCGGGCGTGTAGTGGTACTCGGTGCCGTAGATGGTGTTGTTGAGGCAGAGGTGGAGGTAGGCAGCACGCGGGAGGATGTTCAGTTCGTCCTGACGCGGGACGCGGACATAGTTCTCCTCCTTGGTCGAGGCGGCGACGGTGCCGACGCCGAGTTTTACGGCCTCCTCGTATGCCTTTTCGGAAAATGAGCCGGAGAGGGCATAGCTGCCGGGATGTGCGACGGTGGCGAAGTTCAGCGGGATGAGGGCAAAGGTCTGGCTTGCACCGCCGGCGGTGAAGACGACATCGTAGTCATCGCCGAGCCCCATAAGCTCCTTGATGTCCGCCTTTGTCTGCTGATGTACCTCGTCGTAGGCGGGCGCGCGGTGGCTGATCTCAAGGATGGACATGCCGGTGCCATTAAAGTTCAAGAGCTCCGCCTGTACCTCTCTCAGAACGTCCTCGGGCAGGACGGCGGGGCCGGGGTTGAAGTTATAAATGCGTTCATTCATCATGTTTCTCCCTCTCTATCGTTCCATTATTCTTCGGGCGGTGCTTCCGTCCGTGTCATGCGGATCTGGGCGACGCGCGCACGATCCATGCGCAGCACCTCAAAGGTGTAGTCGTCCCATACGCAGGTCTCGCCGACGGTCGGTATGCGCCCAATCTGGGCAGTGACGAAGCCGCCGAGCGTGTGAAAGTGGTCGTGATCCTCGTCGGGGAGCTCGTCAATGCCGAACTCCTCCTTGAACTCGTCGATGGGGAACAGCCCGTCAAAGACCCAGTTTGCCGTCTCCTCCGCGCCGGTACGCGTGCCGGTGGGGGCATCCCCGTCCGCGCTGCCGATGATCTCGTCCACGATGTCACCCATGGTGATAAAGCCGACGACACCGCCGTACTCATCGAGGACGACCGCCTCGTGAATCGCACCCGTGCGGAATTTTTCGAGAACGCGCAGCCCCTCCATGGTGCGCGGCACGAAGAGCGGGCGCCGAATGTAGTCTGCGAGGTTGAGCTGCGCGCCGTCCAAGACCGCGTCAAGGAGCTCCTTTGCGTAGACGACGCCGCGAAAGTCATCGAGGTTCTCGTACGCGACGGGGAATACGTCGTGCTCTGCCGCGCGGATGACGCGCAGCTGCTCAGCGCGTGTCTCGGCGAGGTCGATCCACGCGATCTGCGTGCGCGGGGTCATGAGGGCGGAGGCGGTCTGGTCGCTCATGTGAAAGATGCGGTCGACCATGTCCTGCTCCGCCTTTTCAAATGTGCCGTCCTCCGTGCCCTGCTCCATGAGATCCTTGACGGCATCCTCCGTGACGGAGGCGCGGTTCTCGGGATTGATGCCAACGAGGAGCAGCAGTCCGCGCGAGACGGAGACGAGCGCGGCACTCGGCAGCGCCGTCAGGCGCGTGAGCAGACGGATTGTTCGGTGGCTGCGCATGAGAATTCCCTCGGGATCCTGCAGGGCAATCTGCTTTGGCAGGAAGTCACCGAAGAGCAGGGTGAGTGCTGTCATGACGAGAATGCTGAGGACGAGCGCGGCGGCAAAGACCTCCATGCCGGGCAGGAGCCTCGCAAGAAACCTGCCGAAGGTGGGAGCCGCCAACAGTCCGATGCCAAGCCCCATGAGGAGGCTGGTGCAGGTGACGCCCGCCTGTGCCATGGCAAGCGGCGGCGCGGGGTGCTCAAGGATGGCGAGTGCCGCCGCTGCGTCCCTGTCGCCGTCATCGGCGAGGCGCTCAAGCCGGCCGCGGTGCGAGGCGGTGAGTGCGGCCTCAATCTGTGCAAAGTAGGCGTTTGCCAAGAGGCAGACAATGAGCAGGATGAGTGCAAGCAGGTCGGATAGGGAACTGTCCAAGGATGTATGCCGCTCCTTTCCATAAAGGAAGCACTGATAAATTCAGCCGCGCCATCTTAGCGTATCTTTTTTGCCCGCTTTTTGTCGGCAAATCCTCCACATAGCTTTGGCTATGCGTCCGGTTTGCCTCCTCAATCGGACAGAAAATCTACGCCAATCTGACGGACTTCATTTTATCAGCGATTCCATAAAAATTCCGCTTGTATTGTAGCACAGATGCGATGAAATGTCATTTTCCCACAACAATATCCGTCAGCCCAAAATACTCCTTTGCGCCGTCGCTGGTCACCCTGTTGTCCCAGTCCTCGTAGAAGACGTGGCGCAGGGCGCGGTTCGTGTTCGCAATGGGGGTGAAATGTACGACGGTCTCACCACGGGCGCGTGCTGCCTCGATCTGTGCGATGCGCGCCGCATCCTCTGCACTCATCTCATGCGTGATGAGGAGTGCCGCTGCCGCCGTGTAGGCGACAAGCACGCTTGCCGCTGCGCGCAGGAGCAGCCCCCCGCGCGGCAGAAGTGTAGCACGGATGGTGCTGTCATGCAGGAGGGCAAGCGCCGCCGTGATGAACATGGTCGCCGAGCTGAATGTCGCACGCCCCGGAAAGGTCGGTGCAGCGAGCATGACGAGGTTGTTGCAGACGGCAAGCCCCATCAGGAACGCCGCATAGCGCGCAGCGGGATAGGCGCGCAGCACCGCCGCAGCGGAGATCTCGGACGCCGCCGCGCGCATGGAGGCGCGCGTCAGCCCCAGCTGTTGTTTCAGCCGCGCGTAGCAGAGCAGAATGAGGAACCAGTAGATCGCCATCTCCTCGAAGCCGTTCATCACATTCGTAAAGAGGTGGATTGTCTTGGGCTTGGTCAGCCCCAGTGGTGTCAGCACGCCCCCGATCAGAGCGTCGCGGAGCGCGGCGGCGAACCAGCCGCCCGTGAAGTAGGAGGCAGTGAGCAGCACGAGCACGGCGGTGAGGAGGATCATGCCCTTGCCCGCCGGTGCGGCGGGCGGCGCTTCTTTGCCTGCAAGGCTGCGGCGGTAGAGGCGCAGCACCGTCAGGATGAGGAGCAGGATGGGCAGAAGATAGAGGATCATCTCCCCCTGCCCCGCAAACTGATTGCCGAAGTGCAGGAGGATTCCCTTGCCCGCACCCTGCTCATCGTAGCGCACATAGTTGCCGGGCGCGGCGACAAGTCCGACGAGTCCCGTGAGCGCACCGAGCGCGCCCGCTGCCATCCACGGCGGCAGAAAGGCGTAGTGCCGCCACGCGTAGAGAGAAGCGCCGCAGGTCACCATGACCACCGTCACCGCGAGATTTTCAATCGACCAGCCGCCGAGGATCCCAAGCAGGAACATGGGGAGCACAGCCCACGTGCGGCGCAGACGATGCCCCTCGCCCAGCTCCCGCAGGCCGATGTTGTACGGCAGGAGACTGAGCAGCCCGAGCACGGCAGACCAGAGGTAGACCGTCGCGCCGCATTTCCATATCGTCACCTCGGCGAAATGCGGGATGCAGAGCCATGCGAGCGCAAAGGCGGCAGCAAACAGCCCCGGCGTCTGCCAAAAGGACGTGCTGCGCCGCGCGTGCATCGCGAGGAGCACGACGAGCAGGAGAAATACGAATGCGTTCGCGATGTCAAAGGGGATCTTGCCCGCAAGCAGAAGCGTGTCGAGGAAGAAGAAGGATACCATGCGCCCGCCGTGCTCGTAGTAGTGGTGCAGGAGAGAGTCGATCACATCGGGGAACGTCGTGATATGTACCCCCGTGTGCCAGATCATCGAGTAATCATAGTCGTCGCGGTGCAGCGGCATAAAATAATTGAGCGCGAACATCAGGGCGAAAATGAGGAGCGCCGTGAGCACCGTCAACATCGTATTTCTATTCATGCGATCCTCTCTCTTGGTGTGTATGCGCGAAAATTTACGATCTGTGCGCCGTTTGCCGCAAGTGCCGCAGCGACCTCCGGCGCGCAGACGGCAGCAAGTTCCGCCTCAAAGTCGTGCTCCCAGAGGCAGGCGCGCACGAGCACGGCGTTGTCCGTACCGGGGTGGAGCATGACCTCCGTCGTCCCCTCTCTGAGATTTGCTGCGACCGCGGAGAGGGCAGCCGGATCGACTGCCTCGCCCGCGACGATGCCGGCGAAATGCTCGGGCGTACGGATGCCGCGCTGCCGTGCCTTCGCCGCCGCGCGACGGGCGAGTACGGCAAGCCCCGTGCGGCCGATGAGCTGTCCGATTCCGCCGAACTTCCCTGCAAAGAGCGGGGCACGCGGCGCGCGCATCGCAGGAATCCCTGCCGCACAGCAGAGATCGAGCACGATGCCCAAGACGCCCGGCAGAACGTGTGTGTGCTGATGGCTGTCCGCGTGCGTCGGGCGGATGCCCGCCGCCTCCACGCGCCGCAGCTGTGCCGCCAGCTCCGCGCGCACCTCTGCGAGATTTACCGCGCCGCGCAGGACGCGGAGGGTGAACGCCGTGTGATCGTCGACGAAGACGCCCGCCTCCGTGACGAGTGACGGGATCTCGGCGGGCGGCAGGACGGGATTGCCGTTGACGAGCGTGAGATGAATGCCGACGCCGAGGGCGGGCGTACGTGCGGCAAGCGCCACCGCATCATCGAACGCTGCGCCGCCCGGCATGATCGTCGCCGAGCGCAGAACACCGTCGCGGACACCCCGTTCGACGGCCTGATTGATCCGTGCATGCCGCCCAAAATCGTCGGCATTCAGAATGATTTGCTTCACGTTGCTTTCCTCTGTGTTTTCAGGATCCTGTGGTATGATAACCGAGCATAACAATGTTTTCGACAAAAAACATGAAATTCCCTTTTCTCTATAGGTCTTTTGTAGTAAAATAGCATAGAAAATCTCTATATATTTCACAAAGGAGCATCTTATGATCGTTGAAATCATCAGCGTGGGCACGGAGCTGCTCATGGGCAGCATCGTGAACACGAATGCGCAGCACATTGCACGGAAACTCGCACACATGGGACTGGACGCGTACTATCAGACCGTCGTCGGCGACAACCCAGAGCGACTGCGCGCCGCACTTGACATTGCGTACACGCGCGCGGACTGCGTCATTACGACGGGCGGGCTTGGCCCGACGAAGGATGATCTGACGAAGGAAATGCTCATCTCCTATTTCGGCTGTGCACCCGTGGAGAACGAGGAGACCTTGCGCCGCCTTGAGGAGCGCGCGGCAAAGCGCGGCGTGGCACTCACGGAGAGCATGCGCAAGCAGGCGACCGTGCCGTCGGGGGCGCTGGTGCTGCAGAACGACCACGGCACGGCGCCCGGTGTCATCATCGAGAAGGACGGACGCGCCTGCATCATGCTCCCCGGTCCGCCGAAGGAGATGGTGCCGATGTTCGAGACGGCGTGTGCAACATTCCTGCGCAAGAAGAGCGACAAGGTCTTCGTCTCCATGAACATCAAACTCTATTCGATGGCGGAAAAAGGACTCGTCGTCGGAGAGTCACCCGTCGCCGACCGCCTCGGGAGCCTCGTGGACGGTGAGAATCCCTCCGTTGCGACTTATGCGAAGGACGACGGCTGCCTCGTGCGCGTTACGGCGGCGGCGCCGACGGCAGAGGAGGCGCGGGTGCTGCTTGCACCGACACTAGCCGCCACGCGCGAGGCGATTGGGGAAGCGTACATCAGATATGTGGAAGAGGACTAGATGCAGATGGGGATGCTCGGACGGGGCATGGGGGTGCTCCTTGCCGTTCTTGTGGTATGTGCGGTGCTGCCTGTGGACGCAGCCGCGCGGGAGGTACCGCGCCATACGGCGCAGTCTGCGGGAAAGGCGGAGCGCGCCATGCAGGAAATAACCGCACAAATCGCAGCCATGCAGGCGGGGACGCCTCAGACCCCGTCCGTATCTGCGGTGCCGTCAGCCCAGCAGCCCCCGGATGCCGTCCTCCTGCAATGGCAGCCCTACCCTGCGGCGGTGCGCTATGCCGTGCGTGTCCTGCGCGGCACACCGGGCGCGTCCATGACCGTGCTGGCGGTCATGGAGCAGATCTATACGACAGGGCTGCACCTGCCGCTTGCGGCGTACGGATCTGCCGACGAACTCTATTGGACCGTGCAGCCGCTGGGCTATCAGGGGACACCGCTGGCACCGCCGTCGGCGCCGCACCCTGTGCGCGGGGAAAAGGAAAACCCTGCAGCACCTGTGCTGACAGCGGAGTACGACAAAATGGCGTATGCGCCGCTCTACCCCGTCTACGCATGGATCCCGCTCGCGGGGCAGCAGCATCACGAGGTCGAAGTCTACCGCCGCGAAGCGGGGCACGACCGCTGCCTGCATACCCTGCGTGCGGGCGAGTACGACGTCTATGACGACGCGCCGTTCACCGTGCCGGGACATTATTTCTACCGCGTACGCGGCGTGACGGAGCTTGGGACACCGATTTCGGACTGGTCGAACTACGGGACATTCACCGTCGCAGATCGTACGCCGATTGCAGCGCTCGGGGACAGCATCACCCACGGTGGCGGCGCGATTACCGTACCGCCCTCGTACACCCTCTACGACTGGGAGACCTACTGCTCCATCCCCGTGAAAAACCTCGGACACAGCGGCGATACCACGGCGGAGATGCTCGCGCGGTTTGACCGTGATGTCCTTCCCTTTTCTCCGCGCGTCCTCATCATCATGGGCGGGGTCAACGACTTCCGCGCCGGCATCTACGGCGCGGAGAGCGTACGCAACCTCGCCGCCCTGCGCGAAAAGTGCAAAGCACGTGGCATCACGCCGATCTTCCTGACGGCAACGCCGATCCGCCCCGCCATGATGACCGCGCGCATGACCATCCAGACCCCGCCGTCCGATTGGTGGGCGCACCGCGACTACATCAACAACTGGGTCATGCAGCAGGAGTACAGCATCGACGTCTCCACCGTCCTCTCGGACGAGGAGGGGCAGCTTGAGGCGGACTATACCACCGATGGGCTGCACCCCGACCTCGCGGGCAAGAAATACATCGGCGAGCGCGTCGACGCCTACCTGCGCGAGCATTTTGCCTATGCCGCGAGTGAAGCGCAGCGGCGTGTGCAGATCATGAAACAAACGAACCAATAAAAGGAGAGGCTTTCCATGAAACCCGCTATGCGCCTTGGCGCGATCCTGCTCCTCGTCCTCACACTCATCGGCGGCGCGTACACGGGCTACTGCTGGCAGCGTGACCGCACGCCCGAGGCGGCACTCTACCAGATCGCACGCGCCGTGACGAACGAGGATCGCGCACTCTTTGACGAATACGTGGACGAGGATGCCGTACTCGCCTCCATGCACACAGATGCGAGCACCCTTCTCGCGGACAACATAGAGGCACTCCACGCGCGGCACCCTTCCGACTGGTTCTTCCGCCACGACCCCGCCTTCATGCGGGACTACATGGCGCAGCACCGCACGGAGTACATCGGTACGGCTCGCATGGCACTCGACTTTTATTTCGACGCGCAGCGTGTACCCGTGACGAAGGCGGACGGAAATGCACGGTGGGGATCGGATGAGATGCGTGCCTTTGCCGCGCACTATACAGCCAGCCTCGAACCGGCACAGATCACGGGCGACCATGCGGCGGTGAACGTCCGCGTGTGCGGTGACGATAGTGATTATGGGAGACTCCTGCCGGAAGGCTCGCTCACGATGGAACTGGCGCGGCAGGAGGACGGACGCTGGAAGCTCGTCCGCATCTACACCGACACTGCGCGCACGAACGGCTTTTATGCCCTTGTCGATGCGGCAGAGCGCTACTGGACACTGCAGGGCTGGGACTGACCCGCTTTTTATAGGAAAGGAGAGAAAAATATGAAGTATGAACTCACAAAAGACTACTTGACAGGCATTGATGAGATTGATAAAGAACACGCGAAGCTCTTTGAGCTTGCCAATGAATGCTACGACCTCGTGATGGACGATGCGGCGGTAGATCGGTTCGACAAGATTGTCGCGCTTCTTGAGGAACTGCGCTCGTATGCAGCGACGCACTTCGCCCACGAGGAGGAGTACATGGAGCGCATACAGTACGAGCGGCGCTTCAGCGAACGCTACCAGCACCTGCGCTTCATCCAGAAGCTCAGTGAGATCGATCTCGACGACATCGACGAGAACCAGCAGGAGCATCTGCTCGGCATCCTCGACTTTCTCGCACGTTGGCTCTACGGACACATCAAAGTCATGGACTGCCGCATCCCGAAAGAGGAGACAGCCGCTGCGGCAAAATAGGAAAAGCAAGGAATCTCTGATAAAATGAAGTCCTGCAGATTGGCGTAGATTTTTCGTCCGATTGAGAAGGCAAACCGGACGCAGAGTGGTGCTCTGTGGAGGATTTGCCGACAAAAAGCGGGCGAAAAAGATGCGTCAAGATGATGCGGCTGAATTTATCAGTGATTCCGCAAATCTCATACAGGCAGAAGATCGTATGCGCGAATTGGACATCGAACGAAAGAGAGAAAGATGCACCATGAAGTATGAGTTTACCGATGATTATTTGACGGGAATCCCATCCGTGGACGAACAGCACAGCAAGCTGTTTGATCTCACAAATGAGTGCTATGAACTCGTGATGGAGAGTGCGGCAGATGACAAATATGACAAAATCGTTGCGATTCTGGACGAGCTTGCCGCGTATGCCGGCACCCATTTTGCGAGTGAAGAGGCATACGCGGAGAGCGTGGGCGATCCGCATCGCTTCAGTCACCGCGCACTGCACCTGCGCTTTATGAAGAAGGTCGGTGAGATCGATCTCGATGCCATCGACGACAACCAGCAGGAGTATCTCCTGAACATCCTCGACTTCCTCGCACGCTGGCTTTACGACCATATTAAGGGACGGGACTGCAAGCTCCCGCATGAGGCACCGCCGAAGTAACAGCACACAAAAACACCCCGCAATGAGCAGTTGCGGGGTGTTTTTGCTGTGTATTATATTTTAGGAGAGCTCTGGAAACCATATCCCTTCCACGGGGTATGGTCAAACGAAAGCCTGTAGATAATATAGCACACGGGAGAATGAAAATCAATAGCATAACAGAAAATAAAATCATATAAATTTTATATAATAGAAATAAAGGAAGGTTATTTTTCAATAAAAAGTGAAAAAATAGGAGAAAAGGACTATGTTCAATACGCGAAAAATTTCCTATAATGAATGCAGGACAAAGGAAATGTCTCCCCGTCAGGTCGTGTGCAGAGCGCACCGTCCCACGGGAAATCCACAATACTCATAAGGAAATGAGGTGGCTGTAATGGCAGTCATATCAATCGCATCGGTGCTGGACGATCCGGCAAAACGGATCCCGATTCATGCGATGGTGCGTGCGGCGGCGGCATATCCCGCGAAGGATGACGAACTCCTTGAGGGGATGCGTGCACAGCGGCTCGCCTACCGTGAGGAAATCAGACAGCTGCACCGCATGGACAGCGAGGCGTACGAGCTCGATATCGAGTCGCTCACGCGGTCGCTGCGCTCGTTGGAGGAGGATATCCACGTAGACGCAACGCGTGAGCTGTTCGGTGACCCGTACATCGTCGAGCTGGGGGGACATCGTCCCTCAAATGATGCCGAAGCGGCATCGGCATAGTTCTCTCGCAGGAGGGGATCCATCTGGAAAACTGCATACGTTGTCACGCGAAAAGCGCACGAGATTGATCGGTGGAATACCGTCGTAGTACTCGTGCGCTTTTTGTGTGACCGCTTGTCGATTGCGGGCTGTGATCCACGCCTGCCTCTCTTTTATTTGACCCCAATGGCTGAAAACTTTATAATAAAAGAAAGCAACGCGTCCGGTTGGCGCAGATAAATTTATCCGTGCATCCTTACGTTTATATAAGAAGGAGGAACTGGCGATGAACGAACCCGCGATCCGAGAAGCGATGCAAGCAGAGAGGATCTTTATGAGCAACCCGGACGATTACCTCCGCTACGTCAACCGACAGATCGCGCTGATGGACTATCGCTCCGGGATGCAGGGAGCTGTAGAAGAAGGGATAAGGCGAGGGATAGCGCAAGGACGTCGTGAGGGACGCGCTGAGGGACGCGCTGAGGGACGCGCCGAGGGACGCGCCGAGGGATGCGCTGAGGGACGTCATCTAGGCATCACGCATATAGCGATGAATATGCTGCGTGCCGGAACACCGCTTTCGACAGTGGCGCAGATGGCGGAACTTCCAGAGGCGGTTATTCGAAAAATGGCGGAGGAGCATGGACTTCAAGTTTCCTAATTGGGAGGGGCGCCAAAAGCGATCTGACCCGATAGGAAGACGGAGGGGGTGTTGCACGAAGTTTTTTAGCTTCGTGCAACAGCCTCTTTTTCTTATGGGAAGAAACATACGACATTGCGTTCATATAAGAATACAGCAAATAAAATGATACGGTTCATAAGATCATATTGACACGAGATGAGAGGAAGAGTATAGTTAGGATTATAGTACTATAGGGTAGCTATAGTTGGAACGGAATAATATGGAGGGGATCGTCATGTTAAAGGAATGGAAAAACAAACGACAGTTGTCACTTCTCATCGCGTTCGCTCTGTCCGCGGGGGGGGGGCAGTTGTTTTTTAATCATGCACATGCGGCAGATGTGACGGGGGGGGATGGGGTATATGATGTTGGGAATCCTTCCTATCCTGTTCCACCTGCTATTGTTAGTGGCGGGACCATCGCAAGTGCGTCAGATAATGGCACTGTGACAGGTAATACTTTAACGCTAAATGGGATAACTATAAATGGACAAAATTTTTATGGTGGTTACACAGCAGGAACTGGAAATGCGACTGGAAACAAGGTCTACTTAGAAAATCTTACAGTAGCGAA
>ERZ773035.2290-NODE-2290-length-12644-cov-53.382238_pt1 | contig 12644 bp, 15 predicted proteins | sample MGYA00511487_ERZ773035 | MGnify/ENA primary metagenome ERZ773035 (study PRJEB29015, sample SAMEA2737985) | human oral metagenome | biome: human oral; feature: human-associated habitat; material: dental | place: China | collected 2024 ...
GCACCTTATACCCCCTATTCTAACTATATGTTAGGTTGCGCGCAATGGCATTAAGTATTCTTACCCTCCACTTTTTGCGTCAAACGTTACGCGCATACTAACCCCTTTAACTGCCCTTTTTCAAAGGCGACCTCTGTTAAGGTGAGCACTGGATGGTGTTGATAATAATCAGGCGCGGACTTTTGGAGTTTTAGTCACGACGCTTCACCGAGACGGTAGCTCGGGTGGGTTGAAGGGTAACAAAGCGCCAGGTGATGCCCACCCTTACCTGGCGCTTTTTTAGTTGAAAATTTTTTATTTTGTTTGGTTTTTCTGACAATTGCTGCAGATTCCCTCCAGCTCAAAGTGGTGTTTGGTGACGGTAAAATTATGCTTGCGACTAAGATAGCCGACAAGCTGTTCAAGTTCTGGAGTCTGGATGGGCTCGGCGTTTTTGCAGCGGATGCAGTATAGGTGGTGATGATGTGGAATGAAGGGCTCGGCGAGTTCGTAGTAGCTTTTCCAGCCAATAGCGACAACACTGACGATATGTAGCTGATCAAAAGTGACGAGCGTACGGTAGACGCTGGCCCGGTCGATGTTTTTGCACTTTTTTGCAATATCGCTGATAGTCAACGGAACGTCTGATTTTTGCAGCGCGTCGAAAACTTGCTGGCGCGGTTTGGTGAGGCGCAGGTTGCGTTGTTTGAATAGATCGTCGAGGGTCATGATATTGCAAGTATACAACTTATTGCAACAAATTTGCAATAATTCGGCGGATTTGGCATTATGAAAAACTATGGATATAGCAATTAAAACAGTAATGAATTTGCACGATTTTGCACCATCGCCAGACGTTAATGCGGCTTTTTCTGGCTTGGTGGCGGCAGCTGTGCAGGCGACAGCGTTACCAAATTGGTGCAATGATGAGGTGTGCCGCGAAGTGCAGCGCCGTTGTTCTCTGTCGGAATCGGAGATGGAAATGTATTGGTCGCGGCGAATTGCCAGCTCAGCCCGTCCGCAGCAAGAGCTGGAAAAGTTTTGGTATATTGACAATTACCGCGAGCTAGTGCGGCGTGAAGTTGGCCTACTGGGCGGGTCGGGTTTGGTGTTGAGTAATGGCAGCCGCGTTGCGATGATCGGCAGCGGACCCCTGCCTCTGACGGCTTGGTGTTTGTGGTGTCAGACTGATGCTACGGTTGATTTGGTGGACGTGGCGCCAGCTGCTTTGGCGCAGTCGCGCGAACTAGCACGGGCGATTGACTGGACGGTTGGCGAGTGTCTGGTGGCGGACGGAGCGGCGGTAGCTTTGCCGGATAGTGCTTACGACGTGATTTATGTGGCTGGGCTGGCGGGCGATTCAGCTGAAGCCAAACAGCAAATTATTGATAATATTTTGCCAGCGCTCCGGCCTGGCGGGCGGATCATCGTGCGCGGTGCTCATGGCGCGAAAACATTGTTATACCCAGCGTTTGACCCGAATAGTTTGCAGCGCGTACAGCTGCTGGTCGAGTATAATCCTGACGACGATATCATTAACTCAGTATATGTGTACAAGAAAGGCTAATTATGAATGATAAGATTGCATTATATCTGGTGAACGGCGCGTTGGGTGCTGGTAAAACCACGCTGGTTGATTACTTGGTGCAGCAGCCTGAGTTTGCTGGCGCGCGAGTGATTGAGAATGAATTTGCGTCGGAAAGTATTGACAGCTGTACATTGGCGCAACGGGTTGATGAAGTGGCGACAATTGCTGGCGAGTGTATCTGCTGCAGCAGCGGCGAGGAGTTGGTTGATATTTTGCACAATTTTGCAATAAGCGGACGAGCGCCAGTGATTATTGAATCGACTGGCGCCGCTAATACCCTGCGGGTGGTCGAAAAATTGCTGGCGAGTGATGTATTTGAGCAGTATGATTTGAAGCAATCGTTGTATGTTGTGGATGGAGCTGAAGCTAGGGCTGATGGTTTGGCGGAGGCGTTGCTAACGGAAGCTCAGGCAGCGGATGTGGTATTGGTTAGTAAGCTAGACTTGTTGACTAAGAGTGAGCGTAAGCAGCTAGTTGCAACATTGTCGCAGCAAGGATTGACAAAGGTTGCGAGGATGGATCACGGGAAATTTGATTTGGCGCAGCTTGGTGACAAGTCGCAGATTTTGGATTATTTGCTACTGCACGAGCCTGCGGAAAACGCGGCTGAGAATGCCTTAAATTATAGCGTGGTTGATGTGGCTGGTTTGGCTATTAGCGCTGAGAAAATTGAAAAGATTTGGACGAATTTACGAAGTGAATATGCTTTGCGGCGCATGAAAGGCGCGGTCGCTGATGGTGACGAGATACTTCACATCGAAGCAACGCCGCAGCAAATGCGGGTCACGCGCGGTGCCATTGACGAGTCATTAAAATTAGTTGTCATTGGCGAGCGGGCGCGTGAGATTACGCGCGCAGTAATTATGAAGGAGTTGGGGTGATGGACAGCGCGAGAGTGGCGGTTGATAAGCTGCTTGATATGTATGATGAGTATAAGACTTTGACAGCAAAGATTGCTGCTGCGGAGCGCCGTTTGGCATTGGCGAAATTGAAGAATAGCGATGTCGAACAGGCACGAATAGAACTGGACAACTTACGGCATAGTCAGCAGCAACTATCTGATGCTATGACGTTTGATACGCCACTAGTTTGGGTGATGTACAAGTTTGAAGCCTACCAGGACGAGACGCAGCCGATTCGAACTATGCACGATTTTCGCTTGCACTGTTCTAAGCCAGGCTATATTTGCACCAAGCGCTTTATATTTCTTAATGCACATTTGTGCAGTAACGGGCAACGTCCCCTGACGGACAGCAAAAAATATCCCGACGAAATGCTGCTCAGTGAGATTTTTCCGCTAATTGGCGAAATTGAACAAGATGAAGCTTTCTTATCCAGTTGGCGAGTGCATGAATATTACCAGGAAGATGGCGCGATTAAAAAGTGGCAAGATTACACGCCAAGCAGTTCGTAAGGATATTTTGGCTGGTCGATTTTAGTAGCGCGTGCGTCAGTGATGACGTATTCAGCTTGGCCGTTGACGACTTTTTGCGATAACTTCCCTTTGACGGTTAACCAAGTCCCGTCCGGATAATCGATAAAAAAGTTTTTTTCAACAAGAATTTTCATCGGGACGCTGTCGACGGCGCAGCAGCTGATGACGTAGCGGGCTAGATAAAAATAATTATAGCCGTAGTTTTTCAGCAAATCGTTTGCGACAAAGCCGGTAATAGCGATGTCTGTGTTATTAAAATAGCCGGTTTGCTTGCAGGAATTTATGGCGGTTTTCCAGCGGTTGACCGAAACAATAGAGCTGCCTTCCTTGGGTTTAGGAGTTTCGCAGCGACTTTCCGGCTCGATGATTGCTGGGCTTTCTCTCTGAGCGAGGCTGCTGGGTGACAGTGGCTTTGGTGGTAGTAAGTAGCCGGCTAGTAGGATAATTATTGCCAAATAGGACGCTGGCTTAACCTGCTTTGGGTTGAATTTGGATTTGACAGGTTTGGTAGCAGACTTAAATTTCAATTGCAACATTGTGTCAATAAGCAAAAGTACGATTCCGATAATGCTGATAATGCTGGCAAAGATGTGATATCGCGGGTGAATATAAAAACCGAGCTGGTCGCGGCAAGCTAATAGCAATATGTAGCCGCACACGATAATTCCGCCGATTGATTTTAATAAATTAACGCGCATATAGATTTACCCCCATGCCCGCCGCGAACGATAACGCAAAAATTATCAGCACAATTGCCACGATGAAGCGCCAGCGAAAAGTTGTTTTCATGAGCATAATCAGCTTGATATCAACCATCGGGCCGGCTAGTAAGAAAGATAAAATTGAGCCGGTCGTGAAGCTGCGCGCGTATGCCAGCGCGAAGAAGGCGTCGATACTGGAACAGATTGAAACGATAAAACTGAGGCCAATCATGGCGGCAACCGATAAGACAATGTCGCTGCCAACGGCGTTTATAATAAATCGCGGGACGAAAACTTGAGTGGCGGCGGCGATGCTGGCGCCGATGGTTAGCATGGTGAATAATTGCCAAAATTCGTTGCGCGAGGAACTGAATAATTCTGGTAGATTTGAATTGTGTTTGTGCGAGCGGCAGTAGCTTTTGAACTCTGGATTTATGATGGAATCTTCCTTGAAAAAGCTGACGATGAAAGCGGTTATTTGAACGATGACAAGCGCGAAAATAACCCGCCACCAAACCATGCGCGGCTCGAAACTGAAGGCGGTGATGGTGGCGATGATGGTGATTGGATTGAGGATTGGTGCGGCGAACAGAAAACTGACGACATCGGCGGGCTTGAGGCCGCGGGCTAGCAAGCTGCGGGCGACCGGCACGTTGCCGCATTCGCAAACTGGCAGCGCTAACCCCGCTACCGATAAGACAAGCCGCCGAAGCAATGCATTTTTTGGTAAAATTTTGACCAGCTTTTCCGGCGGTAAAAAGCGGCGGATCAGAGCGGAAATGATAGTCCCTAAGATAAGAAATGGGACCGCTTCAACGATGACGCTCAGTGTGAGCGTGAGGAAATCTTGCAAAGATAATGCTGCTTGAGATAGCCATTTGCCAGCCTCGCCGCTAGCTAGCCATACGCCAAGATGGAGGCTAAAATTGTGAAAAATGACAATTAGCGAACCAGCCGCAATCCAGCCGAGAAGCTCCCCGTTGTTGGATATGAAGCTAGCAAGTCGATTATTAGGCTTTTTAATTTTTGCCATATATAAATTATACCGCACGCGCTTTGTGCTATACTAAATCATTATGAAACATCTATGGCATTCGCATCACCCATTTCGGATTTTTTGGTTTTCGGCGCTGTTGACATTGGCGTTGGGTGGGCTTATTTTCGGACATTTCGGCGCGAGCGGTTTGTGGCTGTTTGCGATTTTGGTGGTGCTGGAGGTGACGTTTAGCTTTGATAACGCGGTGATCAACAGCAAGGTATTGGCCGGCATGAGCCAGGTTTGGCAGAAGGTGTTCTTGACGGTTGGAATTTTCGTGGCGGTGTTCGTGGTGCGGTTCGTGCTGCCGATTATCATCGTGATGGTGGCGAGCGGCCATGGCTTTATGGAAGTGGTTGATTTGGCGCTGAATAAGCCGGCGGAATACGGCCATATTTTGCACGAAGCCTCGCCGATGATTGATGCTTTTGGCGGTGCGTTTCTGATTATGATTGGCCTCAGTTATTTCATTGATTACAACAAGCGCGTGCACTGGATGCGGCATGTCGAGCCGTGGCTGGCCAAGGCTGGGCGGTTTGAGAATTTCAAGGTGTGTTTGATGCTCAGCGTAGCGGCGGTGCTGTATTTCACGGTTGAGCCGCCGCATCGGGCGCTAGTGCTGATCTCGTCGGTACTGGGAATTATACTGCACATCGGGCTGGAATTGTTCGGCTCATTCTTTCATGAGGATGATGCTAAGTCAGTCAAGGTTAAAACTGGCTGGGCGGCGTTCGCTAGCCTGCTCTATCTGGAAGTGCTGGACGCTAGTTTTAGCTTTGACGGCGTCATCGGTGCCTTTGCTATCACCAGCAGCGTGCTGCTGATCGTGGCAGGTTTGGGCGCTGGAGCGATTTGGGTGCGGTCGCTGACGGTGTATTTGCTGCGGACGGGTATGCTCAGCAAATATAAATATCTGGAAAATGGCGCACACTGGGCGATCATGGCGCTGGGTATGATGATGATCGCCAAGCTGTTTCATCTGGAGCTGCCGGAATGGGCGACGGGCGGTTTGGGGCTATTGTTTGTGAGTTTGGCGGTTGGCAGCAGTATGTTGGAGGCGCGAGCGATTAATTTGCAGGAAGCAGCCGCGGCTAAATTGCATAGCGCTGAGCGGCGGCTGAAACACGGCGCGGCGAGAATTGTGCCGCGGAAGCGGCAGTAGTTGCTGGTACTCGGGGTTTTTCGTTTCGGGCGGGAGCGTTTGCTATTGCGACATTGTTGCAATAAGCATTTTTAATTTCGCAGGCGCAATGGTGTAGTGATGTGCCGGGGGTTAGAGCTTGATGCTTATGGCTGAAATGTGATCGGATAAAAAGTCATGAATCATTGTTCGCGCCCTTGGGATGGCCCAATTTTTCAAAATAGTTAATTCATCGCTATTAAAATTCATCATAACAAAACGGTCGGTTGAGACTTGCCGCCGCAGTAAGTTGTCGGTGCCGATACGAATATGCCAAAAGTCGGAGCCAATGTGAGCATGAAGCGATTTTAAGCCGTTGCTGCCAGCGTCGCGGCCGCCCTTGCGGACACGGATTTTACCAAAATCAAGGTCAGTGTCATCGTGAATAACTAGTAAATCATCCAGTGCCAGTTTATAAAAATCTAAAATCGCCCGCGCAGAGATACCGACCTCATTGTAATAGGTGGTCGGCTTGACGAGGAGAATTTTTTCTCCAGACATATTCAATTCGGCAATATTCGCAGAAAATTTCGGCTTATTGCTAAAATGTGCACTTTGCCCTGCTGCCAAGTGATCGATAACCAAAAAGCCAGCATTATGCCGCGTGTGAACGTACTTTTCGCCAGGATTGCCAAGCGCCAGAATGACTTTCATAACCTTAGTATAGCACCTTGGCTGTGATGACGTATAATAGATGTATGGCGAAACGCGATGACGATTTGGAGTTTAGTGTTAATGCGGCGTTTGATGAGGCGCGGGCGGTTGTTGACAAGGTGCCGCTGTATCTAGTGAACGGCTCGCTGGGCGCCGGCAAGACCAGCGTGTTGGAATTCTTATTGCAACAAAGTGACTATAAGGGTGCGCGGGTGATTGAAAATGAATACGCCAATGAAAATGTCGACGGTTATCGGCTAGAAGGGCTGGCGGAGATGGTGACGACGCTGGCTGGCGATTGTGTTTGTTGTTCGTCGAAGCATGCGCTGACGCGGATGCTGCTGGACTTCTGCCGGAATTCTCCGGCGCCAGTTTTCATCGAGGCGACGGGCGTGGCGCGAACGATGAATTTGGTCGAGAAACTGATTAATGCACAAATCTTCAATAAGTACGAGCTGATGCAGAGTTTTTACGTGATCGATGCGCACGAGATTTTGCGCGGGATTGAGCCAGCGCACGAAGTTGAACTGCAAGCAGCAGACGTGATTTTAGTGACTAAGGAAGATTTATTGAACGATAGCGAACGGGTGGAGTACGAAGCAAAGCGCCGCGCCCTGCCCTACGCCAAGGTGCTGAGTGCGCCGCACGGTCGGTTTGACCTCAGTAAAATAACTACGCCGTCGGGGCTGCTTGCGTTTTTTGATACGTATGATGGCGAGCTGGCGGTGCCGGATAATCCGACGTATGCGGTGCTGGATGTTTCGGGCATGAAAATTACGGCAGTGACATTGGAAAAAATATGGCCGGAATTATTTGCGGCGTATGGCCTACGGCGGTTGAAAGGTTGTTTTATTAGTGACAACGGCGCGCGCCAGCATGTGGAGGCGACCGAGCAGCAGATTCAGCTAACTAATGCCAAGCCTGAGGAGGCGGCAAAAATCGTGTTTATCGGTGAACGGGCGGATGAAATTACGCGCGAAGCACTAGCGGCGCAACTAGTGATGTTTGGATAAAAGTTCGCTTTCGTCGTTTCCGACTCATCAGCATAGACACGCATCTATGGAGCGAACTGACAAGCAGGAGAATAATAGGCGGCGGAGAGGGCCGCCAAGAATTCTCGGCGGCTTGCCAGTTCAGCGTGTGACTACATGAACAGGTGGACGATCCACCCGAGCCCCAGTGCCACGAGAAGGGTCAAAAAGAAAATGACTCGTCGACTAAACTGGTCGCCCTCAAGGTTGGATCTGGCGGTAAACAACGAGATGAAGATGTTCAGCCCGATAGCCTGAGTAAGGCTCAGGCTGGTCAGGTCAAATGTGGGGCTGATGAACCAGCCCCACAGAATCATAGTCGTGAATCCTCCGAAGAGAATCTCTGCTACGAGAAAAAGAAGGTCGCTGACAATGCTGCCAGCTCCTCTGGTATTGTAGCTCATGACACTACTCTCTCCTCACCCAGGCGGAATGCCTGTGTCTTTCCTCAGGGAAAATACTGCTCGACGCCCGGATGGCGCTTGAGCAAGATGAGGTTTCACGACACTATTTTGCCTCCGCTAAAATAACGCCATAAAATCTCACCTTGCTCTATTCTCAACTGCTTGTCAAAATACACTTTTGGACAAAACGTCAAACATCTGTCAACAAAAGCTGATATATATATATCATATCTGAACCCCGAAGTCAATAGATTAGCGCAATTTTATTGAATTTTAGGCAAAAATAGGGTGAAAATGGCGATAAAAATTAAAAAACAGCCCCGCGAACTCTGACGTGAGGCGTGAGGCTAGCTTTATACGTCTATGAACTTAAGACTTATGCATAGCTAATGATTTTTATTCTGCAGAGGAATCTGAGTCATCAACGGTAATATTCTCGTAATAATCACCTTTAGCTACTTCTTCAAGCTCTTTTAATGATATAACGACAGTAAAGTCTTCTTGGATTTTAGAGAGTGATTCAGACATTGCCTTAATTACTGCTTTTCCGATGTCGGATAATAGTTCTACTTTTTCTCTCTTTGATTCTGGTGTTATCGCAGCATTGGGGTCGTCTTATGCTTCTGAGGCTTTGGTTCCTATGATCACTCCGTTAAGATCAGGATAGTCATCGCCGCCTGGTGCCACTGTAGTGGATATACTAGCTTCACTGCACCCTGTTTCCTTAGGCATGTCGACTGTAGATGATTTTACCTCAGCATGTTCACGCAATGGTTTATGGGTGGCTGTATCGCCAACTATTGCATCGACTTTTATAATATCGCCAGACTCGCTATCTGCCTCTCCAACGAGCTTAACATTTGTAACATAGCCTACACAAAACGTATCTTCCTCGGCGTCTTCGTCAAAGAAACCTGTAATAGTAACTTCATATCTTTTAATATGTTCAAGACTCATACATTATGTGCTATATCACAAAAATGAATTTTTATAAAATTTGTGGTGCGGCGAGTAAATTGGGGTGTGGTTTGGTGGTGATTTATCGCGGATATCTGTTGTTTGGAGTTTCTTTAGCCTGTTTGTAGGCTTTGGTGACCGGTTCTAGGCCGCGGGCGACGCGTTCGCGGTTGGCTTTGAGCTGCTTTTCGTCACGGAAAGATAGTTTAATGGGTGTACCGGCGAAGTTGAAAGCTTCGCGTAAAGTTCGCTCCAAGTAGCGTTTGTAGCTCCAGTGGACGAATTTGAGATTGCTGCCGTAGATGACGAACCATGGCGGGGCTGTGTCGGTCTGGACGATGTAGCGCAGTTTTGGATGCGAGTTCTTTAGGCCAGCTGGTGGATGTGCGGCGATGGCTTTCTGTAAAATATCGTTTAAGGCACGAGTTTTACATTCTTGGCGACGACGCTTATAGATATCAAGCGCTAGGTCGAACAATTTGGCGACGTTTTGGCCAGTGACTGATGAGGTGAAGATCAGCGGCGCGTAGGGCGTGAATTTGAAATGATAGCTAATTTGCGGTGCCAGCTCGTCGCGGGTGTAGGCGTCTTTGCCTTCGACGGAGTCCCATTTGCTGATGACCAAAACTAGTCCCTTGCCTGCTTCGTCGATGATGCCGCCCAGGCGTTGGTCCAACCCAACGTTTAATTCATTGACGTCCATCAACAGGAAACAGATGTCGGCTTCGTTGATGGCCTGCATGGTGCGCAGGACCGAGAATTTTTCGATGCCGGTTTCTTGCTTGCCTTGGCGGCGAATGCCAGCCGTGTCGAGTAGTTCGATAGTCTGGCCGTGGTAACGGACTTGGACGCGGTTGACGTCGCGGGTGGTGCCGGCAACGTTGGCGACGATGGCTTGCTGCTTGCCCGCCAAGGTATTGAACAAGTTACTTTTGCCGACATTTGGCCGGCCGATCAAGGCGACGCGGATGATGTCGTCAGCTTCGGTTTGAGTGGCTGGCGGAATGAGATCGGCGATGTTGTCGAGCAGCTCGGAGATGCCGATGTTGTGCTCGGCAGAGGTTTTGATGATGGTTTTGATGCCGAGACGCTTGAATTCGTCGGTGTGGAGCGAGCCTTTGAGGTCAGCTTTGTTGGCGACGAGAAGGATGGGTTTGCCGCTCTTTAAGGCTTTTTTGGCCAGTTGGCGATCGGCGTCTGATGGATAGACGGTGGAGTCGACCATGACAAGAATGACATCGGCCGCGGCGGAGGCGTCGGCGATTTGGTCTTGGATGGTGGCTTCGAATTCGTCTTCGGCGGGTTTGAGGCCGGCGGTGTCGATGAGCCAAAACTCAGCCTGGCTTGCCTCGTCAGGAGATGAGGCGCGGCGTTTGTATGAGACTTTGCCAACAACGTTGTCGCGGGTGGTGCCAGCTTCGCGGGCGACGATGGCGGTGCGGGCGCGTGTCAAGCGGTTGAATAGCGAACTTTTGCCAACGTTAGCTTGGCCGATGATGGCGACGGTAGGTAGTTTATTAGGCATAATTATACTTATTATAACAGAGGCGCGGCGATTTGGCGAGGATAAACTGTGATGTCAAGTTTAATTGCTGTTGGCTGGAGTGGGTGTTGCCTCGGCGGTTGGTGTAGGACTGCTTTCAGGTGTTGGCGGAGTGTATCCGCATTCAGGGCTGTTAGGGATAGCGGTGATGCTAAGGGGTTCATTTCTAACGCTACTTAGCTTAATTAATTGAGTAGACCCAATGCAAGTTCTAGATACTACCCCCCAGGCCTCCACGCTCCTCTGGATAGCCATGTATATGATCATCGTCATCTATCGTTTCCCAGTCTAAATCCTCGTGTTTTTTGGAGCTAGTAGAGGCTTGTTGTGTAGGGTCACCATTACCTCTTTCTGGAGCTGTGTTTATGACACAGCCTCCTAAGGCTGTAGCTACTATGCCGAGTGCTGCTCCTATTTTTAACAAATAAGGCTCCCTGTCTGTAAGTCTTTCCATAATATCCTCCATATTCTAATTATAGTGTCTATCATAGCATGTATTTGACTATTGTAACAAATTGATCTCTTGCCATTCCCCTCGCTTCATTCCGCCAAGCGAATAACTACCAAAATCTGTCCGGTGGAGTTTGGCGACGGTGTAGCCGAGGGCGGCGAAGGTGCGGCGGATTTGGCGGTTGCGACCTTCGCTCATCTGGACAATCCAGCGGTGGTCGTCGCCCTCGTGCTGGCGCTCAAGCGTCAAGCGGCTCGGCCCGTCAGGCAGCTGCACGCCAAAGTCGTTAATCATTTGCCGGTGTAATGGCTGGAGCGGCTGGTCGAGCGTCACCAGATAGCGCTTAATTTTATAAAACGACGGGTGTGTCATCTGATGGGCAAAGTCGCCGTCGTTAGTGAGGAGAATTAGCCCAGAGCTGTCTTTGTCCAGGCGACCAACGGGCTTCAGATGATGAAGGCTTTTTGGTAATAATTTGTAAATGGTTGGCACGCCGCCCTGAGAGGCGCGCGAACAGAGATAGCCTACTGGTTTATTTAAGGCGATGATTTTTTTATCTTGAATCTTCAGAAAGTTACCGTTATAAGAGACGCGGTTGACTTCAGAGATTTGTTGTCCTAGCCTGGCGGGCTGGCCATCAACAATAATCTTCCCTTTTTCAATCAGTTCATCGGCTTTTCTGCGAGAAACACCCAAGCTCAGCGCCACAAATTTATTGAGGCGCTGAGTGTTTCGAGCGGTGTTAAGATTTGTCATTGCTGTGGGTTTAGTGGTGGAGATTGTGGCTGTGGAGCTTCTGGTGGTTGAGGCGGAAGACCTTGTGGCTGTGCGATAGGTATATTAATTTCCTCGGCAGAAGGCTGGGCAGGCTGTGACACGACTGGAATTGTCGTTGTCTGTGTCTGTGGAGTATTTAGTATTGGTGTTGTCGGTGTTGGCGTGCTTAACTCCTGAGCCATTAATTGAGAAACATCGACTGAGTTCTGTGAGTTATCGGCCGGTAATGGTTGGATAACACGATCTCCAAGCCCTGCTGGGCGTGGTACAGACGATGAGAATGGAGCGGTTGGTTGTGGTAAGGTTGCTGGTTGCGGCTGTGGCTGCGGCTGCCGCGCAGTGTTTGGTATTGGTTGCGGTGTCATTGGCTGCTGTGGTTGTGTCTGCGGAAGCGGATCTACGGGCGGTGTTGTCGGCATGTCGACTGAAGGGGCAGCTGGCTGTGGAGATAATGACGATATATCAGGCCTGGTTACTGGTTGTGGTTCTGGATCTGATGGTGGTAATTGCGGTTCTGACTGGGGTGTTGGCTGGGATACTAGAACCGGGTCCGTACCGACGCCAGGTAAATCGCCCAATGTCTCATGAACTGCTCTAACAACGTCTTCGATGCCTACTTGCGACTTTACTAAATAACGATCAGCACCTAATTGTTCACCTCGTTTTCGCTGGTCCTCTGACGATAATGCTGTCATGATAATTACTTTGACGTCCTTTGTTTCGGTTGTAGAGCGCAAGATGTCTAACATATCAAAGCCAGAGATTTTTGGCATCATTACATCGCTTAAGATTAGCCGCGGACGTTCTTTAATTGCCATGGCCAGAGCTTCTTCGCCGTCGCCCGCCGAAACGATATCGTAGCCCTCCGCCAAAAGTCGTACGCCGTAAATTTCGCGTAAACTTTTGTC
>ERZ773035.2293-NODE-2293-length-12641-cov-10.681074_pt1 | contig 12641 bp, 6 predicted proteins | sample MGYA00511487_ERZ773035 | MGnify/ENA primary metagenome ERZ773035 (study PRJEB29015, sample SAMEA2737985) | human oral metagenome | biome: human oral; feature: human-associated habitat; material: dental | place: China | collected 2024 ...
AAGTCTCGCGGCGTTTGCCTTGGCGTTTGCGGGTACTCCCGCAAGTCTCGCGGGAAATACTTTGGCGTTTGCGGGTACTCCCGCAAGTCTCGCGGGAAATGCTTTGGTGTTTGCGGGAGTCCCGCAAGTCTTGCGGCGTTTGCCTTGGCGTTTGCGGGAGTCCCGCGGGGTATTACCAAAAACGCTTTGGCCATCGCGTGGCCCCCGTAGAGACTCTCGGCGGGCTTTATTCTTATTATCGGACTCACGCGTAGTTCTAATCGCCATAGATGGGCAGAAGGCTTGAAGGTGGCTGCGGTTTTTGATGTGGTTGTCCGAGAAATACACATCCCGATAGACCCTGAAATCAAATTAATTCGCTGCGTGTACTTTTGCGCCCTTGGAAAAGAGAAGATTTCAAGTGATACGGAAACATGAACCCTCTGCTACTCATGGCCCATTGGGGCGTTGGAGAAGTGCTTCTTGCGATAGCCATTTTGGCTTTGCTTTTCGGAGATCGACGGACGTGGGAGGTACTCAAACGTTTGGCGCAGACCCTACGGACACGACTGCGTTCGTTTCGGCCGAAAACGACACACCACCGATCGGCATGATACGGCTATCGCTAACCGATGGCTCACTTCAGTCTTATTCCCCACACGATTTGCTATTACATCTACCCCTTCTATTTTGATATGAAAGAGATAAAGAAAAACGTCGGACACTTCGCTGCCAATGGGGCGGGGTCTCATCGCAAATCCGGCGACCCCACGAACCGCAAGCTGCACCTTCCGTCTCGCGGTCGACAGCGCTTCATTGCCGCCATATGGATCACCGCAGGAAGTATAGCGGCACTCGTGTTCATCATCTTCTTTGCCATCTCGCAAGGATGGATTGGCTATGTGCCGGCCGTGGAGCAGCTCGAAAATCCGATAGATCGCTATGCTACGCAACTCATTTCGGCCGACGGAAAGAGTCTCGGGAGCTTTTCCTACAGTCAGGACAACCGCTTTTATGCCAGCTATCAAGATCTGTCCCCCGATTTGGTTCAGGCGCTCATAGCCACGGAGGACGTGCGCTTCACGGATCACAGCGGAATCGATGTCCGTGGACTCTTCAGGGCCATTGTGAAACGCGGATTGATGGGCCAACGTAGCGGTGGTGGCGGTAGTACCATCACGCAGCAGTTGGCCAAACAGCTGTACTCCCCCAGCGTCGAAAATTTGACCGAGCGACTCCTTCAGAAGCCCATTGAGTGGGTCATTGCCGTCCGTTTGGAGCGCTACTATACCAAAGAGGAAATCATCAATATGTACCTCAACAAGTTTGACTTTCTTCATAACGCAGTCGGAATACGGTCCGCTGCGCAGTCTTACTTTGGGAAAACTCCGGCTACGCTGACTACCGAGGAGGCCGCGATGCTGATCGGTATGTGCAAAAACCCTTCCTACTACAACCCGATTCGTTATCCCGAGCGCACCCTGGAACGCCGCAACACCGTCTTCCGCCAAATGGTCAAGGCCGGGTTTATGACCGAGGCCCGCTGCGAAGAATTGAGCGCCAAGCCGATCGTCTTGCATTACACACAACTCGATCATACGGACGGCATAGCACCCTATTTCCGCGAATATCTCCGTGTCACGATGATGGCCAAAAAGCCCGAGCGTAGCGATTATTCCAAATGGCAGCAGCAGAAATATTTGGACGACTCTCTGGCTTGGGAAACGAACCCCCTTTATGGCTGGTGCAACAAAAATCGAAAGGCCAACGGCGACCCCTATAATTTATATACCGACGGACTGAAGGTCTACACCACCATCGACTCCCGCATGCAGCAATACGCCGAAGAAGCCATTGCCGAACACCTCGGAAAGCATCTTCAGCCTGCTTTTTTCCGTGAGAAGCGTCGGAAACCCTATGCGCCTTTTTCAGAAGATATTACCGAGAAGCAGCGGAAGGATATTCTCGATCGAGCCATGAAGCAGAGCGATCGTTACCGCGCACTTAAACAAGCCGGATACTCCGAGAAGAAGATTCGGGAGAACTTCAACGAAAAAGTAGAGATGCAGGTCTTCACCTGGAAGGGAATTGTCGACACGACGATGTCGCCGATGGACTCCATCATCTATTGCAAAAGTTTATTGCGCACCGCCTTTATGGCCATGGACGTTCGTACGGGGCAAGTCAAGGCCTACGTAGGCGGCATCAACTTCGATAAATTCAGATACGACATGGTGACTACTGGGCGCCGTCAAATCGGATCCACCATGAAGCCCTACCTCTATTCATTGGCCATGATTGAAGGTTTTACGCCTTGCGATCAGCTTTTACATGTCCAACCCGTTCTTTATGACGAAGGCGGAAACGCGTGGATACCTCGAAACCCCGGCGCACGCCGTATAGGAGAGATGGTAACTGTCCAATGGGGGTTACAAGTATCCTCCAACTGGGTCACGGCCTATCTGATGAAACAACTTTCGCCCTACAGTCTGGTTCGATTGCTCCGTTCCTATGGCATGCATAGCCACATCGACCCCGTGGTCTCTATTTGCTTGGGTACGCCGGACATCTCAGTGAGTGAAATGGTCAGTGGTTACAGCGTTTTCGCCAATAAAGGCATTCGTGTAGAGCCGCTTTATGTGACACGCATTGAGGACTCCTTCGGAAATACCATCGCCACGTTCGCTCCGCAGGTCAACGAAGTTTTACCTGAAGAAGCGGCTTACAAGATGCTATACATGTTGCGCAGTGTGGTCGATGGCGGTACAGCAGGGCGTGTGCGATACGGCTATGATATTACCGCGCAAATGGGAGGCAAGACGGGAACCACTCAAAATAACTCCGACGGTTGGTATATGGGCTTCACGCCTTCCTTAGTAGCCGGTTGTTGGGTAGGTGGGGAAGATCGATCGATCCACTTTGACAAAATGGACGAAGGACAAGGTGCCGCAATGGCTTTACCTATCTATGGCCTCTTCATGAAGAAGGTCTATGCCGACAAGAAGCTCGGTTACTCACAATCGGAGACCTTCGATGTACCCAAAGAGTACGCCAACCCCTGTCGTGGATACGTCCCGATGGAATCCGACTACTCCAATCACACCGGAATCGACGATCTATTCAATTAGAGACTTGAGATTAAGTTCTAAGACAGCCCCGAAAGGTCTCCAGTCCATCCGACTGGAGACCTTTTGTTTTCAGACACATGTGAGGCCTTACTTGACTTTCTAATGAGACCTTCTTTTCTTTCCTTGAGAAAAGAAAAGAAGCAAAAGAAACTCAAGCCCTCTACCGAGGGCGGGGAAGTTTTTCCGGGCACCTCGAGAATAGTCGAAGGTCTTGAATCTCTCAAATTATTGGACTCCAAATTTGTGCGGTCTCAAATGGCTCCTCGATAGGATATGTAGAGGGACGTATGCTATACGCCCCTACTATCTACCGGAATAAAAACATTCCTCTCCTCAAAAAATCTGCACTTGATGTAGTTCCCTTTTGTCTTCTATTGTCGGGTGAGTCGATGGATGAAATTCCGTATATGGTGGAAGCCTTTTTGTCAAGGATATTTCCAGGTCGTATCTTTGTAATCGTTTTTTAATCCATATTTACATGAACAGAAAAGATCATTACACAAGTCATCGAACGAAACAAGGCAGTTGGCGAAAGCTGTTGCCTGCCATTGGCCTGGTTGTCACCCTTTCGATGCAAGCCGAAGGTGCCGGAGTGGCGATCGTAGGCAGTGCAGCCAGTCGTGCACCGGAAATGGCGACGCTAACACAACATCAGAAACGTACCGTGGTCGGAACGGTTATCGACGAAACAGGTGAACCGGTCATTGGGGCCAACATCCTCGTGAAGGGAACAGCTACGGGCACAACGACAGACCTCGATGGACATTTTTCGATCGAAGCCGAGGGCTCGCAGGTCACGTTAGTCATCTCTTACATAGGTTACAAGCGTTTGGAGGTGTCGGCTACGGCGGGGCAACCCGTTAAGGTACGTCTGGAGCCGGAAGACAACGTGATGGACGAAGTTGTCGTCACGGGTTATGGCACATTCAAAAAGTCAGCCTATGCTGGATCGGCTTCGAATGTGAAAGCCGACAAAATGCAGGATGTTCCGGCCGTCTCGTTCAAGGATTTGTTGCAAGGAAACGCTTCAGGCGTGCAGTTTTCCTCCTCTTCCGGTCAGCCGGGAGCCGCCTCGACACTCAAGATCCGTGGCATGGGATCGTTTAACGCCAGCAATGCGCCGCTTTATGTCATCGACGGTGTACCCGTACGGTCGGGATCGATCAATAGCCTCAGCTCGCGTGCAGGGCTTGATATCATGTCCACGTTAAATAGCTCCGACATCGAAAGCATTACCATCATTAAGGATGCAGCTGCAGCTTCGCTTTACGGATCGCGTGCGGCCAACGGTGTGGTGCTGATTACCACCAAACGAGGCAAGTCCGGAAAGCCTGCATTCTCCTTCAAGGCCGATTTTGGTAGTTCAGACTTTGCGATGGAGTATCGCCCGATCATGGGCGGAGAAGAACGTCGCCAATATATCTACGACGGACTCGTGGCGGGCCAAATGAAACGCGGCAAGACCGAAAGCGTGGCGCGCGCATACGCCGATAAACGCATCAACAACTTCGCGCCCATTCCGTGGTGCGGCTATACGGACTGGGATGACGTATTGTTCCGCAAAGGCAGTCACAGCAGTTACGAAGCCTCGATCACGGGCGGATCGGACAAGTTCAAATACTATTCATCTCTCTCTTACCTCAAGCAAGAGGGTATCGCCTATAACTCAGGTCTGGAACGCATCAGCGGACGCCTTAATGTGGATTATCAGGCCACGGATCGCTTGAAATTGGGCGTAAATATGTTGCTGGCCACCGTAAATCAAGAAGTGAACAGCGAGGGAACGTCTTATGTTTCACCTTTCTACACATCGCGCAATGCCGTTGTGCCTTCAGATCCGGTTTACAACGAAGACGGCAGTTGGAACCGCAATATGATTCGTATCGGCGACCGCAATCCGGCCCAGTCGGCAGCTTACGACTATCAACGCGAATACGTTACGCGTACTTTCAATACGCTCTTTGCCGAATACGAATTCATTCGCGACCTCAAGTTCCGCTCCACCTTCAGTTATGATTACGTGAACACGAAGGGGAAAGACTGGAGTGACCCACGCACGGCCGAGGGACAGGACAAAAATGGTATCATGGATAAGCGCTACAGCGAATTGAGTAAAATGACTTGGGCAAACCAATTGAGCTATCGGACGACCCTATCGGACAATCATCACCTCGATGCGCTGATCGGATACGAGGTTGACGATCAATATAGTGACTATTTGCTCGGAATAGCCAGTAATTTCGCCACGCCACAGAAAAACGAGATCAGTAACGGTATGAAAACCGAAGCCGTAGGTGGAAGTAATACGCGCTCACGGATGGTGTCTTACATCTCTCGCTTAAATTATGATTATCGCAATCGCTACTACTTAGGAGGTAGTTTCCGCACCGACGGAAGCTCTCGCTTCCACCGCAATAGCCGTTGGGGCAGCTTCTGGTCCCTCTCAGGCGCTTGGCGGGCCATCGAGGAATCGTTTATGGAACCTACAAAAGGCTGGTTGTCCGATTTGAAGCTCCGCGCTTCGTACGGCGTGAACGGGACACTTCCTTCGGATCTCTATGGCTATATGGGGCTTAGCGACCTCACGAATGGCTATCTGGAGCAACCTGGAATCATCCGGTCACGGCTCCCGAACATCGATTTGCAGTGGGAGACGAACCACAACCTCAATCTGGGTCTCGATCTGGGCCTCTGGAATCGTATCAACGTGACGCTGGAATATTATGTCCGTACGACGAAGAATCTACTCATGGATCGCCCGATTTCGATGACTACGGGATTTTCGAGCTACCTGATGAACATCGGCGAGGTGAAAAATCAAGGCGTGGAGTTGGAAATCGGTTCGACGAACGTGCAGACGAAGGACTTTACCTGGACGACGAATTTCAACATCTCGCACAACCGCAACGAAATTGTCAAACTCGACGGATTGCAGACTGAGATCATCGGCGGATATCAAATTCACCAGGTCGGAAAGCCTTACCGCACCTTCTATATGATTGAATTTGCTGGCATTAACCCTGAAACGGGTGCGCCACAGTTCTACACGAACGAGCGGGATGCTAACGGCAACTATAAGAAGGATATTACCGAAGATGTAAGCAAGGCAAACGCTGCGGTGCTCGATAAATACGCTGATCCGGCCGTGATAGGCGGTCTGAGCAACTCGATTCGTTACAAATGGTTCGACCTGAGCTGCATGTTCTCCTATCAGTTTGGCGGATATGCCTACGATGTATGGGCGCAGAAGACGGAACACGGTGGCAACGACATGCGGGCTAACATACCGACCTATTATCGAAACAGTTGGCGGAAGGTAGGCGACGCGACCAGCTACGAACTTTTCTACGAGAACCCCGCGGTAGCCATGAACAAGATTTCTACTTCCAGGCGCCTGCACAGCACAGACTTTATCCGTCTAAAAACGCTCACCTTAGGCTTCACACTGCCCAAAAACTGGGTAAAGGCAGCGCATCTCGAGAACGTACGTCTCTATGCTTCCGCAAATAATCTCTGGACCTGGGCGGCATACGATTATTATGATCCCGAAGCCACCGAAGGCGGTTCGGCAACGTGGGGAACGCCTCCGCTCAAAACCGTCATCTTTGGCTTAAACATGAACTTCTAATCTCAAAAAAATGATCGAATCATGAATCGCTTGAAATATATCACCCTCTTTTTGGTTGCCGTCCTGATCTCCTCGTGCGGCAACGATTGGCTCGACGTGGAGCCCTCGACATCCATACAGACCGAAAGCGGCGTCAAGTCGCTGAAAGAAGTGGAGTTTTCTCTCAACGGCATTTACAGCACGATGCAAAGTGCCGATGCATACTCCGGCCGACTCGTTTATTATGCTGACGTGACCGGCGATGACATGCAGGCCGTGAGTTCGACCAAGCGAACGGCCAATTACTATCGCTTCAATTTCACGAAAGACAACGGTCCGTCCAGTCATTGGGCTTACCTCTACAACATCATTCAGAATTGCAACGTAGTGTTGGCCAGCCTCGATCGCATCACCGCAAACGACGCTGAGAAGGCTTATCGCAACGATTTGCGAGGTCAGGCGCTCGCCATCCGTGGCATGGCGCTCTTTGACCTGACCCGGATATTCGGATACCCCTATACGAAAGACGGCGGGGCCTCGATGGGTGTCCCCATCATCGAAACCGTTTCCGGCACGGAGGATAAGCCCTCCCGCAGCTCCGTGGCCGAATGCTACACGCACATCATAGCCGACCTGAAGTCCGCCTCGGAACTCCTCGGGGAGAAGTTCAACAAGGGGAAGTTCAATAAGTGGGCCGCCCTGACGTTGCTGAGCCGCGTGTACCTCTATAAAGGCGAAAATGAGGAGGCGCTGAAAGCCGCCAAGTCCGCCATCGAAGGCGCGGAGAAGAACGGGTATGCCCTCTGGTCCAATAAGGCTTATCCGACGGCCTGGGGAGCAGACGCGTCGTCCGCAGATCAAGGCGAAGTGCTGTTCGAGATCGTCAATCTCACCACCGATTCGCCCGGCAAGGAGAGCATGGGTTACCTGAACTCCAAAGACGGATACGACGACATGTGCATCACTGCCTCGTTCTATCGTTTGCTCAAGGAGAACCCCCGCGATGTACGTCTGAAGCTCCTGAGCTTCGACGGCAAGCAGTACGCGTATGTCAATAAGTATCAGCCGCAACCGGGAGAGAATATTGCCGATGCCAATATACCCCTTTTGCGTTTGTCGGAAGCCTATCTGAATGCGGCTGAGGCGGCAGTCAAGACAGGCGACAACGCCACAGCCGTGACTTACCTCGATGCCATTGTTCATCGAGCAGATCCCGACTCTACGGTGAAGGGAAAAACCTTGACTTTGGCCAATGTACTCAATGAGCGACGCAAAGAATTGGTTGCAGAAGGACATCGCATGTATGATGTGATGCGTAATGGACTCTCGATCAAACGTGAAGACGTCGAGGAGAGCGCGATCAGTCGCACCCGCCACGACACGCCTTACATGGAGTACGATCGCACGTTCTACATGATCGTCCTGCCCATCCCCAAGGGCGAGATCGACGCCAATCCCAACATCAAGCAAAACCCCGGCTACTGATCGCAGGTCGTTTAGCAGTTTAGGGAAGGTCTCCGGCCAGATAGGCTGGAGACCTTTCTATTTCGGAAAAACACGAGGCCTTACTTCTCCATTCTTTTTGATGTCCAAGCACGTACCAGGTCAAACTTGGCCGGCATCCCTGATGCCTTGATCTTCTTTTGCTTCTTTTCTTGCATCAAGGCAAGAAAAGAAGATCCTGAAGCCTTACTTGACTCTCTAATGAGACCTTCTTTTCTTTCCTTGAGAAAAGAAAAGAAGCAAAAGAAACTCAAGCCCTCTGCCGAGGGCGAGGAAGTTTGGCCGGGTACATTCATATAAGTCGGATGCTTGAAATTTGGCTGGCATCCCTGATGCCTTGATCTTCTTTTGCTTCTTTTCTTCTATCAAGAGAAGAAAAGAAGATTATGAGGCCAGAAAGATCTTGCATCAAAAGAATAAAATCAGCTACACCCTGAAAATCAGCACATACAACAGCTCCGTAAAAATTTTTCTACGATTTTTTCGCGAAAAGTTTGTTGCTATTCAAAACAGTTATACTTTAGCCGCCGCTTAGGACAGCGGTCATAAGTCGAACTACATATTGAAACACTTTCGAGTCGTGGGAAACACTCCAGATAGATTTTGAGGATAAAGAGAAAGCGCCAAATACGCTTTGGGTGTGTTTTTACAGCTCGGAAGGAGCCAAAAACCGTTTGAGGTCGATTTTGAGGCTCAAAAAGGACTGCAAAAGCGTTTGAGGTCGATTTTGAGACTCAAAAAGGACTGCAAAAGCGTTTGAGGTCGATTATGAGGCTCAAAAAGGACTGCAAAAGCATTTGAGGTCAATTTTGAGTCTCAAAAAGGACTGCAAAAGCGTTTGAGGTCGATTTTGAGGCTCAAAAAGGACTGTAGAGATATGTGGAACAGCTTACGCTGCTGTCGAAAGCATTTATCATTATATATGTACTTATAAAGAAAGGAGAAAAACGAATGGACGAATTAGTCGAAATCCAAAAAATGCGCCTTACGAGGCTTGACAACGCACTGCACGTACTGTATCATTCGGATGCGTACGATATAGTTCACGCAGTAGACATCACGAAACTCGGATTGACCCTCGCGCTACTCAATGAGTGGAATGGCAATCTGCTGACGGAGAAAGATCTCAATTTGGAAGCACAAGCCAATCACAACACGAAGCTCCTGAATGAGAAAAATGAGGAACGAAACAAATTGATCACCTTCATTTTCAATGTGGTTCGTACCTATCAGCGTTCACCGGATGCCGACGAGGCGAAAGCCGCTACACAGTTGGATATCATCACTCGCCGCTATCGGGGCATACAGTATGGCAGCAAATCGCACGAGACAGTGCATATTGATGGCCTGCTGATCGATCTGAAGAAGGCTGAGATGACTCCGCTACTCGCTACCTTGCGACTGACGTCGGCCGTGTCACTTTTGGAGACTGCCAACGCCGAGTTTAACAAGTTCCGTAAGGCCCGCACCGCGTCTCGCGCCAAAAAAGACCTCCCGAAGATCGTTGAGGTGCGTCCGAAGACAGATGCGGTATATGAGCGCGTCATTTTTATGCTGCAAGCCGCCTATTTGTCAGGTTCGGCAACGGTGGATAAGGAATTGATCCGTACAGTAGCCAAGCAGCTCAATCAGCGAATGGACGAAATCAACGATACGTTTAGCCAGATCCTCGCGCGCCGCAAATCGGACAAGAGTAAGGATCCCAAGACGCCCAAGGAGCCTAAAAAACCGCGTAAGCCGAAGGATAAGGATGATCCGGATATCCGTCTGCCAGAGACCGAGGAGCCCAAGAAACCCGGCGATAGTGGAAAAGACAAAAAGCCAGAGGGTGGCGGTACGCCGAAGCCCGGAGGCGGTGGCAAGAAGCCCGAGGGCGGCGGCTCGGGTACCGAAGGCGGAGGAAAGAACCCTAAAGAAGGCGGCTCAGGTTCCGAAGGTGGCGGTGGCGCCAGTGGAGGCGGCCCCGAGATCCATCTTCCGGAAAATTGAACAGAGAGAACGAACACCATAAACCTAAAAACAAATCCGGGTACATGTCAAATCATGTATCCGGATTTTTCGTTTTCGATTTTTCGATTTCAGATTTTCCGGTAGGGTAGGGGCATATTGATTGTTAGAATATTATCGTATCGGAATATATAGGGGCGAAAAAATATATGCCCCTCTAATATGTATCAAGCCAAAATTAGCTGGCGCCCCTGATGCCTTGATTCTCTTTTGTTTCTTTTCTTACATCAAGACGAGAAAAGGTCCTCTACCGAGGGCGGGGAAGTTTGGCCGGGTACGTTCATATAAGTTGGATGCCTAAAATTTAGCCGACATCCCTGATGCCTTGATTTTCTTTTGGTTCTTTTCTTGCATCAAGACAAGAAAAGGCCCTCTGCCGAGGGCAAGGAAGTTTGGCCGGGTACGTTCATATAAGTTGGATGCCTAAAATTTGGCTGGCGTCCCTGACGCCTTGATTTTCTTTTGGTTCTTTTCTTGCATCAAGGCAAGAAAAGAATACCAGAAACGAGAAAAATCTAATTGTTAGAAGATCAGTATATCAGGATCTGTAGGGGCGCAAAAGCATACGCCCTACGAACACCGCCGGAGGCGGCGAATGATCATTTTTGTGCATTGGCACGCCTCTTCGTTTCCTTCGGAAACGTTCGGGGGGCGTATGCAATACGCCCCTACCTATGTACATTCTTATTTTTCGGATTCTATTCCTGTAATACGGTAGGGACGCAACAGCATACGCCCCACAAACACCGCCGGAGGCGGCGAATGATCATTTTTGTGCATTGGCAAGAATTGGGAAATATGTTGTATAACATGTATCTCTATTTTTGATGATACAGAAGGTCATTGTTTCTTTGTGGGAAAACATATAAGGATATTTCAAATGAAACGAGTACTGATATTTCTTTTCGCGTGGACATTAGTAGTCTTCGCTCTGCAAGCGCAGACAGAAATCGATAAGGCGATGTTCCGGGCTATGTATAAGTTCTCTTATAAAACAAGCCCGGAACAGCCCACATTTGGTTGGGTGGATTGGATGTATCTCGATATGGGGAATAAGGCAACGATGTTTTATAACCGTTATGCCGAACTCAAAGACTCTGTGACGAACGAGTGTCTAAAGCAGAATATGCCCCCAGAGGCGATCCATGAGCGGACAAAAAACTATCCTGTAAGGGGAGATGCGCCGGTTTATTGTCAGTTGTACAGTGAGAAGACAACGCGGGTTGCTACACGGTATGCCAAAGGTTATTACTATGAAGAACCGATGGTCATGCCGCAGTGGATACTTGACAATAAGTCGCTAACCTTATACGGTTACACTTGCCGTCGAGCTACAACCCATTATTTAGGTCGAACGTGGGAAGTCTATTATACCACAGACATTCCCTTGAGTTATGGACCATGGAAATTATGGGGATTGCCCGGTTATTTTTCGCTGATTTTTCGCGTACGCCAGTCGTCTTTTATATAGCTGTCGGGATATTTGCTGCGGTTCACCACCTCGCCCGACCGCAGACGGATGTAGGTATCAAAGCTCCTTTCACCTTCTTTCAGCACAATAATTCGTGCCCCGTTGGGCAGATGATTATACTCTGTGTTGCCACCCGAAAAGCGTCCGTAGGCCAGCAGAATATTATGCCACATCACCGAATAGTCATTATCGTGGTCGTGACCCACAAAGATTCCCATTACATCTCCTCCTTCTTTCATGGCTGTAAACATACCCGAATTGAGTTTCGGAGAGCAGGCAGCTTCCATTCGTGTGCCTATCATCACCGCCTCTTCATGGATCGTTGCGGTGCTATATTCGGGCAAAGGAATATGGAAAAAGGCCAGCGCCGGCAACGGTTTTCCTTGGTTGGCAGCTGCCAGCTGTTTACTCTGCGCTCTGTACCAAGCCACCTGTTCAAAGGTCAGCCACGCATAACCGTCTTCTCCTTTGAGCGTAGACATGCTATGCGAGTCGAGACAGTAGAGTAGGGCGGCATTGTTTTTACCTGTGTGCGACCGGATGGTCAGTACATAATCGGGGGCTGTTGCGCCTTTGCGATCAGGCTGAATGTTGTTCTTCATCTTACGCATCTGATCGTAAAGCGCTTCATTGGTGGTGGCTCCTTCTGCTGCATCGTGATTGCCGAAAAGGAAAACAAATGGTATGTTATGCTTATCTACACAGTCTAACACGTCTTGCATGGCTTTGTCTCCGGGCCAAGAGTAGATAATATCGCCCGTTACTACGATGAGGTCGGGACGTTCTGCCCCGATAACGGCATCCAAACACTTCAGTGCAGCCATAGAACGGGGATTGTCTTTGGCATAGTGCAGGTCGGTAAACTGCGCAATTTTAAACTCCCCGTTGTTGCGAAACTTCAGTTGTTGAGCCAGACATGTGGTGGTGAACAACCAAAAGAGAAAAA
>ERZ773035.2300-NODE-2300-length-12614-cov-4.346126_pt1 | contig 12614 bp, 10 predicted proteins | sample MGYA00511487_ERZ773035 | MGnify/ENA primary metagenome ERZ773035 (study PRJEB29015, sample SAMEA2737985) | human oral metagenome | biome: human oral; feature: human-associated habitat; material: dental | place: China | collected 2024 ...
CCGATTCCTTCGCTCGATTTCATCCCATATTCCTACACCACCCCGCTCGTGAATCGAGTGTTCCTGAGTGGTGAAGAAATAGTATCTTAACTTTCAAACTAGTTATAAGCTTTACATGCAAAAAATCATCATCCTAGATTTCGGGTCACAAACAACCCAGCTGATAGGTCGACGCGTTCGTGAGCTCGACACTTTTTGTGAGATTCTCCCCTACAACAAGTTCCCAAAGAACGACCCCTCGGTCATTGGAGTAATCCTCTCCGGCTCGCCCTATTCAGTTCACGATTCCGAAGCTTTCAAAGTAGATTTAACTGAGTTCGTAGGAAAAGTCCCTGTACTCGGAATATGCTACGGCGCACAATTCATCTCATCCATGGGAGGTGGAAAAGTTGAACCAACCGGAACACGCGAATACGGCCGAGCCAATCTTGAAGTTGTTGAACCTAACAATCCTCTGCTAAAAGGCATTGAGCCCGATTCACAGGTATGGATGAGCCATGGCGACACTATCACTGCACTGCCCGATAACTGTCGAGTTATTGCATCGACTGGCGATGTGAAATTCGCTGCCTACACATCCGACACCCAACCTGTCTGGGGCGTACAGTTTCATCCCGAGGTCTATCACTCCCTACAAGGAATGCAGCTACTGAGGAACTTCGTGGTCGGCATATGCGGAAGCAAACAAGAATGGAGTGCCGCCTCGTTTGTAGAAAGCACTGTGGCCGAACTCAAACAGCAACTAGGCAACGATCGAGTTATCCTTGGACTCTCTGGCGGCGTCGACTCTTCAGTGTGCGCCACATTGCTCAACAAGGCGATCGGCAATCGTCTCACTTGTATTTTCGTGGATCACGGAATGCTACGTAAGAACGAATTCGCTAAAGTCATGGAAGCTTATAAAGGATTAGGATTAAACGTTGTTGGCGTAGATGCCTCGGCCAAATTCTTTGGCGACCTCAAAGGCATAACCGACCCAGAGGAGAAACGTAAAATCATCGGACACAATTTCGTTGAAGTGTTCAACGCCGAGGCTCGAAAAATAACTGACGCACGCTGGCTCGCACAAGGAACGATATACCCTGACCGAATTGAGAGCCTCAGCATCACTGGCATGACTATCAAAAGCCATCATAACGTTGGAGGTCTGCCCAAAGAGATGAAACTCAACCTATGCGAACCCTTACAATGGCTTTTCAAAGATGAGGTTAGGAGAGTTGGAAAACAACTGGGAATGCCCGAACGTCTCATCAATCGTCACCCCTTCCCTGGGCCCGGACTGGCTGTAAGAATCCTAGGCGACATAACTCCCGAGAAAGTTAGAATACTCCAGGATGCCGACGATATCTATATCGAGAAGATGCATTCCTATACAATGCCCGATGGTACGAAGCTCTACGACAACGTTTGGCAAGCCGGTACGGTGCTCCTTTCAACTATTCGCTCTGTCGGAGTGATGGGCGATGAGCGTACCTACGAGCATCCTGTGGCTTTGCGTGCCGTTACTTCGACTGATGCTATGACGGCCGACTGGGCTCATCTGCCCTACGATTTCCTGGCCGATGTCTCAAACGAAATAATACGCAAGGTTAAGGGTGTCAATCGTGTTTGCTACGACATCTCATCCAAGCCACCATCAACTATCGAGTGGGAATAGTGTGTTTTTCCCATCCGTATGTGAATCAAAAAGGCTTCTGTTCGAGTATCGAGCGGAAGTTTTTTTATCCTCAATCGGCTATCAGGTTTATTCTTCATCCCCTCGCAAAGGTGAATGTTTATTCTAGAGATTTTGAGAACTCTCTCCAAGGTTGTACTTTTGCAGCGTTTTGATGCCGTTTAGGCCTGATAAGCGCCGCAAGAGAATACCGGCCGCCTGGCGGTGAAACCGTTTACAATAAAAAGATAATGTACGCAATTGTAGAAATTAACGGTCAACAGTTCAAAGCCGAAGAAGGCAAAAAGCTCTTCGTGAATCACATCAAAGATGCTGAAGAAGGCAAGACTGTTGAGTTCGACAAAGTTCTGCTCATCGACAATGACGGGACTGTCACAGTGGGTGCACCGACTGTTACTGGTGCAAAAGTTGTAGCCGAGGTAGTTGCTCCTCTTGTGAAAGGCGAGAAAATAATCGTTTTCAAGATGAAGCGTCGCAAGGATTACCGTAAGAAGAACGGTCATCGCTCGCAGTTTACCCAGGTTGAAATAAAAACAATTAACGCTTAAACCAAGGAGGAACAACAAATGGCACATAAGAAAGGTGTAGGTAGTTCTAAGAACGGACGCGAATCACACTCGAAGCGTTTAGGTGTGAAGATTTGGGGAGGTCAGAAAATCATTGCCGGCAATATAATCATTCGTCAGCGCGGCAACCGTCACTTCCCCGGTGAGAATGTTGCACAGGGCAAAGACGATACACTGTATGCGCTTGCCGACGGAATTGTTTATTTCCACAAGGGAAGATACAACAAGAGCACCGTCTCTGTTTTGTCGGAAGAAGCATACGCAGCTAAAACCGTAAAGCCCGAAGCATAAGACAAATAAAGATTATTCCAAACAGACAAAAACTCCCGATGTCTCTTTTAATTAAGAGCATCGGGAGTTTCGTGTTTAAGAGTATATCTATTGAGGGCATTATCATGTTCATATTAGAGTCGCCAAGGACTCCTATAAGGATATATGCGAGTTTGGTTTGATAGAGACTCCCACTCGGCCGATAGGCCGCATGTAGGGACCGGCCCCGTGTCTGTCCGCACCTGACGATAGGGGGAAATATGTTATGCGGCCGATAGAGCGAATTGACATGGAGGCGGACAGACACGGGGTCTGTCCCTACATGCGGGCTAATGCCCGAATTGGCATCCGTTGTTTATTCCCCATTGGCTCATCGGAAGCTTAAATTGATTCTTAAACCGAACTCGCCTAAGGATATATAGAGCACCCCTTATAGGAAAGGTCATGGACTCCTATAAGGAAAGGTTGAGGACTCCTTATAGGAAAGGTCATGGACTCCTATAAGGAAAGGTCGAGGACTCCTTATAGGAAAGGTCATGGACTCCTTATAGGAAAGGTCGAGAGTTTCTATTGGGCAAGCTATCGTATTGATATTGTGGATGCTAGGCAATGTATAATTTGTAAGGTGTGACTGTATTACGGAAAAGCAGGACTATCCTGAAAGGAGGATAGTCCTGCTTAACTGTTATAGGAGGGCGAGAGGGGAGTGTGCGTGCCTACCTACGGAGACTCTCTATTTCAGTCGGGAGAGATATTCGTCGGGCAGACGGGGCATGGCGCCGTTGCATGTGCATACGTAGGCGCTCACGTCGACTGCCAGTTTGTGAGCGTCGGGAATGGGCATACCAGCCAGTATGGCCGAGGTGAATGCCCCTGTGAACGAATCGCCTGCGCCAACAGTATCGGCCACCTCAACCTTAGGTGTTTCGTGGAATGTCTTCAGGTTCGGGGCGAACACGTAAGAACCGTTCACGCCGCAGGTGAGAACAAGCATGTCGAGATTGTATTTCCCTAGCAGAAGCCAACATTTGTTCTCCATGTCAAGACCGGGATAACCGAACAGTCGACCGATGGTGACGAGTTCTTCATCGTTTATCTTCAGAATGTCACACCGATTGAGCGAGTCGCAGATGATATCTTTGGTATAAAAGTTCTGCCGTAGGTTTACGTCGAAAATCTTCAAACAATTATTGCTTGTAGCATCGAGGAAGCTCTCGATAGTCTGCCTACTCACCACGCTCCTCTGTGCCAATGAGCCAAAACACACGGCACTGGCGGTTCGAGCGAGGCCTTCTATTTCGGATGTAAAAGGGATATTATCCCATGCTACGCCTTCTTTGATATCATAGGTTGGTACGCCCTCGTCGTCAAGTTCCACCTGTACAGTTCCGGTGGGATATTCCACCCGCGGCATGATGTATCTCACCTGTTTAAGGTTGAACTCTTCGAGGGTCTCGTCGCCCAACTTATCATTTCCCACGGCACTGATGGCGTAGGAATCATATCCGAACTGACCGGAATGAAATGCGAAATTTGCAGGTGCCCCACCCAGTTTTCTTCCTTCAGGCAGGCAATCCCAAAGAGCCTCTCCGAGGCCAACGATTATTTGTTTCATTGCTTATTGATTTTTGGAATATAGGTGAAAAGATATATTACTCCGATTGCCATTACCATCACGGCTCCGATTTGGCGGAATGCGTCGCTGGCCAGTCCCATGAACAGGGGGAATATTGTTCCTCCAAAGAGTCCCATAATCATGAGTCCGCTTACTTCGTTCTGCTTGTCGGGTACACTTTGCAATGCTCGGGCAAACACCATCGAAAAGATATTGCTGTTTCCGTAGCCCACAAGAGCAATGGCGGTGTAGAGCACGGCAGTTGAGTGCCCGAGAATGAGTCCGCACATCGATAGGGCCATCATGGTAACAGATATGATGAAGAACACGCGATTGCTCATAACTCGCAGAAAGAACGAGCCGGTGAGGCAACCTAAGGTGCGGAAAACAAAGTAGAGCGAGGTTGAGAACATGGCGTCGTTGAGCGTTATGCCGAGGCGTTCCATCAATATTTTCGGTGCGGTGGTGTTGGTTCCAACGTCTATGCCCACGTGGCACATTATGCCTAGAAAGCTAAGCAGCACGATTGGCTTGCCGAGCAGTTTAACGCAGTCTATAAACGAACTGGGCTTGCCTTTGATGGGCTCTTCGACTATCGGCGTAGAGAAAAGCAACAGCGTTGCCAGCACGCCGATTATCATATAGATTGGGAAGAGCACTCGCCACCCCAAGCCGAACGAGGGGATGGATGCCATTGCTCCCCACATGGCGATGTAAGGGGCCATGAACGAGGCGATGGCCTTAACGAATTGCCCGAAAGTGAGCGTAGAGGCCAGATTGCCGCCTTGCATAACGGTTGCCACAAGCGGGTTGAGCGATGTTTGCATAAGCGCGTTGCCGATTCCCAGAAGGGAGAACGAAACGAGCATTAGCGGAAACGAATCGCCAAGCAGAGGTAAAAGCAACGAAACTATCGTTATAACCAAACTAAGCAGCACGGTTTTCTTACGCCCGATTCGGTTCATTAGCATACCCGTGGGAATGGAGAATATAAGGAACCAGAAAAACACGAGCGACGGCATAAGGTTGGACGTGGTGTCGTTTAACGAGAGGTCGCTCTTAACATAGTTCGACGCGGTTCCGACAAGGTCGACAAATCCCATCGCGAAGAAGCAGAACATCACGGGGATGAATCGCAAGATTTTATTGTTGTTCATAATCGTAGTTGTTTAGAGCGAGAGTTGGCTCACTTTTATGTTTCGATAAGAAACCTTCTTGCCGTCGGAGTAGAACTTCACCGATGTGTAGGGCGCTGTGGGAAACACCAGATTAGTCATGGCTATACGCCCGCCATCCACGAAGATTTCAACGGAGCATTTATCAACAAACACATTCAGATGATAGTTCTTACCGGTACAAAGACTGAGTGGCGCCCAAGTTCCAAGTGCGAAGTCATTCTTATAGTTCACGGAGTTTGCCTTACGTAGGGGTTCTTTGATTTCACGATGTTCGTGAATGTCGAACTCCTTCTCGATATCGTGTGCCACAGCTTTCTCTCCGAATGCAATCTGTCCGCTTTCGGTACGGTCCATGACCAGTCTACGACGCTTCATATCGAAGTATATGTCAATCTTTTCGCCCTTTTGATTGTAGAGCACCAATCCTGTTCGACCTGCTTGTCCGGGTGTAACATCCATTTCGAGTTCGAAGGCATTGCTTTCGCTCATGTTGATGTTTTTAACCGTCTTCTCTCTTAGAAGCTCGGCGTTTGCAAGCGTTTTGGTGCTTTTGCGGAGGGCTTTCACTTCGGGTGCAACGTTGGCGGCCATGTATATCTGCCCGTCCTTGCCGGTGAAAAGCGACAACTCACGCGGCAGAGTGTTTGCGCCACGATATTGCTTGATGGGCGTCACGTTAGCATATTGCCAGTTACTCATCCACGCAATGCCCAGCACGCGGTCTTCGAGACCGGAGAAAGTCACGGTTGCGTAATGGTCTTTACCGTAATCGAGGAACTTTGCAATGTTCGGTTTACTGTCGCATATGAATTTCTCGCCATCGAAATCGCCCACGAAATATTCCGTTGCGCTTCCTCCGAAGAGGCATCCCGGATTAATGTTCACAATCATCACCCATTTCTTTTTGTTCTTGTTTCCGTCGACAGGGAGCTGGAAGAAGTCCGGGCATTCAAACTGATTGGGTTGCGCACCATAGCCTCGACCGAATGCGCTGACATAAGTCCACTTTTTCAGGTCGGGCGACGAATAGAAGCGCATCTCCTTATCGGCCGACACTATCATGAACCACTTTTTCGCAGGTGCATACCAGAACACTTTAGGGTCGCGGAAGTCTTTCAAGCCGTCGAAAGGCGTGAGCACCGGATTTCCTTCATATTTCGTAAAGGTATAGCCGCCGTCGGTACTATAAGCCATGCACTGCACCTGGCCTTTATCGTTGGCCGACGTATAGAGAGCCACGATAGCATCGCGCCCGTAACCGGCTGTTCCGTTCTTGTCGACAACCGCGCTTCCGGAGAATATGTGCCCCATAGGGTCGCGTGCAATGGTAGGTTCAACCTGCTTCCAATGTATAAGGTCGCGACTGATGGCGTGCCCCCAGTGCATGTTACCCCATTTAGAGCCGTAGGGGTTGTATTGATAACAAAGATGATAGACCCCATCCTTATAGAACATTCCATTCGGGTCGTTCATCCAGCCGTAGGAGGGTGTATGGTGGTATGACGGACGGTAGAAGTCGGTATTAGTTACATTCCACTCGTTCGACAGCTTCATTTCGCCATTTCGAAGTGCGAGAGCATTCCGGTCGAGCCCTAGAATCTTAACCACCGACGTGCCACCTTCATTGAGTTTGAAAGGAACGTAATAGTCTGTTTTATTTTGTGCCAGACGAATATCCATCCACGTGTCCGAAGGCTGGTTATTATCGAGCTTTACTCTGGCTTCGGCTTTATCCTCCTCCACGGGCAGGATGAGGAATTTCGTGGAATTTTCTATTCTCACGATGGTTGTATCGCCGTTGCTACTAACGTTGATTTTTTGTGCTGTTGCGGCCGCCGATACGCATGCCATGGTGGCGTATAGGATTGTTTTCTTCTTCATTTTGCAGGATTATTTTTTGATTAGAATTTCAACGATGCAGTGAATTCAACCGTGAAGGGGCGCAAATAGCTTCCCGTCATTAGTTTATTTTGAATGCCGGCCGCTTCGTTTTTCGTAATTAGTTCGGCGCCGGCAATACTGCCTTTGGCTCCGGTTTGATTAAGGAAATTCACTACCGTGCAACCCAGCGATAGTTTATCGTTCACCTGCCAGTTGAGGCCGCCGAAGGTTTCCCAGTGGCCGTTGAAATAGTAGGCGTCGTTGATATTAGCGTAGGTTTTGCTGAAATATCGGAAGCTGGTCCATATCTTCAAATCCTTTGTTATCATATAGCTCGGGTCGAATTCTATGAGCACTCGCGGTACTTCGGCCACGATATTGCCCGTTGCATTGATTCGTCCTACATAGCCGTCGCCGAAGGTTACGGATGTTTCATATCTCTTATAGGTTGGCCGCTGATAGGTGAAGAGGAAGTGAATATCGAGTCCTTTCACCGGATGTGCCATCACGTCGGTTGTCCATCCAATGGTTTGAATATCGTAGGTGAGCGGCGCGGCCATAATTTCGCTGTTGTGCTGGAGATTCAGCGTTGAGTTATTATTGGTTTTCGAGATATAGGAGAAAAGCGATGTCAGACTGAGCCATGCGTTGTTGTAATATATCCCGACCCGTCCGAGCGGCACCGATATCTGGTCGGTATTGGGCAGAGTGGCCGGCGAGAAGGCTTCGAACTTGGGATGTTGCACAATGTAGGTGAAGTCGCCCGTGAAGCCGAAGTTGCTGTTCAGCTTGTAAGTGGCCGCAAGAGCCAGGTCGTAGTTGAACCAATTGTAATCAATCGGGCGAGGTGCAATCAGTGTTCCGTCGGGTGCAGTTGCTCCGATATAATAGTCGGCGAATCGGCCCACATAATTCCCTGCCGCATTCCCTACCGCGAGATTCTCTCCGGTGAGCTTCTGCATCTCAACGCGCGCGCCGTAATAGAGGTTCAGTTTGGGCAGTACGTCCCAATCGTGTGTGAAGTACAGAGCTAGTTTGTTTTCGTGTCCACGATAGTATTCCGAAGCATTCTTATTGAAATCGTAGAAGTAGAATCTGTGCAGATTCGCGTTATACATCCGCATAGCATATGTTCCGTCTTCGGGCACGCTTTGGTCGTACATCGTTGTGTTCGACGCGTAGTCGATGTGATAATACCACTCGTTAACGCCCAGTCGAAGAGTTGATGTGTTGAACTTTTTCGACAGTTCGGAGGTGAACAGGAACTCATCTATATCGCCCGCGTTGAGGCACGACATCCGCGTCTGCACATATTCGCCGTCATAGGGTAGCATCGCTCCGTCAAGACCGCGATATAAGTAGTTGTACGTTGGATTATTCTTTACCTGCAAGAGCGACATGGGCGTTTGATAAACCAGAGCGCCGTGAGCATGGTCGTATTTCGCGATGGCCTTCCATTTCAATCCATTGCCGAAGTCGAAGTTGTTCATAAGCGAGATGCTACTGTTGCGATTCTCGATGGCGTCGTACAAAGAGATGCTGCGCAGCTCGCCCGTACGAATGTCGCGATAGGTTATGTCGGCGTCGACAGGCAGATAGGAGGTTGTGCCGAGCTTGAACGCGCCATATTCCTTCACACTTCCATCGCCAACGTAGATAAATGGTGCCGACTGTGTTGCGAAATTATAAACCGGATGACTGTTAGCATAGCTATACATAGCCGTGAACTCGCCTCGCCCGGCAGCATATCTCTTCGTGAGCGCACCTTTGTATATCTGCGTTCGGTCTTGCTGTTGCGAACTTCGGATTTTGAACGTTCCCGGGTCGAAATCCTGATATATGCTTCCGCTGTAGAACCATCCGCTGCCCAGCGAGCCATTCATATTGAGCGAAAGCTCCTGTAGTCCGAAATGATTCGTCTTGTAGTTAAGCGTTCCGTGAAAACCCTCGCGTCCCAGTTGGGTGAACGAGTTCACGGCATAGCCTATGTTACCGGTTGTGATGGCTGTTTCGGCAATCTTCAGAAGTCCTTGATGACTCAAGCTGGCGTCGCCTCTCCAAATGGTATTCACACTGTGCGGATTGGTGGCATAGGTTACGGGCAATCCATTTTCGAGCACGTTCACGTCGGCCGATGGGAGTCCAATCTGAATCTCTCTCGGTCCGTTGGCGCTTGCAGCATTGAGCATCACGTTTCGGTTATTTTCTTCCTTTCCGTTTGCCGAGCTGTTTTTTCCTCCGTCATCCTGTGCCGAAGCCGTTGCTGTGCATACGAGTAGCAACATGGCCAGGCCCTTCAATCTTTTCGATAAGCTTAAATTCATTTTCATTACTCTCAATTTTAAAATATAGAAGTTATTTACTGTGTTAAGATTCGGCCCCTGTAATATAAGGTCTATTCTCGAACGCAAATTTAATCGCTAACCGAACCGGGGGACTATAAAAAACATCTCATTTATCATCAAAAAATCGTTGGCCAGGCTTTTTACACGTGATAAACCGAAAAAACAATCCCGATGACTGAAAATTCCCTCGCCGCAGTCGTCCCTGCATCTCCGCCGCCCTTTCAAACTATTATTCTGTCGTGATAATGGTATTTTCTGTATTTCTGCCGTGGAAGAAATACACATTCAGCTGTTTTATGTATTTCTGCCATGGAAGAAATACACATTCGGTTGTTTTCTGTCTTTCTGCCATGGAAGAAATATACATCCGGTTGTTTTTTGTCTTTCTGCCATGGAAGAAATACACATTTAGTTGTTTTATGTCTTTCTGCCATGGAAGAAATACATAAAACGCCCCTGGGAGTCTTTCCACACGTTTAAGAATGAACCTCTATTTAACTGATTAACTTTGCGTCATGAAATTCAGCACAGTTATAAACATTCCGAAAGCTCCGTTCGAGCTGCAACCATGCGAACAAATGCTGTTTACAGGTTCGTGCTTTGCAGAAAGCATCGGAACGCGATTTTTTGAAGAGAAATTCAGAGCGATGGTTAATCCGTTCGGTGTGATGTATAATCCGGCGTCAGTGTTACACACTGTCGAACGCGTGGAGAGGTCCGTGGATACGCTGGCTATGACGCTCGGCACGAATCGCGTGTATGTTGAGAAGTCGTCGGGCGAGATTGTCGACAACTGTCAGAAAAGACCGCAATCGCTTTTCTACGAACGCGAACTTAGTATCGACGAATGTGTAGAATTCCTGTCGAGAGCTGTTGAAAAGGCCTTATCGCGCAATGCTAACACAAAGATTATTGTAACCGTTAGTCCGATTCGTTATGCAAAATACGGCTATCATGAGAGCCAGTTGGCAAAGGCCGTGTTATTGCTGGCTGCCGACAGGTTGATAAGCTTGTTTCCCAAGATAGCTTATTATTTTCCTGCCTACGAGATTGTGAACGATGAGCTGCGCGACTATCGCTTCTATGAAGCCGACATGCTGCATCCAAACGCACAGGCCGTTGAATATATCTGGGAACGACTGCAACCCGCACTGCTCTCTGAAAAAGCCCGACAATTCATACAGGAATGGAAGCCGATAAAAGAGGCCCTGGCGCATAAACCATTCAACCCGGAGGCCGAACAATATAAAACTTTCATGGCCGCAACTCGTAACATGGCCGAAGCACTTCAGGAAAAATATCCTGAAATGGAACTACATCTCCCTGAAGAATGAAGAATACAATAATAATCGAACTGCTCACCAAGCATGGAATTAAACCCACAGCTAATAGAATTCTTATAGCCGACGCACTCTACAGAGCCGGCTATCCGATGTCGATGAAAGAATTGGAAAACAAGTTGATAACCATTGATAAGTCGAGCATCTTTAGGGCTTTGACGGCTTTCCGTGAGAATCGTTTAGTACATCATGTGGAGGATGGCAACGACGTCGTGCGCTATGAACTTTGTCTTAGCCACGACGAAAATATCGACGACGACTTGCACGTGCATTTCTATTGCGAACAATGCCATCGAACCTTTTGCTTGCCTGATACACCCGTACCCGAAGTAACCCTTCCTGCAGGGTACAAACAACGCAACGTTAACTATATGATAAAAGGAATCTGCCCGAAGTGCTGTATGTAGCGATGCTCGGAATCGGGGGCCTGAAAAACAAAATCCCCGCAACCTGACTTTGCAAGACGGTTGCGGGGATTCTTATACGAATTCGGGACTTCTTTATTTACGCAGACCCAAGGTTTTGATGATTGCACGATAGCGTTCCACGTCGCGGTCGTAGAGATAATCGAGCAACGCACGGCGCTTACCAACCAAACGGGTGAGCGAACGTGTTGTTACATAATCCTTGTGATTCTTTTTAACGTGTTCAGTGAGATGCTTGATGCGATAGGTGAACAATGCAATCTGGCTCTCGGCCGAACCGGTGTCGGTCGAATTCTGGGCCTTACCGTACTGAGTGAAAATCTCGGTTTTCTTTTCTTTGTTTAAATACATGATTTTGTTTTGATTAATGTTTTGTGCAATTACATCCTGCGGTCGTCGTGGGGTCTTAATCACAACCTGGTCGCAACGACGTTGAATGCATCGGATTGTCCGAGTTTGCTTTGCAAAGGTATAACTTTTTATGGCCTCTCAAAGCTTTCGGATTTTCTCAGTACTTTTGCCAACAGATTTTCACAATAAACTCCTTCAAAAATTTTTCATGCAAAATATTCGTAATATCGCAGTAATTGCGCACGTCGACCACGGAAAAACCACACTAGTCGACAAGATGATGTTGGCCGGCAAACTCTTTCGTGATGGACAAAACAACAGCGACGAAGTACTTGACTCGAACGACCTCGAACGCGAAAGAGGAATAACAATACTCAGTAAAAACGTCAGCATAAACTGGAAAGGAACTAAGATAAATATCCTGGACACGCCGGGACACTCCGATTTCGGTGGAGAGGTGGAGCGAGTGCTCAATATGGCCGACGGATGTCTGCTGCTTGTCGATGCCTTCGAAGGCCCGATGCCGCAAACACGATTCGTACTCCAAAAGGCACTGCAACTTGGATTGAAACCAATGGTTGTGATTAATAAGGTCGACAAACCCAACTGCCGCCCCGAAGAGGTTTATGAAATGGTTTTCGACCTGATGTGCGATCTCAACGCAACCGAAGAGCAGCTCGACTTCCCTGTGGTCTACGGTTCGGCCAAAAACGGATGGATGAATAGTACCTGGAAAACTCCAACCGACAATATCGACTATCTGCTCGACCTCATCGTCGAATCTATTCCTGCACCGCGCCAGCTCGAAGGAATACCGCAAATGCTAATCACATCGCTCGACTACTCAAGCTACACCGGACGAATAGCAGTGGGACGAGTGCACAGAGGAACCCTCAAAGATGGACAAAACATAACCATCTGCCATCGCGACGGAACCCACGAACGAACTAAAATAAAAGAACTCCACA
>ERZ773035.2301-NODE-2301-length-12612-cov-12.024289_pt1 | contig 12612 bp, 11 predicted proteins | sample MGYA00511487_ERZ773035 | MGnify/ENA primary metagenome ERZ773035 (study PRJEB29015, sample SAMEA2737985) | human oral metagenome | biome: human oral; feature: human-associated habitat; material: dental | place: China | collected 2024 ...
CCGTTTTTCTGAGAATTTTTCCCATTTCCCGCCGCGGGAAGGCGTTTTTCGGAGATTTTTCCCCATTTCCCGCCGCGGGAAGGCGTTTTTCGAAAGTTTTGATCGGTTTCCCGCGGCGGGAAGGCGTTTTTGAAGGTCAGCGATCGGTTTCCCGTCTCATTTTCGCGTTTCAGAAATCACGGGATCGGTTTCGCGTCTCATTTTCGCGTTTCAGAAATTCCACGATCGGCCTCGTGTCGTATAATGCCATTTCTTGAAAGCGTTTAAGGCCGCTACTTTTGCCATCAAATAATGACTATCATATGAAAGTGAAAATCGTAAACACATCACGTCACCCGCTGCCCGAATACGCCACGCCGCTCTCGGCCGGGGTAGACGTACGTGCCTTTCTCGACGCGCCCGTCACGCTGGGCCCCTTGGAGCGCCGACTCATCCCCACGGGGCTCTACATCGCCCTGCCCGAAGGTTATGAAGCGCAGATGCGCCCACGCAGCGGACTGGCCCTCAAGCATGGCATTACCATGCTGAACTCGCCCGGAACGATCGATGCCGACTATCGCGGCGAGCTCAAAATTGTCCTCGTCAACCTCTCCGACACGCCCTTCACGGTCTGTGATGGCGAGCGCATCGGGCAGATGGTCGTGGCGCGCTGTGAGCACGTGGAATGGCAGCCCGTGGAGGCGCTCGACGAGACCGAGCGCGGCAGCGGTGGATTTGGACACACAGGTATATGAACAGGGAGGCAGCACCGCAATGACGATGAAACCGATATATAGACTGATTACGGCCGTGCTCTGCGCCGCCTTTGTTGTGCCCGGAGGACGGGCCGACGATAAGCAGATCCAAGCCCAAAAGCAGCAGCGCAAGGTGGACTACTACTATTTCGAGGGGCTCAAAGACAAGCAGGCCGGAAGACACGACGTCGCTTACGACCACTTCCGTTACTGCATCAGCCTTGACTCCACGGCCGCGGCGCCGCTCTATGAGCTGGCCGTCTACGCCTTGCAACTACGCAAACCGGAGCTCTCGCTCGACTATCTCAGGCGTGCCGTGAAGTACGATCCGACGAACTACACCTATCGCCTGGCGCTGGCTTCGCTCTCGCTCAACGTGGGTATGTATGGCGAGGCTGCCGAGCTCTATCGTGAGCTGGTGCACGAGCATCCGGCTAAGCCTGAGCTGATCTATTACCTGGCCGAGGCGCTCAATCAGGCCGGCCAGACGGGCGAGGCCATCGACCGCTTCAATGAGTTGGAGAATACGCTGGGCGTCAACGAGGCGCTCTCTATGCAGAAATACAAGCTCTACATGCAAATGGAGCAGCGGGATAAGGCTTACAACGAGCTGCAACGGCTGGCGGACAACAATCCGGGCGACGTGCGATACCCGATTATGATCGGCGACTTGCTGCTGGAGAATGGCGACACGGCCGGGGCGCTCTCGTCCTACGAGGCGGCGCATGAGATTGACCCCACGTCGCCTTATTATCCCGTCTCGATGGCCAACTATTACGAGGCCGTGGGCGATCGGGCGGCGGCCGAGAATCAGATCCGCACCGCGCTCGTCGATCGGGAGCTGGACGTGGAGACGAAGATGGGTATCCTGGCGCGCTACCTCCGCCAGCTCCACCAGACGCCGGACGCCATGATGACGGCCGATACGCTCTTCCGCACCCTCCTGGCGCAACACCCCGAGGAGCCTTCGCTGAAGAGATACTACGCCGGCCTACTGATGATGCAAAACAAGACGGAGGAGGCCCGCTATCAATACCAACTCGTCACCGAGATGGAGCCTGACAACGAAGAGGCCTGGCAGCAGTTGCTCGTCATCGCCATTCAGGCCAACGACACGAAGGAGGCCATGCGTATCTGCCAGAAGTGTCGCCAGATGTTCCCCGAGTCGCCCGTCTATTTCTTCTATCTCGGCGTCCTCTATTACGAGGAGAAGGCTTACCAAAAGGCCCTCGACGCCTATCGCGAGGGGCTGGAGAAGATCCCCGAGGAGAACGTCCACATGCGCTCGGACTTCTACGGCCAGATCGGCGACATCTACTTCCAGATCAAGCGGCGGAAGGAGGCGTTTGAGGCCTACGATAAATCGCTCCAGTACAACCCCAACAACACGGCCGTGCTCAACAACTACGCCTATTACCTGACCATCTTGCGGCCCACGGGCGACCTCGATAAGGCCGAGCAGATGAGTGCCCGATGCATTAAGCTGGAGCCGAACAATGCCACCTATCTCGACACCTACGCTTGGGTCTTCTTCAAGAAGCAGAACTACTCCCTGGCGCTGATCTACATCCAAAACGCCGTCGGGAAGGACACCACGAACAGCGCCGAATTGCTTGAGCACTTTGGCGACATCCTCTTTATGACCGGCGACAAGGCCAAGGCCGTCGAGCAATGGAAGCAGGCGCGCGCGGCCGGAAAGAAGTCGAAGACACTGGAGCGGAAGATCGCTGAAGAGGCTTATCTGGAGGGGCCGGAGGATGAATCGGGCGACGACTAACCTGCGCGCCCTGGCCCTCTCGAGCGTGCTTTTGGCGATGACGCTCGCGGGCTGTCGGACGACGCGCTCGGCGGCCACAAAGGCCGACAAGGCCGTCGCCGAAGCCCTCTCGGAGGCCGAATACGTCCAGCAGGTCGGCCGACTCTCTACGCCCGACTATCGCACGCTCACGGCCACGATGTACGTCGAGCTGAACCCTGACACGAAGGATGAGATGAGCTCCCGCGCCCGCCTGAAGATCATCCGTGGCCGTTGCCTGCAAATCTCCATCACGCCGTTGGTCGGCATCGAGCTTTTCCGCCTCGAGGTGAGCCGTGACAGCGTGAAGATCATCGACCGCATGGGCCGACGTTACGCCGCCGAACCGATCGACGAGATCAAGAAGCAGATACCGGCCTACGCCAAGGCGGACTTCCCGTACGACTTCCATTACGAGCACCTCGAGGCGCTCCTCACCGATCGCCTCTTCACGCCCGACGGCGAGGCGTTCAGCATGGACCGTTTCCAGCAGCAGCGCCTGTTGCTTGGCGCCCGACGCTTCCGCGCCAAGGACACCGAGCGCATGACGTACGACTTCACCACCGACAGCCGTGCCCGACTCATCGCTACGGAAATCATCTTCCCTTTCCTTGAGCTGAAGTGGAATTACAGCCGCTTCCAGACCGTCGGCGGCAGACCTTTCCCCCTGTATATGGAGGCGGAAGTGGAGGGCGTGAACAAGCTCTGGATCCGCTTCGACAAGGTGGAGACGGACGTGCCCGTGGAGATGTTTTTCCCTATCCCCGACAATTACAAACGCATTACCCTGAAACAGCTATGGAGAATGATCAGCCTCTAAAATCCCTCGGCCGACGCCTCGCTGCGGCCGCCCTTGCGCTCGCTTTGGCGGGAGGCATGGCCGGGCAGAAGCAGTCGAAAAAACGACTCAAAGACCAACGCCAAAACGTCCGCACGGAGATGAAAAAGACGCGTCGCCAGCTGGACGAGACCACCCGCACCGCCCGCCTTTCGGCCGAGCGCCTCAAGGAGCTCACGCGGCAGGTGTCGGAACACAGGCAGATGATCGACGGCCTCAACCGCGACCTCGCCGCCATCGACCGCCGCATCGCCACGGCCAACGCCGACCTCCGGCGCCTCGAGAAGCGCCTCGGCGAGCGGAAACAGCAGTACGCCCACCTGGTCTGCACCCTCTATGAGCGTTGCACGGCGCATAACAAATGGATCTTCCTGCTCTCGTCGGACAATTTCGCCCGCTTCATCCGTCGCCTGCGCTACCTCCACGAATACGCTTCGTGGCAGAAGCAACAGGCGCTCGCCATCGTGGATCGGCAGAAGGAGATCGACGAGAAACGGGCCGCCCTGGCCGCTGTTCGTGGCGAGAAAGCTGACCTGCTCGAGGTGCGCGCCACGGAGCTGAGCCGGCTCAAAGACGCCGAGACGGAGCAGCGCACCGGCGTCCGCCGGTTAGAGGCGCGTCAGACGGATCTCACCCGCGACCTGGCCCGCCAGCAGCAACAGGCCGAGGCCCTCGACCGCCGCATCGAGCAGCTGGCCACCGAGGAGATGGCTGCCGCCGCGCGCGCCAAAAACGCCGAGCAGACGGCCCGTAAGAATCGTCGCAAACCGGACGCCCCCTCGCGTCAGGACCGCAAGCTCTCGGACGACTTTGCCGCCAACCGTGGCCGCCTGCCCTTCCCGCTCGACGGCCGTTATAAGGTGGTCGAGAGCTTTGGCCGCCACCGCCACAAACGCTGGACGTACGTCCGCACCACCAACAATGGCATCGACATCCGAACCTCGAAGGGCACCGATGCGCGAGCCGTCTACACGGGTACCGTTACGCGTGTCTTCGTCCTGCCGGGCTACAACTACAACGTCATCATCCGCCACGGCCGCTACCTCACCGTCTACGGCAACCTCGGCCGCGTCTACGTCAAGGTCGGCGATCGCGTCGCCACCCGCCAGTCCATCGGCCGCATCTATTCCGACGTCGAAAACCGCGACGAGACCGTGCTCCACTTCCAGCTCTGGCGTGAAAAGCGCAAGCTCAACCCCCTCGTGTGGTTGGATTAACCCAAGAAACGGAAGGCGCCGATTGAACTCCACATCAATCGGCGCCTTTTGTTTTTCTGAGGGGGGGGCTATCGGCTTAGGCATTACGCATCGTGCGACACGAAACGACTTCGACGGCCGGAAATGTCATTTCATGCGACACGAAACGACTCCGACGGCCGGAAATGTCATTTCATGCGACACGAAACGGCTTCGACGGTCGGAAATGCTATTTCATGCGACACGAAACGGCTCCGACGGCTGGAAATGCCATTTCATGCGACACGAAACGGCTTCGACGGTCGGAAATGTCATTTCATGCGACATGACGCGGCCCAAAAGACCTCTTCGGGTCACCGAAAATGACTAAAAAGAGGTTCGCGGCCATTTCGGGTCACCAGACGCGGCTTCGACGGGGCGTCTGCGTCATGCCGCACAATGCGCAGGGATGCGCTTAGGCCTCGCCGGGCTTCCCGATCGGGGGGAGCATGCCGCCGAACGAGTTCGCGTCGTCAGCGCCTCCGCCCTGCCGCGTTTCGTCGTATTGGCGCAGGTTCTCGTCCAGCGTGTGGAGCAGTCGGCGGGCATTGTCGGGCGTCATAATGAGGCGGCACTTCACCTTCGCCTTCGGCACCCCGGGCACGAGGCGGATAAAGTCAAAGACGAACTCATCCTCCGAATGGGCAATGACGGCCAGGTTGACGTACGTACCCTGCGCCACCTCGTCCGTGAGTTCAATTTGGATCTCGTTAGAAGTCGTGTGTGTATCCATAAACAGCTAATTGATATTTGAATTACGGGGCGCGAAAGTAGAGAAACGTTGTGCCGGTGGAAAATAGAGATAGATTTGCGCACCTTTTTGCATTAATAAACGCAGGCAACATAAACTGAAGACGAATATGAAATACAGCATCTGGACGATCTGCCTCCTGCTCGGCATGGCCTCTCCGGCCTTTTCGCAAACGCGGGTGGAGAAGAAAATAGCGATGAAAAGCAACGGCTACGGCGTCACCTACTCCCTCCCCAAAACATCGCTGGTCGTAACGGCCGAAATCACCCAAGTGACCTGCAAGGCCGGGCCTTACTACAAGTATGCCGAAAAGTATCTCGGCGTCAAGGATGCCGTCATGTCCGACCATGTGTATTACGAACTGAGTAAAGTCTACCTGCAAAACAAAGGCGTGCCCGACGAGGCCAATACCTACATCGTCGAGTTCAAACCCAAAACCACCGCCCCCTTCGTCTACCTGACCGATGACGGCCTGCTCTGCACCATCAATGCCGACTATAGCCCCACGGAATCCGTCGTAGCCGTAGCCAAACGCAGCGCGCAAGCCGCCGAGAAGGAACAGGTGCCCGCGCTGATGACCGAGGAGCTGCTGATGGCCGGATCCGTCACCCGACAGGCCGAAGTGGCCGCCCGACAGATCTACAAGCTGCGCGAAACACGCATGGACATCCTCTCCGGCGAGGCCGACAACATGCCCCCCGACGGCGAGGCCATGAAGATCGTCCTCCAGCAACTCACCGACCAGGAGCAGGCCCTGACCGCCCTCTTCGTCGGCGAAAAGCATCGCAAGACCACCTTCCATGAAACCCGCATCGTGCCCGACGACGACCTCGATCGCGAAGTCCTCTTCCGCTTCTCCGAGAAGCTCGGCCTCCTCGACCCCGACGACCTCGGCGGTACCCCCATCTACCTCAGCCTCCACGCCATCAATCGCGCTCCCGCCCTCGACCCCAAAGAGGCCGAGAAGAAGGAAAAGGCCATGAAAGGCATCATCTATAATGTGCCTGGCAAAGCCGACGCACGAATCGAAATGGGCGACAAACAGCTCTATCGCGGCGAGGTGCAAGTGGTGCAGTTCGGCTCGCACGAGGCCCTGGCGCCCGTCATGTTTGAAGACCGAAAGGCGCCGATCAAGGTCTTCTTCTACCCCGAAACGGGCGCCATCAAGCAGATCATTCAATAACTACTCATCCATACATTACCGACTAAAAAACTGATTCTTATGTTCAAAGACCATCCCAAGGGACTCATCCCTGCCGCCCTCTCCAACATGGGCGAACGCTTCGGGTATTACATCATGAATGCCGTGCTGGTGCTCTTCCTCTGCTCCAAATTCGGACTGAGCGACGAGGCCAGTGCCATCATCTACTCCGTCTTCTATTGCGGCATCTATGTGCTTAGCCTCGTGGGCGGCATCATTGCCGATCGCACCCAGAACTATAAAGCCGTCATCCGCTCCGGCCTCATCATCATGGCCACCGGCTACATCATCCTCTCCATCCCCATCCTCTCCACCCAAGGCAACATCGGTTGGCTGCTGCCCCTGACCTGCTTCGCCCTGCTGCTCATCGCCTTCGGTAACGGCCTCTTCAAGGGCAACCTGCAAGCCATCGTCGGACAGATGTACGACAACTTCGAGGCCGAAGCCCTGGCCCAAGGCCCCGAGGCTTATCGCCGCGTGCAAGGCAAACGCGACTCAGGCTTCCAGATCTTCTACGTCTTTATCAATGTCGGCGGACTCATCGCGCCCTTCGTGGCCCCCTTGCTGCGCGAGTGGTGGCTCAACACGCACGGCCTGATCTACAACGCTGCCCTGCCCGCCGCCTGCCACCAGTACATCTTAGAAGGCGCCTCCATGGTTGGCGATCCGATGAAGAATCTGCTCGGGCTGATCGGTAAAGTCGGCGGCACGGTAGACGCCAATTCACCCGATTCCATTCGCGCCTTCTGCGAGAGCTACCTCGACATCTTCAACACCGGCATCCACTATTCCTTCATCGCCTCCGTGGCCGCCATGCTCATTTCGCTCATCATTTTCATGGTCAACCAGAAGATATTCCCCGTGCCCGCCAAGAAAGAGAAGCAGGTCGTGGAGGATTACACCCCGGAGGAGCGGGCCGAGATGGCGGGCGAGATCAAGCGCCGCATGTACGCCCTCTTTGCCGTCTTAGGCATCGTCATCTTCTTCTGGCTCTCCTTCCACCAGAACGGCCAATCGCTCTCCCTCTTCGCCCGCGACTTTGTCCAGACCGACAACCTCGCCCCGGAGATTTGGCAGGCCGTCAACCCCTTCTTCGTCATCACGCTCACGCCCATTGTCATGCTCATCTTCGGTGCCCTCAGCAAGCGCGGCCGCGAGATCTCAACCCCCCGCAAGATTGCCATCGGTATGGGTATCGCCGGCCTGGCCTTCCTCTTCCTGGCCATCTTCTCCTTCATGCAGGGCTACCCCTCGGGAACCGAATTCAAGAGACTATCCGACAGCGAACAGATGGCCATCAAAGCCGGCCCCTGGGTGCTGATCGTACTTTACTTCTTCCTCACCGTGGCCGAGCTATTCATCTCGCCGCTGGGCCTCTCGTTCGTCTCGAAAGTCGCCCCGAAACATCTGCAAGGCCTCTGTCAAGGCCTCTGGCTCGGCGCCACCGCCATCGGCAACCTCTTCCTCTGGATCGGTCCGCTGATGTATAACAAGATGCCCATCTGGCAGTGCTGGACCGTCTTCCTGACCATCTGCCTCATCTCCATGTTCGTCATGCTCGGCATGTTGAAATGGCTTGAGAAGATCGCCAAGTAACCGGCTCCATCCATCCATAAAGTAGACGCAGAGCAGAGAGCGTGCACGGGAAAACAAGACCCGCCGCACGCTCTCTTTTTGTATGCGGCAAAAGGATCTTTTTACCATTTCTAACGTGAGTTTGACGTAAGAAAAAAGGAAAAAGAGGCGGGAATCAAAAGAAAGTTCGTATCTTTAAGCCATTGATAATAAGGAGCAAACCACACAATGATTTCCACCAATAAAACTGTAGAGATCTACTATCTCGTCGACGAATTCTTGAAAGAATACGACGCCGTAATCAAAAGTCATTCCTTGGAAAAGGGTGCCCCAAAGAAAAGGAGGAACCGCAAATTCACAATGTCCGGTAGCGAGGTGATGACGATTCTCATCCTTTTCCACTTCTCCTTTTTTCGAGACCTGAAGCATTTCTATCTCTTCGTCAGATCACGCATGAAGTCTGATTTCCCCCATACCGTGTCCTACAACCGATTTGTAGAGTTAGAGCGAAAAGTCTGTATCCCGCTTGCTGTCTTCCTAAAAATGAAGGCTTTGGGGCAATGTACCGGCATATCTTTTATCGATTCTACTCCCATCCGAAGCTGCCATATCAAAAGAGAAAAGCAGCATAAAACCTTCAAGGAATTTGCTAGAAAAGGGAAAAGCACTCTGGGCTGGTTCTATGGATTCAAACTGCACTTGATCATTAACGACAAAGGGGAGCTACTTGATTTTCTTCTTACTCCGGGTAATGTTGACGACAGAGCTCCCTTGAAACACATGGACTTCCACAAACGGATCTTCGGGAAGCTCTTCGGAGACAGGGGGTATATCTCGAAAGACCTCTTTGAACAGCTCTTCATTGACGGAGTCCACCTCTTCACGCGTCTGAAAAAGGGTATGAAGAATGCCTTGATGCTTCAACATGACAAGATTATGCTTCGGAAAAGATCTCTGATCGAGACCGTTAACGATCAACTAAAGAATATCTGTCAAGTAGAGCTTGACCCGCCATCGTTGCTTCCCAAACTTCATTATCAATCTGTTATCGGCTTTGGCTGCTTTCTCCTTTTTCGACAAAAAGCCCTCCATCAACACCGCCCAGGAGTTTGTACATCCCTCTTTCCTGCCGGTTGCTTAGGTCGAACTCGCGTTGCTTAGATCGAACTCGCGTTCATTTTAAAACCATCGCACAACATCTCCGCGTCAGCGCCCAGATCTTTCCCACTCGATATTCAGAGCATTTAGGACGAGTTGAGTGCTTGATCTACCGTCCCTATCTCCCTCTTTAGAGGAGGAAGATCTCCTCTAAAGAGGAGCATGAGGACTATTTGACACTTTGGAGTATAAGAAGCCTTGGCATACGCTTGAGATTGTATGCCATAACTTCAAGGATATTCTGAGTGTGCGTTCGCTCTAAACCTCGGTAGCGACATCGCCCACCTGAGAACCACAAGCGAATGCTTCCAAAGGTGCGCTCGATCAAGCTGCGCGTTTTACTAATGACCTTGTTCAACGATCGCTCAGTATCAGTCAGCTTCTTCCCTCTACTTGCCTTGTGCATAATCCCGTCGATTAACCCACGGCTTGTTAAGCAGTGCGAGTCCTTCTTGCTACAATACCCCTTGTCGGCGAGCACGCTGATCCTTTTGGGCAGTTCCGCCTTCTCGATCAGATCGGGTAGCAAACCATATCAGAGCAATTGGCGGGCGTAGTAATGAGTGCTTCCACCAACCCTTGATTATCGGTCAGTACATGTTTCTTGTAGCCGTATCTATATCGACGCCCTTTGCGAACCCAACGTGCCTCGGTATCCACTCCTGGCTTACGACTTTTGAGTTCGTAATGATAGGCTTCCTCTTGAGTTTGTTCCTCTCTAGTGCGCAAATCTTCCCGGTCGTCTGCCACTTCGATTAGGATACTTCCATCAGGGCGCATGGGGGCTGTCGACTATGCTTGCATCTACGATCGCACCATGCTCAATGCGGCTAATCCCCTGCTTCTTGAATTGCTTATTCAGTTCTTTCGAGGAGTTTGTCCATAACCCCTAAACGCGTGAGCTCTAAGCGGAAGCGGCTGATGGTGCTGTGATCCGGAGCGGCCACACCCATATCCAAGTTGAGGAATTCGCTGAAGAGAATGGAGTCATTGATACGCTCCTCAACCTCATAATCACTTGGGGCCATACCAAGTCTGAAGGAGTAAGATCTTGAACATCATCAATGCGTCATAGGCGGGATTTCCTATGGCATTTGGGGTCTTGGTGTACTTCTTATTCAGTAGTGTCCGAATCCCTCTCCAGTCAACGCATTTATTGATTTGGCGAAGGAATGAGTGTTTCATGCGGTTACGACGCACTTGGGTATAGACTTGCAGGAAACTGGGGGCGGGGGTGGTAGACTTTGTAGACATACTTGCTTGACTGTAGGGTTTGAACTACATAAAGTTAAGAACATTCGGACACATAACAATAGACTCCATACAAATGACCGTGCGACAATCTCTAATTAGCTTTTCTGCCTATTTAGCTACCCATACGATTCATATTATAGCGCCAAGTTTCTCTCATTTGGCACGTTGGGGCATGACGAGCTCCCGCACACGATAGAGATTGTATACCAACGATTCAAGGACGTTTTGGAAATGTGTTTTTGTTAGGCCGAGGTACCTACATCGTCCGTCGTCAAACCATTTTTGAATACTTTCGAAGATGCGTCCAACGACCCAACGAGACTTTGAAATCAATTTGAACTTCTTTTCTTTTAAGACCGCATGATTGGTTGCCGACGGATATCCTTTATCGACATAAACCTTCACCTATTGCGGCACCTCGGTTTTCTCCATCAGCATCTTTAACTCTGTGATGTCCGAGACGTTAGCTGGCGTAGTATGGACGAAGATGACGAAGCCGCTCAAGTTCGTGGGTTTATACTTTTTGTAAGCACGTATTAATAAGTAGTCTATTTAATTGGATTACACTAAGATATAGCCTCTACATCAGCCATAAAATGGCATATAGATAAGAGATTTTCTACTCACAAAGGCCTCGTTGTGCTATTTCGCTGGCGATATAAGCTCTCTGCGTGTTTCTACTCTTGATTTTGGTTCTTCCAAATGGTCATTTTTTTTCGCAACTTTCTCCGAGGATGCTTATGATTACAGTATCCGACACGTAAAATCATTTCCGGTGTTCCTGCTCCGGGAAATAGATTTGCGATACTGTCAGGCATCTCTTCTAATGGCTGACTCATGGGATGAACAGATATCCCCATAGAGTTTAATTTTATCCAAAGACTTTCTAGCTTCATGCCGAGTCTAATTAGATCTTCCGGCGTATCATTCTTCGTATATAACATAAAGAAGCCAGAACAATTATTTAGTTGATTTTTTGTCGATTGTATAGATGAAGAAATAAAGGACTTATTGTTAATGAAATTCTTCTTTGCGTAGATTATCCGAAAGAAGAATCTTTCTATCTGATTCAGCCCTAAGCTTTCTAATGTAAGCCCTCGCCCCCTCCTTTTGTCATTTTTTTTTAGAACTATAAAATCAGTAAGTTCCTCCATTGAATTTTTGGAAGAAAGCTGAGCAATATTACTCCTAACTATCATGTCGATAAGTTCTCTTCCAACAACACTCTGGCAGTCTATGTATTCCAAATTGCCAAAAGATGAACTTATATTTTTAAGAACATCGGAAGAGATTTGTTTATTTTGAAAGCGCATTCTACAGGTATGTCTATTTTTAATCTCCATGAGATTATACTTGTATTCCCTTTTCTCTCTAATATAATCTAAGAAATTCAAATATACAACTGTGTCTTTTATTGTTATATCTATTGAGAGACCGTGTAAAGGTGCTGCAAGGACGCAGTTTTGGATAAAGGCTCCAATACTTATGTAAGCCTCTCTATCATGCGGATCGACTACCTGAAGTCTCCATTGTGGATCTATCCCGACCTTATAAAGTCCTTCCTTCTCCTTGGATATATACCACATTTGTGCGTTGTGGCTGCTTGGGGCCAGTGCACCATATTCGAAAATCTTTTCAATCATATTTTCTTTAATACTTTGCGACTGTCCCATGAGGAGGAGAGGTACAATCGAAAGAAGTATTGTCATTGTTGCTTGAATAACCATTCTAAAAGATTTAATGTTTTATCCAATTGTTCAAACGTATGCGTAGCAAGAATGCTCATTCTTAGCCGAGTCTGTTTTTGGGGCACAGCTGGATACAATATCGGATTGACAAATATTCCATTCTGATATAGGATATCTGCCATTTTCATTGCTTTCGTATTATCTCTAACCATTATAGGAAAGATTGCAGAGTTCGTCTTTCCGAAGTCTATACCAATACTCTCCAGACCTATTTTAAAGTGATTGATATTATCCCAAATCCGTGATCTCCAAATAGGTTCTTCGTCGATTAAATCGATAGCTTTCATAATAGATCCAACAGATTGAGGCGTTGCTGCCGCTGA
>ERZ773035.2302-NODE-2302-length-12609-cov-5.735144_pt1 | contig 12609 bp, 10 predicted proteins | sample MGYA00511487_ERZ773035 | MGnify/ENA primary metagenome ERZ773035 (study PRJEB29015, sample SAMEA2737985) | human oral metagenome | biome: human oral; feature: human-associated habitat; material: dental | place: China | collected 2024 ...
CTCTTACTTTAGATATTATTTTAACATTATTTTTAGATATGAATAAAGCTTTTTTATTTTTTACTTATCTTTTTTTACTTCTTTTAAATATGCTCCAACACCATTTTTTTGTAAATCTTCATAAGAAGGAAGTCCTTCAATTATAATTTCTTTGTCAGGTTCATTTTCTCCCATAACAATTATATGTTGAACTACTCCTGTTAAATGTCTTCCAACTCTTTCTTCTATTGGATGTCCATTTTCATCATAAGGAACAAAAAGTCTCCCAATTTTTTGGGCTTTCACATATATTGGATCTTTTCCAGTTAGCACAAGATTTTCATCAGTTTTTCCTCTGAGTCTTCCTTGAGATGCATTGGCTGTTTCCATTAATACTGCATAAGTATTAGTATAATCTCCAAGTTCTCTATGACTTAATCCATGTAGTGAAGGTGGAGAAGGTTCTAAACCTATTTGAATATCCTCAAATTCCATATTCATAACAACTTGTGAAGAAATAGGCATAGCCCTTTCATGAGCAACTATGGCATTAATTACTGGATATTCTGGAGAAGCTTCATGAAGATCTATTTCCATATTTATATCATTTTTCTTAATTAATTCAGTTATAGCATAAGCAACTTTTTCTGTATATGTGCCATCAGCTCTTCCTGGATAAGCTCTGTTAAGGTTTCTTGTTTCATTTCCTGATAGTTTTTGTCCAGAAGCAGCATGTATATACACATCAGGATCTGGCCATTGATCCAATGGATTTGTTGCTCTTGAACCAAATCTAAACCATCTTTCTCCATAAGGTGTTTTTATTGTAAACCTTTGTGGAGAAGCTTCTTGAGGGTCGTTATGAGACATTGCACTTCCATTCGCTCTTGGAATAATGTATACTGTTCCTTTATCAACTTTTAAATTTTCAACTAATAGAACAGTTGTTAAAAAAGCTGCTGGCTCATTAGGGTGTGTGCCGCCTAATATAAGAACAGATCCTCCAGGTTCTTTTCCTTGTAATATATAGATATCACTGTCACCTCTAGTTCCTTTTAAATCTGGCAGATAATCACTTAATTTTTGCATAGATGTTACCCCATCACCTTTAACAATAGGTTCTAATTCTCTTGTTTTTAAAAATTCTTTTCCTGCTACAAATGCAATAACGAGAGAAAGAAAAATCATTATAATTCCTGTTATTTTATTTCCTTTCATTTCCTTCCTCCTTATTTTATAAATAAAATTCTAAGAATTAATGGAATAATAACAAGTGCAGCATTTAATTGTTTAGCTATACTTTTTTCTTCCAATAAATTTAAAATAACCATTATCAAAACATACAATATTATAATTAAATATATATACATCATCATAAATTATCACCTCATCTTAATATATAATTGCAGCTAATTGTTTTGAAAATATAATCATCAATATAGAATATATTATAATCACAATAGCTGGAACTATTGATTTTTTAAGAACTGGGGTATAATCTTTCATTCCGACAATTTGAGCAGCAAATATTCCAGCTAGTGCAGTTGGAGGCATTAAATCTCCTAATGATGCTATAAATGATATTGCAGAGCCAGTTATAATTTGATTCTTTGCTAAAAAGACCATTAAGAAAGGCACACCTAAAACAGAAGAAGCTCCAAATGATGATACTGCTCCAAATAAAGGAATTGTTATTGCCATTGCTACATAAACTAATGATTGTGGAAGACTTAAACTATTTACAACAATATATCCTCTTACACCAGTGAGAGTTATTATTTGTATAAACATTCCAACACCCATTAATATTCCCATAACTGGAAGGCTTTCATTTATTGCATTTTTAGATACTTTAAAAAAATTTATTTTCTTTCCACAAAATAATCCAACAAAAGCACTTATAATAAATATTAAGGGCATACCAAGTCCAAAAATATTTGGTAAAACTTTATCCATAATCATAAGAAAAATTGCAAGTATAACTGGAAAATAAAGTTTTATTCCATATTGCTCCATTGCTGAAAAATCTATTTCATTTTTAATTTTCTCATAATCAATTTTTTTTACATATTTTAATCCCAAAAATAAAACTGAAAAAATAGCTACTGGAATAGTTAATAAAAGTAATGGAATAGTAAAGCCAACATAAGGCATATCAATTCCACCACCAATTATCATTGCTGGAATATTTATAGGTGGAGCTATCATACCACATAAACCACCTAAAGCTATTATAGTAGCAGTTTCTGTCATAGGAATTCCAATCAGTAATAATATTGGAGCAACTATACTTCCTGCTGTAAGAACAGAAGCAGTTGACGAACCAGTTATCATTCCTGGAAACATTGAAACGAACATCAAAAAGATAAGAAGTAACCATGGAATTTTATGAAATTTTTTTATAATAGTGGCACTAAGTGCATTTAAAGTTCCTATTTCTTGAATAACTTTCATAAATATCATAGCTGTTGCTATTACTAATATAGTATCTAAGTAACCAAACATTCCTTCAACTAAATGTCTAATAGGAATACCCTCACCTGCTATTAAGGTTCCTGTTATTGATGAAAGAACCATTGCTAAACTTACAGGTAATTTAAAAACAAAACAAGCTACTGCAAATACTGCTACCATAGCTAAAAATAATATTAATTCAATTGACATAAAATCCTCCTAAAATAATTATAATAATAGGGGATATTACTATCCCCCTATCAAAATTATTCAAATGCCTTTTTTAAAGGATCAACAGCATTAGTAATTTTTGGAACAGTATCCATAGGTATCTTTTTTTCAGAAGAGATTTTTGTAAACATACCATCTTTATTTCCTTCATCTACTATTATTAAATAGTCACAATATGGAGCGGCAACTTTAACAAATTTATCAGATAATTCTCCTCTTCTTGCTTCTCCACCTATATGCATTCCAATAATTTTTATTTTTTTATCTTTTATATATTTTTCTTTTTTTTCTTCTAATTTTTTGATTTCTCTATCTATATTAGATATCTCATCTATCTTTATAAATTCACCTTTATCTATGTTCTGTTTTTTTATAGTTAAATTTTTTATAGATTTTTGAAGATATAATTTAGCTATCTTTCTTTCAATTTCATCAAATTCTGGATATTTCCTATATAATTCTTTTTTTATAAGCTCATTTTCTTTCTCTTTTTTTTCTTTCTTTTTCTGATATGTAACCAGTATTTCTTCAAGAGTTTTTTTCATCTCTTTGTTTCCTTTCATTTTATCTAATAATTTATTTAGTTATTTCAAAAAAGATCAAAAACTTGGAAATCCTCATATTTTCTCTGTTCTCTATTTTCTACATTATTTGAAGTTATATTATTAGTAGTTTTTCTATTATTCTTTTCTTTTTTCTTCTCTTCTAATTTTTCTTTATTTTCTTTTTCATATTTTAAAATATCTTCTACAGTTTTTAATCCTTGTTGATACCATTCAGTAATGATCTTATCTAAATAATTAAATCCAACATTTTGTGCATTTATTGTTTTATCAATTACAAGTTTTATTTGTTCTTTATCATAATTATAATCAAATATCCATTTTTCAACAATTCTTTCTTGAGGTTTTGTAAGTGCTTTATGTAAATTAAGTTCTGTCTTTACAAATTTAATTATTTTTGATTTTTTGTCATAATTCACTATCTGTTTTGATAAATCATTAATTGTTATAACTCCTTTATCTGCCATAGATTTAACTACTGTTTCAACATAAGCTATTGGTTTAACTTCATCTGAAAAACAATGAGAAAATATTCCAAGCATAGCTTCATTTGAAAAATTATATTTTTCAAACCATAATATAATTTTCTTATACCATTCTGCCTTCATATTTCCAGCAAAATACATGGATTCTATATCATTTATTATCTTTTCCCTTTTATTGTTTTTCCTTTGATTTGCCTCAATCATCTCTTTACTTGCTGTAACTTTAGGAGTATATAATTCCATCACTTCTTTTTCTTGTAAATCAACTATATAAAACCCTTCTTCCATCATGATTATAAGGCCTTTTTCTTGTAAATAATCTAATGATGCTTTAACATCTTTTAAACTAATATTTATTTCTTTTGATATTGTTTCTATTTCTATATTAATCTGATTTGCCTCTACATATAGTAAATACATATATAATTTTACAGCTTCTTGTGGCATATCTTTCATATATTTTAATATAAATATTTCTGAAACACTTATATTTGCAAATATATTCTTTCTCTTATTTTTTATAATTTTCATAAACCTAATACCTCATTTAATGTATATTGATTATATCAAAAACTATGATCTATTACAAACTTACTTGTCATAAATCTACTAATTTATAATTTGTTTTTCATATAGATATACCTTTTCCTTAATTATGTATATCACCATATATTTTATAACATATACTATACTTTCTCCATTAATACCATTAATTAATATTGGAAATATAATAAATATGAAATATGATGTAGTGGTTACAAATCCACCATATATGAACAATAGAGTAATGTCAGTTAATTTAAAAAATTATATTTTAAAAAATTATAGAAACGTTAGAAGTGATGTTTTTTCATCTTTTGTTGTAAGAAATTCTCTTTTTAGTAAGAAAAATGGGCAATTAGGTTTTATGACTCCTTATGTTTGGATGTTTATATCTTCATATGAAGAATTAAGAAAATATATAATAAATAATTTTTCAATATCTTCACTTATTCAATTCGAATATTCGGCTTTTGAGGAAGCAACAGTGCCTATATGTTCATTTACTTTAAAAAATACAGAAGAGAATAAAAATGGTATTTATTTTAAATTAAGTGAATATGTTGGAGGAATGAAAATTCAAGAAGAAAAATATTTAGAAGCATTAAATAATAAAGTTAATTATAAATATAATGTTGAATCATCTAAATTTAATAAAATGCCAGGAAGTCAAATAGCATTTTGGATTAGTGATTCATTACTAAATAGTTTCTCAATGGGCGAAAAGTTAGAAAAAATTGCATATCCTAGACAAGGATTGGCAACTACAAATAATAATTTATTTCTTAGACAATGGTTTGAAGTGAAATTGGATAATATTGGTTTTAATTTAAATAGCGAAGAAGAAACAATAGGAAGTAAAAAATGGTTTCCATATAACAAAGGTGGAGAATACAGAAAATGGTATGGAAATAATGATTATGTAATCAATTTTCAAAATAAAGGAAAAGAAGTTTGTGATTATATTGACAAAAACTCGGAAGTTAATCATACAGGTAGAGTAATAAATAGAGATAAATATTTCAAAAAAAGTGTAACTTGGTCTAAAATTTCAAGTGGTAATATTGCATTTAGATTTAAAAAGAATGGTTTTATTTTTGATGTTGCAGGAACAAGTATTTTTGGAGAAGATGACATATTGTATAATTTAATTGGATTTTTAAATTCTAATGTTTCATTAGAAATATTAAATTGTCTTTCTCCAACGCTTAACTATGAAGTTGGACACATTTGTTCCATTCCAGTATTGGAGTTCAATGATAGTAATATAAATAAGATTGTCAATGAAAATATAAATATATCAAAAGAAGATTGGGATTCATTTGAAACAAGTTGGGACTTTATAAAACATCCCTTAATTGAATATAAATCTGTAGCAGGATATTCTGATGATAAAGAATGGAATTTTAGAATTAAAGATGCTTATGAAAGTTGGAAATCTAATTGTGATGAAAATTTTAAATTGTTAAAAAATAATGAAGAAGAATTAAACAGAATATTTATTGATATTTATGGACTACAAGATGAATTAACACCTGATGTTGAAGATAAAGATATTACAATTAAAAAAGCAGATAAAGAAAGAGAAATTAAATCTTTAATTAGTTATGCAGTAGGTTGTATGTTTGGTAGATACTCATTAGATCAAGATGGACTTGTATATGCAGGTGGAGATTTTGATAAGAGTAAATATAAAACGTTTAGTGTTGATGAAGATAATATTATTTCTATAACTGATGAAGCATACTTTGGAGATGATATTGTAGAAAGATTCAAAAAGTTTATTAAAGTTGTATATGGAGATAATACCTTTAATGAAAATATGGACTTTATAGCTGAAACACTTGGAAAAAAAGGAACTGAAACAAGTGAAGATACAATAAGAAGATATTTCTTAAATGATTTCTTTAATGACCACGTTAAAATATATCAAAAAAGACCTATCTATTGGTTATTTGATAGTGGTAAGAAAAATGGATTTAAAGCATTAATTTATATACATAGATTTAATGAAAACTTAATACCAAATGTAAGACTAGATTATTTACATAGAGTTCAAACAACTTATGAAAAATTATTAAGTGATGTTAATTATAAACTTACTACTGATTTATCTTTATCAGATAAAAAGGCTGCAAAAAATAGACAAGCAGATTTAAATGCTAAATTAAATGAAATTAAAGAATATGATGAGAAAATAGCACATATTGCTAATCAAAGAATTAATATTGATTTAGATGATGGTGTAAAAGTAAACTACGATAAGTTTAAAGATATATTAGCAAAAATGAAATAAATCAATAATATGACACTTTAAATAAAGGAGGTATGAAATGGATAATGAACTACAAAAAATGAAATTTATTTTATATCATACTGATGATGAAGATGTTTCAGTAAATGCACTCATACAAAACGAAACAATTTGGTTAACTCAAAAATCTATGAGTAGTTTATTTGATGTTGCAGAAAACAATATTACATATCATCTTCAAAATATATATAATACAAAGGAATTAGAAGAAAATCGAACTACTCAAAAAATTAGAGTAGTTCAAAAAGAAGGAAATAGAAATGTTTCAAGAGAAGTAAATTTCTATAATTTAGATGTTATTATTTCGGTAGGATATAGAGTTAATTCTAGGAGAGCAACAAAATTTAGAATATGGGCTACAAGTATTTTAAAAGAATATATTACAAAAGGTTTTGTATTAGATGATGAAAGATTAAAACAGGGAAACAAAGTTTTTGGTAAAGACTATTTTAAAGAATTGATTGAAAGAGTTAGATCTATTAGAGCAAGTGAAAGAAGAATATGGCAACAAATAACAGATATATATTCTGAATGTTCAATAGATTATGATAGAAAATCAGAAATAACTAAAGATTTTTTTTCAACAGTCCAAAATAAATTTCACTATGCAATTACAGGTCAAACTGCAGCAGAAATTGTTTATACAAGTGCTGATAGTTCTAAAGAGAATATGGGACTTAATACTTGGAAAAATTCTCCTGATGGTAGAATATTAAAATCTGATGTTATAATAGCAAAAAATTATTTAAATGAAAAACAAATTAAATCTTTAGAAAGAAATGTATCAGGTTATTTTGATTATATTGAGGATTTAATTGAAAGAGAAAACACTTTTACAATGGATGAATTTGCTAAAAGTGTTAATGAGTTTTTAGAATTTAGAAAATATAAAACTTTGCCTGATAATGCAAAAGGTAAAATATCACATAAACAAGCAGAAGAAAAAGCATTTAGTGAATATGATAAATTTAATAAAACTCAAAAAATAGATTCGGATTTTGATAAAGAAGTTAGAAAATTATTAGGAGGATAGATATGTTTGATGAAGTATTGGAATTACTTAAAGATACTTTAAAAGGTGCATTTACAAGAGATAGCGAAAAAGAAAGAAAAAGAAAAATAATATTCTGGTATGATCCAAAAGAAGAATATCTTGATTTTGTAAATGAACTAGATCTTGAAGATACAGAAGTAATTAAATATGACAATAATAGTTTTTGGATTAGATACCATATTGAAAAAGAAGAACTAGATAAAAATATTATTATCTATCTTCCTTTTGAAAGAAAAAAGGGTATAGATAATGATTTACTTGATTTAGAAACATCAAATACTGATTTATTATTTAATCCAGATTCAACAACTATGAGATTAAAGAATTTAGGTTTAACAGAAAATTGTAGAAAAGTTATAAATAAATATGCTAAATTCTTTGCTAATAAGAAAAGAGAAATAGAGTTTAAAAATTTTGATATTGATGATAAGAATAATGATAATATTGATTTAATTATTACAAGTATAATGCTTGGAATTAAGTCAATTAATTTAGATGAAATATTAAAAAAAATAATTAGATTTTACTTTGCTGAAGAAAAGAAATATGAAGAATTATTTAAGTATGCAGATGAAGAATTTATATTAAGTTTATTTAATAATACTTTTGGAACAAGCATAAAGTCTTATGAAGAATTAAATGATGTATATAAATCACTTGTATTTACTTATTTTGCTACAAGTTTAAAGGATGTTAAGAAAGTAAGTAGATATAGTAAATACTTACTTACAAAGAAATCAACTAATGTTTATGTATTCATAAATAGTTTAATGAGAGATAAAACTACAAGAGAATATTATGAAAAAATATCTGGTGAACTTGTAAAAGAGTTTGGAATAGATGAATTATTATTGTCTATGGAAATAGAAGATTATATAGATTCAGATGCTTTTATAGATGTTGATAAATGTATTCTTAAATACATATCAAAACAATTATTTAATGGTATTGATGAATATGATTTATATAAAAGTTATATTGATACAAGAGAAAATAAATATTGGTATGATAAATTAGAAAACGAATATAACTTATTAAAAGTTGCAATAGGATTCTTTGAAAAGATAAAACAAGTTGAAAATCAAATTAAAATAGTTGATATTGATAAATTTGCAAAAGATTATGCAGATAATTTTAGTGAAGTGGATACCTTATACAGAAAAGTATATTTCTATTTTGATAATATAGAAGATAAAGATATGTTTATATCTTTAAAAAATAAAATAGAAAACATATATGTTAATAATTTTATGAGTGAATTATCTATTAAATGGAGCGATATGATAGAAAATATGAAAAGATATGATTCTAATCGTATGACACTTCAAAAAGACTTTTATAAGACTTATGTAAGACCATTTAATGATAAGAAAGACAGAGTAATTGTAATTATTTCAGATGCTTTTAGATATGAATGTGCTAAAGAATTAAATAATAAATTAAAAGCACTTGCTAGTAAATCAGAAATAAGTTATATGCAAGGACTTGTTCCATCATATACAAAATTAGGTATGGCATCATTATTACCTAATAAGGAACTATCAAGAGTTAAAGATAGTGATGATATTCTAGTAGATGGACAAACATCTAGTAGTGTTAAAGATAGAGAATTATTACTACAAAAAGAAAATCCTAATTCTATTGCTATCAAGTATGATGATTTATACGAAATGACAAAGATGGAATGGAAAAAATTATTCTCTGGTAAAAAAGTTATATATATTTATCACGACACAGTAGATAATGCAGGAGAACATAATGAAAATACAATATTTACTGCTTGTGATAAAGCAATTAATGAACTTGAAAAATTAGTAAGAGATTTACATACAACTTTTAGTGGAATAAATGCTTTCTTAACAGCAGATCATGGATTTTTCTATAAAAGAGGTAAAGTGGAAAGTTTTGAAAAAACAAGTAAGACTCTTAATGCAACTAAACAAAAAACTAGATATTCATATTCTGATGAAAAAAGTGATGAAGAGGGAATATTATCAATCAATCTTGATTATATATTTGGAGAAAATTCAGGATATGTAAATATTCCAAAGGGTAATATTATATTTGCAAGACAAGGAACAGGAGTGAATTATGTTCACGGAGGAATACTTCCACAAGAGATAATAGTTCCTGTAATAGATTTTAAGTCTACAAGAACAAGTGATGATAGTAAAAAAGTTGGTATTACTTATAGTGGATTATCTACTAAAATTACAAATGCAATTACTTATTTAGAGTTCTTACAAGATAATAATATAGATGAAAACAATAAACCTTGTAGATACTTATTACACTTTGAAGATGAAGAAGGAAATAGAGTATCAGATGAATGCACTATAATTGCAAATTATGAAAATACAGAAGTAAAAGATAGATTCTTTAAAGAAAAGTTTGTATTTAAAAATATTGAATATGATAGAAATAAACCTTATTTCCTAATAATTACAGATGAAGAAAAAGAAATTGAGTTTACAAGAGTTAAGTTCTATATAGATATAGCAATTGTAAATAACTTTGATTTTTAGGAGGCGATAATAATGGACGAGTTAAATGAAAAATTAAATAAATATTTTGCAGGTAAAGTAGTTAGAAAAGACCTTACCAAAAAAATTAAAGAAGGTGCTAATGTTCCTGTATATGTATTAGAATATTTACTTGGAATGTATTGTGCTACTAATGATGATAATGCAATTGCAGATGGTGTAGAACAAGTAAAAAGAATACTTGCAGAAAACTTTGTAAGACCAGATGAAGCCGAGAAAATAAAATCAAAGATAAAAGAAAAAGGTATTTATACGGTTATTGATAAAATAACCGTCAAACTAAATGAAAAACAAGACATTTATCAAGCAGAGTTCTCCAATTTAGGAATTATAGATGCTTTAATTTATGATGGACTTGTAAATAAATATGAAAAGTTATTAGTTGGTGGTATATGGTGTATTATTAAAGTTAGTTATAATCAACCTGAAGATAGTGAAACAAAAAGAAGAATACCATTTTTTATTTTTTCATTAGATCCAATACAACTTCCTAATATGGACTTAACTGGATTATTTGAGGGAAGAAAGCATTTTACAAAAGGAGAATGGATTGATATTTTAATTCGTTCAATGGGTATTGAGGCAACAAGACTTACTGAAATACAAAAATGGCATTATCTTGAAAGAGCAGTTCCACTTGTAGAAAACAACTATAATTTATGTGAATTAGGTCCTAGAGGAACTGGTAAATCACATATTTATAAAGAAATATCTCCAAATAGTATTTTAGTATCAGGTGGACAAACTACGGTAGCAAATTTATTCTACAATATGAGTCAAAAGAAAATAGGACTTGTAGGTATGTGGGATTGTGTTGCTTTTGATGAAGTAGCAGGAATTAACTTTAAAGATAAAGATGGAATCCAAATAATGAAAGATTATATGGCAAGTGGGTCATTTGCTAGAGGTAAAGAAGAAAAGAATGCTAATGCTTCAATGGTATTTGTAGGTAATATCAATCAAAGTGTTGAAGTATTATTAAAAACGTCACATTTATTTGAACCATTCCCACCAGAGATGGCAAATGATTCTGCTTTCTTTGATAGAATGCACTATTATTTACCAGGATGGGAAATTCCTAAAATGAGACCAGAACTAATTACAGATGAATATGGATTTATAACTGATTACTTATCAGAGTTCTTTAGAGAAATGAGAAAAAGAACATATTCTGATGCTTTAGATAAATATTTTAGATTAGGAAACAACTTAAATCAAAGAGATGTTATAGCAGTAAGAAAGACAGTATCAGGATTAGTTAAGTTGATATATCCTAATGGAGAATATTCAAAAGAAGATTTAAAAGAAATATTAGAATATGCTTTAGTTGGGAGGAGAAGAGTAAAAGAACAATTAAAGAAAATTGGTGGTATGGAATTCTATGATGTTCATTTCTCTTATTTAGATAATGATACTTTTGAAGAAAACTTTATATCTGTTCCTGAGAGTGGTGGAGGAAAATTAATACCAGAAGGAATGTTAAAAGCAGGACATACTTACTACATAGGCAGAGGATCATCTGGAATGATTGGAACTTATAAAATAGAAGTTGAATCTCCAAGTGGTCATGGAAAGTTTAATATATCAGGAGTAGGTAGTGACAGAGAATCAAAAGAAGCATTAAACACTGCATATAATTACTTTAAAGGAAATAAAAAGAGTATTAGTGCAAGTATTGATACTGAAAGTTATGATTATTTATTACATATAGAAGATTTACAAGGTGTAGGTGCTTCAAAGGACATATCACTTGCTGCATTTGTAGCATTATGTAGTAGTTCATTAAAGAAACCATTACAAGAAAGTATGGTTATACTAGGAAGTATGACAATTGGTGGAACTATTAGTAAAGTTGAAGAATTGGCAAATACATTACAAGTATGTTTTGACTCAGGTGCTAAAAAAATATTATTACCTATGTCATCAGCAGTTGATATATCAAGTGTTCCAAGTGATTTATTTGCAAAGTTCAATATATCATTTTATAATTCGCCAGAAGATGCAGTTTATAAAGCATTAGGTATAGAGTAAGGAAGTGAGAATATGTTAGAAACAAAAATTGGAAATATATCTATAACAAATGAAGATATAACAACAATGAATGTTGATATTATTGTTAATGCTGCTAATAAAACATTGCTAGGTGGTGGTGGAGTAGATGGAGCAATTCACAGAAAAGCAGATCGTGAATTATTAGAAGAATGTAAAACATGGCTCTATACTTTTAATGGGGGATATAGAATGATAAAATAAGGCTACAAGCCTAGTTAGGGGATTTTTATACCCCAATCCTTGACATTTAGCCTAAAAAATCAAAGCTATTACTTTTATTTTTCTAGCCATTTACTTTAGTTTGAAAGTTAAATAATTATTATATAATTTTATTAAATATTAAAGTATTGGAGTGATAAAATGGAGTTTAATATAAAAAAAGTATATGAAAGAG
>ERZ773035.2303-NODE-2303-length-12605-cov-13.576653_pt1 | contig 12605 bp, 7 predicted proteins | sample MGYA00511487_ERZ773035 | MGnify/ENA primary metagenome ERZ773035 (study PRJEB29015, sample SAMEA2737985) | human oral metagenome | biome: human oral; feature: human-associated habitat; material: dental | place: China | collected 2024 ...
TCTATTAAAATATTCTAAAAAACATTATCTATTCTAATATTTTTCTAATATTCCAGTTTTAAACTCAATATATAAAATACTAAATTAATTAGGTTGACTTTAAAACTTAAAAGTGATATTATTGGTCTATAAGTAATTTTAAAAATTGCAAGCGTTTTATAAAAAAATCAAAAATAATACATTATGTATATTTTTATAAATAACTTAATTAAGGAGGAATTTGTATGCTTTTTAAAACTACTGAAGAACATGAAGCTCTTCGTATGCAAGTGAGAGAATTTGTTGAAACTGAGGTTAAACCAATCGCAGCTATCTTAGATAAAGAAAATAAATTCCCACATGAAGCAATTAAAAAATTTGGACAAATGGGATTTATGGGTCTACCTTATCCAAAAGAATATGGAGGAGCAGGTAAAGATATCTTAAGTTACGCCATAGCTGTTGAAGAACTATCTAGAGTCGATGGCGGGACTGGGGTTATTCTATCTGCACATGTTTCATTGGGGTCATATCCTATTTTTGCTTTCGGGACAGAAGAACAAAAGAAAAAATATCTTACACCTTTAGCTAAAGGAGAAAAACTAGGAGCATTTGGATTAACAGAGCCTAATGCTGGATCAGATGCTGGAGGAACAGAAACAACAGCTGTTAAAGAAGGAGATTATTACATATTAAATGGTGAAAAAATCTTTATAACAAATGCTGATGTTGCAGAAACTTACGTAGTTTTTGCTGTAACTACTCCTGATATAGGAACAAAAGGTATAAGTGCTTTTATAGTTGAAAAAGGTTGGGAAGGATTTACTTTTGGAGATCACTATGATAAATTAGGTATCCGTTCATCTTCAACTTGTCAATTATTATTTAATAATGTAAAAGTGCCTAAAGAAAACCTTTTAGGAAAAGAAGGAGATGGATTTAAAATAGCTATGTCTACTCTTGATGGAGGACGTATAGGTATAGCTGCACAAGCATTAGGAATTGCACAAGGTGCTTTTGAACATGCTCTTGAATATGCAAAAGAAAGAGAACAATTTGGAAAACCAATAGCTTTCCAACAAGCAATTTCATTTAAACTTGCAGATATGGCAACAAAATTAAGAACAGCTAGATTCTTAATATACAGTGCTGCTGAATTAAAAGAACACCATGAACCTTATGGAATGGAATCTGCAATGGCAAAACAATATGCTTCTGACATAGCTCTTGAAGTAGTTAATGATGCATTACAAATATTTGGAGGTTCTGGATACTTAAAAGGAATGGAAGTAGAAAGAGCATATAGAGATGCAAAAATCACAACTATTTATGAAGGAACAAATGAAATTCAAAGAGTTGTTATAGCTGCACACTTAATAGGAAAACCACCTAAATCAGATGCAGCAGTAGTTGCTAAAAAGAAAAAAGGACCAGTTACAGGACCTAGAAAGAATATAATATTTAAAGATGGATCTGCTAAAGAAAAAGTTGCTGCATTAGTTGCTGCATTAAAAGCAGATGGCTATGATTTTACTGTTGGTATTCCTCTTGATACTCCAATAGGAAAATCTGAAAGAGTTGTAAGTGCTGGTAAAGGAATTGGAGATAAAAAGAATATGAAGTTAATTGAAAAATTAGCTCAACAAGCAGGAGCTTCAGTTGGATGTTCTAGACCAGTAGCAGAAACATTACAATATTTACCACTTGATCGTTATGTAGGAATGTCAGGACAAAAATTTGTTGGAAACCTTTACATAGCTTGTGGAATTTCAGGGGCTTTACAACACTTAAAAGGAATTAAAGATGCAACAACAATAGTTGCTATAAATACAAATGCAAATGCACCAATATTTAAGAATGCTGATTATGGAATAGTTGGAGATGTGGCAGAAATTTTACCTCTATTAACTAAGGAATTAGATAATGGAGAAGCTAAGAAAGATGCACCACCTATGAAGAAAATGAAGAGAGTTGTACCTAGAGTAGTTTATAGCCCTCATGTATATGTATGTAGTGGTTGTGGTCATGAATATAATCCTGAAATAGGAGACGAAGATTCAGATATCAAACCAGGAACTAGATTTAAAGATTTACCTGAAGACTGGACTTGTCCTGATTGTGGAGATCCAAAATCTGGATATATAGATGCAAAATAAATATATAATTAAGGAGGATAAACTATGCATAATGTTAGAAATATAACTGAAGATCTTTATTGGATTGGAGCAAATGACCGTCGTCTTGCACTTTTTGAAAATATACACCCTATTCCAGAAGGAGTGTCATATAACTCATATATGCTATTAGATGAAAAAACAGTAGTTTTTGATACTGTTGATTGGTCAGTAACAAGACAATATATTGAAAATATAGAATATTTATTAAATGGTAGAGAATTAGACTACTTAGTAGTACACCATATGGAACCAGATCATTGTGGTGCAATTGAAGAATTAGCTCTTCGTTATCCAAATTTAAAAATAATTTCTTCTGAAAAAGGATTTATGTTTATGAGACAGTTTGGATATAAAAGTATAAATGGTCATCAATTAATTGAAGCTAAAGAAGGAGATAAATTCAATTTTGGTAAACATGAGATTGTATTCTTAGAAGCACCTATGGTTCACTGGCCAGAAGTATTAGTAAGTTTTGATACTACAAATGGAGCATTATTCTCAGCAGATGCTTTTGGTTCTTTTAAATCTCTTGATGGAAGATTATTTAATGATGAAGTAAATTGGGATAGAGATTGGTTAGATGAAGGTCGTCGTTACCTAACAAATATTGTTGGAAAATATGGACCTCATATTCAACATCTATTGAAAAAAGCAGGACCAATTGTAGATCAAATTAAATTTATTTGTCCTTTACACGGTGTAGTTTGGAGAAATGATTTTGCATATCTAATTGAAAAATATGATAAATGGAGTAGATATGAACCTGAAGAAAAAGGAATTCTAATTGCTTATGCATCAATGTATGGAAATACAGAAAATGCAGTTGAAATCTTAGCTGCTAAATTGGCTGAAAAAGGAATTACAAATATTAAGATGTATGATGTATCTAACACACATGTATCTTATTTAATCTCAGATTTATTCAAATATAGCCATTTAGTTATAGCTTCTCCTACATATAATTTAGGAATTTATCCAGTTATCCATAACTTTGTAATGGATATAAAGGCTTTAAACTTACAAAATAGAACAGTTGCAATAGTTGAAAATGGTTCTTGGGCTAGAAAATCTGGAGATTTATTACAAGAATTCTTTGAAACTCAAATAAAAGATATGACTGTTTTAAATGAAAGAGTTGGATTAACTTCATCAGCTAATAATGTAAACCTTGATGAAATGGATACACTTGTTGATGCTTTAGTTGAATCTTTAAATAAATAATAAAAGTAGAGGAAAGACTCAGTTATTAAAACTTTGTCTTTCCTCCATTTTTATGTTAGGAAGTTATCATCTTTTTTCATCAGAATAATCTAAACTTGCTAGTCTTTTATATTGTCTCCATCTTCTTTGAGCATCAAACATATTTTTTTCAAATAAGTCGTTTGCTTCATCAGGATTTGTTTTCTTCAATGTCATATATCTAGTTTCACCCATTAAGTAATCTTGGTATAATTCCCATTTAGGTTCTTTTGAATCTAATTGTAAAGGATTTTTTCCTTCTTTTTCAAGTAATGGATTATATCTAAATATAGGCCAATAACCACATTCAGTTGCAAGTTTCATTTCAGTTTGTGATTTTGACATACCTTTTTTAATTCCGTGGTTGATACAAGGAGAATAAGCAATAATTATTGATGGTCCATTATAGCTTTCAGCTTCTTGTATAGCTTTTAAGAATTGTTGTTGATTGGCTCCCATAGAAACTTGTGCAACATAGATATGTCCATAGCTCATACAAATAGCAGCTAAATCTTTTTTCTTTAAAGGTTTACCAGCAGCAGCAAATTTTGCAACAGCAGCAGTAGGTGTAGCCTTAGAAGATTGTCCACCAGTATTTGAATAAACTTCTGTATCCATAACTATAACATTTATATCTTCTTTTGAAGCAAGTACATGGTCAAGTCCACCATATCCTATATCATAAGCCCAACCATCTCCACCAACTATCCATTGAGATTTTTTTATTAAATATTGTTTTAGACCTATAATGTCCTTAGCATAAGTTTCATTATTTCCTTCTAATGCATTTAAAATCTTTGGACTTATTTCTCTTGTTTTAGCAGCATAGTTTCTATTTTCTATCCATTCACGGAATAGTCCTTGCAATGCAGGAGTAACCTTATCCATAGAAACTTCCATAATATGTTGTATTCTATCACGAAGAGCTTCTACTCCAACATGCATACCAAAACCATATTCAGCATTGTCTTCAAATAGAGATGATGCCCAAGCAGGTCCTTCACCACAACAATTTTTAGTATATGGTGTTGATGGTGCAGAACCACTATAAACTGATGAACATCCACTTGCATTTGCAACCATCATTCTATCTCCAAACATTTGAGATATAACTTTCAAATAAGGTGTTTCTCCACAACCTGGACAAGCTCCATTAAATTCAAATAATGCTTGGGAGAATTGAGAACCTTTAACTGTATTAGTAGATATCTTATCAGTTTTATATGTTACCTTACTATAAATGTATGCTGCTTTTTCATCTTCATGATTTTCTAGTGCAACAGCAATAGGATTCATATCAAGAGCCTTAGCAGGACAAACATTTGCACAAGAGCCACAACCAGTACAGTCAAGAGGTGTAACTTGTATTCTATAACTTAAATCTTCCAATCCTTTTCCATTAGCTTTTTTTGTAGTAAATTCAATAGGAGAAGCAGCTTTTTCTTCTTCTGTTATTAAAAATGCTCTAATAGCTGCATGTGGACACACATAGGCACATTGGTTACATTCTATACATTTATCTATATTCCATATAGGTACATCAACAGCAACCCCTCTTTTTTCAAAAGCAGCAGTACCATTTTCAAATGTACCATCTTCTCTACCTAAAAATGCAGAAACAGGTAAGTCATTTCCCTTTATAGCATTGATAGGTTCAACTATATCTTTAACAAAAGAAGTTAATAATTCAGTTTTACAGTTAGAAGTATTATTATTTTTGTCAATCTTTTGTATAGTTTCAACTTTTAAATTTATCCAATTAGGATCAACTGGAATTTCAATTAAACCAGAAGCACCAACATCTATTGCCTTATAGTTAAGTTGAACTACATCATCACCTTTTTTACCATAAGATTTATAAGCATATTCTTTCATATATTTTTGTGCTTCTTCATAAGGTATGATTTCAGCAAGTTTAAAGAAAGCTGATTGCATTATTGTATTTGTTCTTTGTCCTAAACCAATTTCATGAGCAAGTTTAGTGGCATTGATAATATAGAACTTAGCTTCTGATTTTGCTAAATCATATTTGATATTGTCTGGAATATATTCTAAAACTTCATCTTTATCCCAAACACAATTTAATAAAAATTTTCCACCTTTTTTAAGTCCAGATGTCATATCATATTGTTTTAAATAAGCTGGAACAGAACAAGCTACAAAACTTGGACTTGATACTAAATAAGTTGCTCTAATAGGTTTTTTACCAAATCTTAAGTGAGATCTTGTAACTCCACCAGATTTTTTAGAGTCATAAGCAAAATAACCTTGTGCATATAAGTCAGTCTTATCTCCAATTATTTTTATTGAGTTCTTATTTGCCCCAACTGTTCCATCTGCTCCAAGTCCAAAGAATAGACAAGCCTTTGTAGAAGGGTCAGCAACATTTAATCTTTCACCTATTTCAAGAGATGTAAAAGTAACATCATCATTAATACCTATTGTAAAGTTTGTTTTAGGTTTATCTTGTGCTAAGTTATCAAATACTGCTTTTATTTGAGCAGGAGTTGTATCCTTTGAAGATAATCCATATCTTCCCCCAACTATTATTGGAGCATTTTCTTTATCATAGAATATTGATTTTACATCTAAAAATAGTGGTTCTCCTGGTGCTCCTTGTTCCTTAGTTCTGTCTAAAACAGCAATTTTTTTAACTGTCTTAGGTAAAACATTAAAGAAGTACTTTTCAGAGAAAGGTCTATATAGATGAACAGTTATAAGTCCAACTTTTTCTCCTTTTTCAACTAAATAATCAACAGTTTCTTCAGCTGTTTGACAAACAGAAGTCATAGCTACAATAACTCTATCAGCGTCAGGTGCACCTCTATATTTAAAAGGTTTATATTCTCTACCAGTTTCTTTTGAAATTTCTTCCATATAGTATGCAGCTATATCTGGTACAGCATCATAGAATTTATTTTGAGCTTCTCTTGTTTGGAAGTATATATCATCATTTTGAGCAGTTCCTCTTGTAACAGGGTGTTCAGGATTTAATGCTCTATCTCTAAATTTTTGAATTTCATCATAATCAACTAATTTTTTACAAAGATCATAGTCCATAAGTTCAATTTTTTGAATTTCATGAGAAGTTCTAAAACCATCAAAGAAATGTAGAACAGGGACTCTTGATTTAATTGCAACTAAATGGGCAATAGTTCCCATATCCATAACTTCTTGAACAGAACCACTAGCCATCATAGTAAAACCAGTTTGTCTAGTTGCATACACATCTTGGTGATCCCCAAAAATTGAAAGTGCTTGAACAGATAAAGAACGAGCAGATACATGGATTACACCTGGTAGTAATTCTCCTGCTATTTTGTACATATTAGGAATTTTTAAAAGTAAACCTTGTGAAGCAGTGTAAGTTGTAGTTAAAGCACCAGCTTCCAAAGAACCATGGACAGTACCAGCAGCACCACCTTCAGATTGCATTTCAACTAATTTAACAGGAACATCAAAAATATTTTTCATTCCTTTAGCAGCCCATTCATCAACATACTCAGCCATTGGTGAAGAAGGTGTTATTGGATAAATACCTGCAACTTCTGTAAAAGCATAGGAAGCATAAGCTGCAGCTTGGTTTCCGTCCATTGTTTGCATAACTCTTTTCATATCCATATCCTCCTAACATAAATATATAGTTTAAATTTCTTTTAGATTATTTTTTATCTACTATAGCTAATACTTTTTTACTTATTTGAGGAACAAATATATAAATTAGTGTAAAAACTCCCAATAGTAATTGATACCATAATAAAGGTATTAATTGTGTTGGAGCAACTTTATCTCCTGCAAAACCTAAAAGTATTAACATTTGTGCACCATAAGGTATCATTCCTTGGAATATACAAGAAAAAATATCAAGAATAGCAGCACTTTCTCTTAAATCAACATCATTATTTTCAGAAATCTTTTTAGAAATTCCACCAGTTATTATAATTGCAACAGTATTATTTGCAACAGCTATATCAGCAAGTGAAACTAAAAGTCCAACACCAACTTTTGCACTTTTTTTACCAACTATAAATTTTTGGACTGTATTGATAACCCATTGTATTCCACCTTGATGTGTTACCATTTGAGCCATACCACCAGTTAAAAGTGAAAGTACAAAAATTTCTGTCATATTAGTAAATCCATTATATATTTCTTTACCATAACTTAATAAAGTAAAATCACCATATATAAGTCCAATTATTCCTGAAAGTAAGACTCCTGATGTCAAAACAACAAAAACATTTACACCAATTAATGCCATTACAAGTACAAAAACATAAGGAAAAACTTTTATTAAGTTATAGTCATGTGTCACTGCTTCTGGCACAACATCAGGTCTTGCAAATAAGAAAAGTAAAATTATTGTAAGAATAGCAGCAGGTAGTGCTATATATAGGTTTATTCTAAATTTATCTCTCATTTCAACACCTTGTGTTTTAGTTGCTGCTATTGTAGTATCAGAAATAACAGATAGATTATCTCCAAACATTGCTCCACCCATTACAGCAGCTAAAATTAGTGGCATAGGAACTCCACTTTTTTCACCAAGTCCAACAGCTATTGGTCCAAGAGCCACTATTGCTCCAACTGATGTTCCAGTTGCTGTTGATATAAAAGCTCCTATAATAAAAAGTCCAACAGCTATATAATGTGGAGGAATATAAGTAATTCCAAAATTAACGGTTGAATCAACACCACCCATAGCTTTTGAAACTATTGCAAAAGCACCAGCTAAAAGATAAATAATACACATTGTAATTATATCTGGATGACCACAACCTTCAAGAAAAGTATTAAATTTTTCTTGAATACTTCCATTAAATATAATAAAAGCAACAACTATTCCAGCAAAAGCTGCAACAGGTCCAGGTAATTGGTAAAATGCTAACTCTACTCCAGCTATATGTAAAAAAATTCCAGTTCCTAAATAAAGCAAAATAAATACTATAAATGGAATTAAACCTTTAAAACTTCCCCTAGTTTCTACATTATTTTCCATATATTTACCTCTTTCGTTTCATTAATATGTTTAAAATCTGCTATATGCCATATCTTTAAAGAACTAATTTATATGCTTGTTAAGTGCTTGTTGCAATAGGGTTTTACAACAAGCCTAAACAAGTAAGGAATTAAAATAAATGAGTAAAATTAAATTTTTTCTAGTCCTTGTTCCAAATCTGCTATAATATCTTCAACATTTTCAAGACCAACTGATAATCTAACCAAGCCATCAGTTATTCCAGCAGCTTCTCTTTCTTCTTTTGTATAAGGTGAATGTGTCATAGATGCTGGGTGTTGAATAAGAGTTTCAGTATCTCCTAATGAAACTGCTAATGAACAAAGTTTTAAGTTATTTAGTAAAGTTTTACCTGCTTCAAAACCACCTTTTAGTTCAAAAGAAATCATTGCTCCAAAATCTTTCATTTGTTTTTTAGCTATTTCATGACCAGGGTGTGTTTCAAGTCCAGGATAGTAAACTCTTTCAATTTTTGGGTGTTTATTTAAAAATTCAACAACTTTCTTAGCATTTTTACAGTGTCTTTCCATACGAATTTCAAAAGTTTTCATACCTCTAATAATATAATAAGCATCTTGTGGTCCTAAAACAGCTCCTGTCATATCTTTTAAACCTACAAAACGAATTTGATCTGCAAGTTCTTTATTTGTTATAACAAGACCTGCTATTACATCTCCATGTCCGTTTATATATTTTGTTACAGAGTGAACAACAATATCTGCACCTAATTTTAAAGGTTTTTGCATATATGGAGTTGCAAAAGTATTGTCAACAATAACCAAAGTATTTGGATTTGTATGAGCAAGTTTAGAAAGTGCTTCTAAATCAACTATTTTTAAATTTGGGTTAGCTGGTGTTTCAAGATAAACAACTCTTGTATTTTCTTTCATAGCATTTTTAACTTCATCTAAATTTGAAGTATCAACAAAAGTAACTTCTATTCCAAATCTTGTAAGTCCATGACACATTAAAGCAAAAGTACAACCATATAAAGTTTTGTCAGTAACAACATGATCTCCTGCTTTTAAAACAGTCCATAATGTTGAAGATATAGCTCCCATACCAGATGATGTAGCAACAGCAGCTTCTCCTTCTTCAAGAGCTGCAATTTTATCTTCTAAAACTGTTGTTGTAGGATTCCCTAATCTTGTGTAAATATATCCAGCTTCTTCAAGAGCAAATCTTCTTCCACCTTGTTCAGCTGAGTCAAATATAAAAGTAGAAGTTTGATATATTGGCATTGCAAGAGTTCCATATAAATTTTTTAAAGTTCCTGCATGTATAGCAGTTGTTCCTAAACCATATTTTTTCGTTTCCATAAATTCCCTCCTAGTATATTTGATGTTTTTATATTATAATATTAACATAAAACGATTTATAAATAAATTATTTATACTAAAAACTGTCATAGTACACTATAAAGGAGTAAGAATATGCAGAAAAAATTAATAAGAAATTCAGATGTTACAATTTCAACCCAACTCTATGAAATGTTAAGGCAGGATATTTTAGAAAATAAATGGAAAGAAAATGATAAGTTCTATTCTGTCAGGCAAATTTCAATAAAATATGAAGTAAACTTAAATACAGTTTTAAAAGTTATACGAATGCTTGAAGAAGAAGGATATTTGTATAGTGTAAAAGGAAAAGGGTGCTTTGTAAAAAAGGGATATAATCTTGATATAGGAAAGAGAATGACACCAATTTTAAATACTTTTCGTTTTGGACAAAATTCTAAGGACATGGAAATTAATTTTTCAAATGGAGGTCCACCAAAAGAATATTTTCCAATTGAAGAATATAAAGAAATTGTAAATGAAATATTATCAGATGAAATTAAAAGTAGATATCTTATGGCTTATCAAAATATCCAAGGTTTAGAAAGTTTAAGAGAGACTTTAGCTGAATTTATTATAAAATATGGAATTAGAAGAGAAAAAGATGACATAATTATTTGTTCAGGAACTCAAATAGCTTTGGAGCTTATAAGTACAGCTTTTGGAATATCTCCTAAAAAAACAGTTCTTTTATCTGATCCAACTTATCAAAATGCAGTTCATATCTTAAAAAGTTACTGTAATATAGAAAATATTGATATGAAATATGATGGCTGGGATATGAATGAATTTGAAGAACTACTAAAAAGAAAGAAGATAAATTTTGTATATATAATGACAAATTTTCAAAATCCTACTGGAGTGAGTTGGTCTTTTGAAAAAAAGAAAAAAATGATAGAGTTATCTTTAAAATATGATTTTTACATAATAGAAGATGAATGTTTTTCGGATTTTTTTTATAATTCAAGAGAATGTCCAAAATCTTTAAAAGCTTTGGATAAATATGAAAGGGTATTTTTTATTAAAACATTTTCAAAAATTGTTATGCCTGCATTAGCATTGACAATGCTAATTCCTCCAAAGAAATATATAGATAGTTTTAGCTTAAATAAATATTTTATAGATACTACTACATCTGGAATAAATCAAAAATTTTTAGAGATTTTTATTAAAAGAGGCTTATTAGAAAATCATTTAGAAAAATTGAGACTTAACTTAAAAATGAAAATGGAATATATGATTAGTGAGCTTCAAAAAATAAAACACTTAGAAATAATGCATATACCTAAAGGAGGTTTTTTTATCTGGGTAAATTTGGCAAACTATATCAATAGTGAAAAATTTTACTATAAGTGCCGTTTAAGAGGGTTATCTGTTCTTCCAGGATTTATTTTTTACTCAACATCAGAGGAAACTACTTCAAAAATTAGGATAAGTATAGTTTCTTCTAATATGGAAGAAATGAAAAAAGGACTTGACATTATTCAAGATGTTTTAAATAACTGTGATTTTAAATTAAACTAAAATTAAGGGGAGTACAAAATGACTCCCCATTTATATTAATTTACTTTAGATTTAATTTTAATTATTTCATAACCTTTTTCTTCAAAGGTTTGAACTAAATTTTTAATATGTTCACTACCATTAGTTTCAACTGTAACTTGTAATTCAACATCTTTAAATCTTGATAGATTTTTAAATTGGTTATGTTCAAGTTTAACAACATTAGCTCCTAGTTCAGCAATTAAATCTACAACTTTTGCTAATTCTCCTGGTTTATCTGGAATATTTAGAGAGAAGTTAAATATTCTATCCCTTCTGATAAGGCCCTTGTTAATCATAGATGAAATCATTAAAACATCTATATTACCACCACTTATTACAGATACAACCTTTTTATTTTTTTCTTTTAGTTTTTTTAAGGCAGCTACTGATAATATTCCAGAATTTTCTGCAATAATTTTATGTTTTTCTACTAATAACAAAAAAGCTTCCATCAATTCATAATCAGAAACAGTTATAATTTCATCAACATATTTTTTTATATATTCAAAGTTCAATTCTCCAATTTTTTTTACAGCAGTTCCATCAGCTATTGTATTAGCTTCTTTAAGTTCAACAATTTTATTTTCTTTTATAGATTCATAAGCTGATGCAGCTCCTTCAGGTTCAACTCCTATAATTTTTATTCCAGGTTTTATTATTTTTGCAGCACAAGCTATACCAGAAATTAACCCACCACCACCAATAGGAACAATTATTATATCAGTTTCAGGAAGTTTTTCTAAAATTTCTAATGCTATTGTTCCTTGACCATATAGGACTTCTTCATCATTAAAAGGATGTACAAATATATAACCTTCTTTTTCTTCTAACTCTTTAGCTTTTTTAAAAGCATCATCATAGACATCACCATATAAAACAACTTCTGCTCCATATTTTTTTGTAGATTCAACCTTTATAAGTGGGGTGGACTTTGGCATCACGATAACTGCTTTTATTCCAGATTCTTCAGCCGCATAGGCAACTCCTTGAGCATGATTTCCTGCTGATGATGCAACTACTCCTCTTTGCTTCTCATTATCAGTCAAGTTAGATATTTTATTGTATGCTCCTCTTATTTTAAATGAACCTGTTTTTTGCAAATTTTCTAGTTTAATGTAAATTTCATTTCCAGATTCGTCTGAGAATATAGGACTGTAAATCAAATTTGTTTCTAAAAGTACTTTAGATAATTTCTCCTTAGCTTTAACAAAATTTTCTATTGTAGCCATATAACCTCCTTAAAATTTTTAAAATAGTATAGCTCTCTATATATTATATATCTATAAATTAAGTCTGCCAATAATATAAATT
>ERZ773035.2305-NODE-2305-length-12602-cov-14.306049_pt1 | contig 12602 bp, 6 predicted proteins | sample MGYA00511487_ERZ773035 | MGnify/ENA primary metagenome ERZ773035 (study PRJEB29015, sample SAMEA2737985) | human oral metagenome | biome: human oral; feature: human-associated habitat; material: dental | place: China | collected 2024 ...
GTGATCCTCCGCATGCTCGGCTACGACCTACTCGGCCCTACCGGTGATAGGTCTTCGTTAACGGTATTCCTGCCAGCTCTTGATCGGTATATCCTTCTCGCCTAAGTTGCAGACAGCTCGGATGAATGCGCCTGCCAGTCGGGCATTTGTGATCAGCGGTATATTGTGGTCGATGGCTGCCCTCCGAATCTTATATCCGTTTGTCAGCTCACGCCGGCTTTGATTCTTTGGAATGTTGATGACTAAGTCGAAGGCATGGCGACTGAACATATCAAGTATGTTCAGCCCTCCGTCACGCTCATCGGGCCAGCACACAGGTGTCACTTCCACTCCGTTGTCGCGTAGGAAAGCCGCAGTGCCTTGCGTGGCGTATATCGTGTAGCCTCGCTCACAGAGCATCCGACAGGGTTCCAGCAACTCCACCTTGCTCTTAGCTCCTCCCGAAGAAACCATAATGCTACGCGTGGGTATGGTGTTACCCACAGCGACCATTGCGGCGAGAAGAGCCTCGTCAAAGTCATCGCCAATACAACCTACTTCACCCGTAGAACTCATGTCTACACCCAGCACGGGGTCTGCATTAGACAAACGCCCGAATGAGAATTGTGAGGCTTTGACACCTATCCAGTCAATGTCAAACTCCGTCTTGTTGGGCGGCGTAAACGGTGCGTCGAGCATGATGCGCGTGGCGGTATCGATAAAGTTTTGCCGCAGCACTTTGCTGACAAACGGGAAACTGCGTGAGGCTCGCAGATTGCATTCGATCACCTTCACGTCATTGTTCTTCGCCAAGTACTGTATGTTGAAGGGCCCGCTGATGTTAAGCTCTCGGGCGATCTTGCGGCTAATCTTCTTGATTCGGCGAACGGTCTCGAAGTATAGTTTTTGCGGTGGGAAAACCAGGGTGGCATCACCTGAATGAATGCCCGCGTATTCGATGTGTTCCGAGATAGCGTACTCGACGATCTCGCCGTGACGCGCTACAGCATCGAACTCAATCTCCTTCACGTCTTGCAGGAACTCCGACACGACGACGGGATACTCCTTCGATACGCGCGCGGCTACGCCGAGGAATTCGATAAGCTGATCCTTGTTGTAGCACACATTCATGGCGGCTCCACTCAATACATAGGAGGGTCGAATGAGAACCGGGAAGCCTACGCGATGGATAAAGTCATCGATTTCGTCCATGCTCGTGAGCTCCGCCCAACGTGGCTGGTCTATTCCGAGGGTATCGAGCATGGCGGAGAATTTATGGCGGTTCTCTGCGCGGTCAATCGATACGGGCGAGGTTCCGAGAATCGGAACTTGCCTCCGGTAGAGCTTCATGGCCAGGTTATTCGGAATCTGTCCGCCGACGGATACAATAACACCGCGCGGTTGCTCCAAATCAACAATGTCGAGGACTCGCTCCAGTGAGAGCTCGTCGAAATAGAGTCGGTCGCAGATGTCGTAGTCGGTAGAGACTGTCTCTGGGTTGTAGTTGATCATAATGGATTTGTAGCCCAGACTGCGTGCGGTGCGCACGGCGTTAACCGAACACCAGTCGAACTCGACGGACGATCCAATGCGGTAGGCTCCCGAACCGAGGACAATCACACTCTTATCGTTCTTATAGAATGGTATGTCGTGCTCATCTCCTGTCGCAGAGTCGCCAGAGGGTGCTCCGTAGGTGAGGTAGAGGTAATTCGTGAGTTCTGCGCGATCGGAGGCGACAGTGTCTATGCGTCGCACGGCCGGCAATATACCATGTCGCTTACGTAAGGCACGCACGCGGAGGTTTTCGCGCTCCATGTTGCCCTCAGGGTGCTCCGTGTAACGCGCTATTTGGAAGTCAGAGAAGCCGAGTCGCTTAGCTTCGCGGAGTACGTCGGCCGGAAGGTCCTCGATCTTCTTATACTGTCCGAGCACGTGGGTGTAATCGACGATATTCTTCAGTCGTTCTAGGAACCAAGGGTTGATTTTCGTCAACTCATAGATGTGCTCGATCGTATATCCCTTCTCTAAGGCCTGAGCTACGGCAAAAATGCGCAGGTCAGTCGGATTCTCCAGTTCGCTATCCAGGTCTTCGAATTCCAGATTGTTATTACCCACAAATCCATGCATGCCCTGTCCGATCATTCGTAGACCCTTCTGCATGATCTCTTCGAAAGATCGGCCGATAGACATGATCTCTCCTACTGACTTCATGCTGGATCCGATTTGGCGGCTTACGCCAGCAAATTTCGTGAGGTCCCAACGAGGAATTTTGGCGATCAGATAGTCCACTTGTGGGGCTACGGCGGCTGATCCGGTCGTTCCCGGCTCACCGATCTCATCGAGCGCGTAGCCGATGGCCAATTTGGCAGCGACGAAAGCCAGCGGATAGCCGCTTGCCTTGGATGCAAGGGCCGAGGAACGGCTCAATCGGGCGTTGACCTCAATGATGCGATAGTCGCCAGTGTCAGAATTGTATGCGTATTGGATATTGCATTCGCCGACGATGCCTAAATGGCGCACGGTACGGACGGATAATTCCTGAAGCTGGGTGAGTTCGTCCTCGCGCAGCGAACATGTCGGGGCGACCACAATACTTTCGCCCGTGTGTACACCAAGCGGATCGACATTTTCCATGCTCACCACGGTAAAACACCGATCTGTCCGGTCACGGATCACTTCAAATTCGATTTCTTTCCAACCTTTCAGCGATTCTTCCACAAGAATTTGCGGGGCGAAGGCAAACGCACTCTCAGCCAGTGCCCGCAGCTCGCTTTCTGTCTTACAAATACCGCTACCAAGTCCTCCCAGAGCGTAAGCCGAGCGTACCATGACGGGATAACCGATCTGCTCGGCCGCGGTGATGGCATCGCTCATCGTTTCGACGGCCTGACTGACGGGCGTCTTGAGATCCACCTCGCGCAGTTTGCGTACGAAGAGGTCGCGATCCTCTGTATTCATGATGGCTTCTACCGAGGTACCCAGCACTTGGACACCGTAACGTTCCAGCGTGCCCTCGTTGTAGAGTTTGATGCCACAATTGAGAGCTGTTTGTCCGCCGAAGGCCAGCAGGATACCATCTGGACGTTCCTTAGCAATGACTTGCTCGACAAAATAGGGCGTTACCGGAAGGAAATATACGCTGTCGGCCACGCCTTCAGAGGTCTGAATGGTGGCGATGTTGGGATTGATCAGCACGGATTTGATTCCATCCTGTCGGAGAGCCTTCAGTGCTTGCGAGCCGGAGTAGTCAAACTCGCCGGCTTGCCCAATCTTCAGCGCGCCGGAGCCAAGCACAAGGACTTTGTGGATATTGTTCTTTGACATATGCGTAAAAATGTTCTTTGACTATTTGAGGAAGAAGAAAAGTAGGAGAAGGATGACGATAGTGATGGCCGTAAACAGCTGAATCTTCTGATTCCGTTCGGCATCGAGGCGGATCTTTTCGAGTGCAGCCTGTTGCGCGGCCGATTGCTCGTCCACTTTACGCTCAAGTGAGGCAATCTGTGCAGAAAGATTCGAGGCCGTGAGCGCGTCGATAAGTTGCCGGATCCGTTCGTTATAGTCCGCCAGCGTGTCGAGCGTATCTGCGATCTCGGATTGCTGCATTTCTATCGCGTCAGTCGAAACGGTGGTCACTTCAGTCAGCGCATGTTTGGCCAGTGCGGACACTTCACCGACAGATTGCTTCGCCTGCTCGCTGACTTCGCCCATTGTGCGTGTAGTAGCCTCGAGCGACTGTTGCAGAGCCGCTTGCGTCTCCGTGCGGAGCTGTTCCGTAGCCTGAAGTGAGGCTTCCTTAGCCTGTCGGAGAGTCTCCTCAGTCTCCGTTTTTAGGTCTGCGACCGTCTGAGTCGACGTCGCCGCTGCTTGACGGAGCGTCTCCTCGGTGTTATCCTTCAGCGCCGCCACGGTTTGGGCTGCGGAGGCGGTGGCTTGGCGGAGCGTCTCTTGGGTTTCCGACTTCAAGTCGGTGACGACCTGTGTCGCGGCGGAGGTAGCCAGACGGAGCGTCTCCTGCGTCTCCAATTTCAGGTCGGCGACCGACTGTGTGGAGGTAGCGAGGGCCTGTTGCAGAGCCAGCTCGGCATCGGACTTCAATAGGGCCGTAGCCTGCCGGGTTTGCTCCACTTCTGTCGCGAAACGAGCCTTCCCGTCGTTGATGGCGTCGGTCCATTCGGCCCGTGACCCCTCCAACTGTTCGGCGAAACGGCTAATCACCGCCTGTGTTTCCTCGCTGATACGGTCGGCCAACCTTTTCACCTCGTCCGACAGCCGCGCCGTGGCCTCGACGAGCTCTTGACTGCTACCTGTGACTTGTGCCACTTGCAAGCGCGCCGCATCCAAGTTCGCTAAGTTCTCCCGCAGCTGCAAGAGGGCGACATTAATATCTTCTATCGTTTCCATTTATCCTAAATAAGTACGTTGTAATTCTGTCGTATAAGTCAAATGCGTGCTCAAGATGTCTGCCGCACGGATCAGAAGGAGGCGCGAGGCCGCCTTTTCCATACGTGCCTCGGTGGCATCGTCCGTAGCGTCCGCCTCGTTGCGCACGAAGCGATTATAAGCCTCAAATTGTTCTTGGAAGCGGGCATAATCCGGCATTAAGTGATAAAGCCCTACGATGCCCTGCTCATAACTCGTAGAGAGATCCTGCTCAAGCGTCGCGCGATCCCCTGTACCGAGATAAAGCAGGCAAAAAGTATTCAAGAGTAGCAACACCGGATGCGTATGACCTGCCCGACGCAGCGTGCAGACCGACTCGTGTAGGGCATGGATACGCCCTTTGGGCGATCCCTCGGAGGAATCATTGACAAGACGTAGGTAACGGAAAAGTACTTCGTCCGTTGCCTGCGAGTCGTCAGCCAAATCCTGAGCGAGGCGCTCGGTCAGTGGCGTGTGGGAAGCGGTGTCGGGGGCAAGGCGCGCAATGTTATCGCAAACGTAGTGCGTCAATCCGGTGAGGCACTTATATATAACCCCCTCACGTTCGTCGCGGAGCATCACGGCGGGCATTCCCGCCCGTGCAGCAGTCTCTTCCCGTTCGGCGCGTTTCCTTGTATAGTAGCGATTAAAGTAATCGCAGTACCGTTTGTAGACCTGTTCCGCGGTGCAGTTGCGCACCACGAGCAGGAAGCGCTTTTGAACCTCGTCGCGAGCCACGCCATCGATCAGTCCGAGGCATCCCATGCGGTAGAGGATACGTATGTAGCGCGCTTCGGCGGCTTTGTCTCGTGTGCTTTCGCCTCCCTCGCCTGCGGATGTGGGATAAGACAAGCCCACAAGGCGTGCCTCTTCCGCCGAAGAGGATCCTAAGACCGGAGCGATGTATTCCATTCCCATTTCGCGGATCATCTGCTCGATGTCCTTCCCTTCTTCCGCCTCCGAACGCGATTCTAACGACATGGGAGCCACGGTCGCGCTGGCGGTGACGATTCGATCGCGGTCGGGAGTGTAGGAATCGACGGGGAGCAGCTCTCGTTCGACGTCGAAGAGCACATCGAACGACGCCTGACTCAAGGTAGCCCCGAGCGTGATCGTTCCCTCTCGCGGTCGGGCATATCGACGCAAAATTTTCCCCGCACAGAGATAATGAGGGTCGAAAAATGGACTCCACTCTGACCCTCTTTCTGCGCTATCGAGGATACCATAAGCAAAATATACCCCCGTCTCACGCATAGAGAGGAAGCGTTGTTGTAGGGTGGGCCTGGCCAACTGTTCCGCGGAGATCGCAACGAAATGGAGTGCGGCCGATTCCACGCGACGCTCCCTCCGCTCACGTTCACCATCCGTCATGTTCGTGTGGAGGCTGGCTCCACAATCTATATCTTGCTGCCGCGCCTCGTCGATCAGCTTATCAGCCGTTTTAGCGTCTGGCGTTATGACGACCGTCACACCCGGCTGCAAAAGAACGGCTGGAAGCGTCACCGCTGCACCATGCGCGTCCGCGGGAAGTAGCGCCGCCACGCTTTCGCCGCGAAGCAACCGGTCGAGAATGGCCTCCTGGCCCGGCCGGAAGTCCTCCCGACGGGATAGGATGCCCATGATATAATGTATAGCCCCAGCTGTTTCTGGGATGAGTGTGCTTCGCCCGATGGCGTCGCGGATAATGAGCGGGCGATAAGTGATGCGCCCCGTGGTGAGCACCCTTCTCGGTTCGCGGGCATGGTGAGCCGAGCGGACGATGAAGCAACAATCGTTGTGGCAGTTCGTGTACGTGCCGATGAGCGGGCGTTCAATGCCTGCACGTCGCAGCACGGAGATGTCGATGATCAAATCGTACGTCTTAGCGCGGTGCTCCTCGGTCAGTTCAGCCGATGGCACCACGTCGGCATGGAGTGGCGAATCGATAAACTCCGGTGTACTGATCACATCAAGCGTCACTTCCGGAAAATGTACCCCATCCCACTCTGCACTAAGCGCTGTCAGGCGCTCAAACAGGGCTCGCAAGTCCGATAGAGCCGCCACGGCGCAGGGCACATCGCGCTCCACCACGAGTACCTCCCAATGCGGCGCCGCGAGATCTAATCGTCCGGCCATAAGAGCCTCCAAAATGACCTTCTCGATGCGTGCTACACCGATAGGAGTAAGCACATATTGCAGCGTGCGGACCCATTCGCTGTCGAATGGGCGACTGAAAACGCGGAAGGCCGTCCGCACATAGTCGCTATCCAAATAGCCGAAGTGCATGTCGCTCAAATGACCGTCGGAGAAGGTCTCGCAAGTCCAGTTCATGGCTGCCAGATCGTCGGTACGTTGTTTCTCGATGCGCCGCTGATCCATAGTGGTCTGCACAGTGGGATCCTCGATCTCGATCACGAATCCGTTGTGCCTTACGTCCCTCAGATCTTTCGTCGGATAGGGAAACTCGAGCGAAAAATCGACATGCTGCGTGCAATATTCGCGTTGCCCGGTCAAGGTATAGACGTTCCGCTGCGGTTCGAAGAGCTGTCGGAAGGGTGGAGGGGCCACCCGCGTGATGTATTCCCGTTGCAGGTCGCTTTCGAGTGCGTCCACGTTGTAAGTGGTCTCATCTGGCTTAAATCGAGGGTCAATCAGGTGCAAAGCCTCGAACAAATCAGACGGATAAAGGTCTCGCGCGGCGTAAGTGATCCTTCCCTCCTCGTTCCATCTCTTGCGATTGCCCAGCGGTGCGAATGCCTCTTCGAGTAGAGGCGAAGCGGCGGTAGGCAGACCGCGTGTAATGAGGTTACTCAGCACCGCCAGCAGCGGCGGCAGGTCATTATGGGCGCAGGCAGCCACGTCGTAGCCCGCGGAGACCTCAAATCGCGAAAGGGAACGGTAGAGCGCGGCCACTTTTTCGCGTTCCGTCTGCTGTAACAGCTCTCGGACGATGTCGAGTCGGAAAGCTGCCTGCCATTGAACGGGCGAGAGGGCCGTGTTAAGCCCAAACGTCTCGGCGCGAAGCCGAAAAGCTTTGCAGGTCATGGCATACGGCTGACGTGCAGTGGGGTAATACGTCTCGTCCGTGAAAAGCTCCGGACTATTGAAGCAGCGATAGAACGTCTCTAATCGATCGTTGCCATGTTTAAGTGCGTCCACGCAGAAAAAATAGTGTTCCCCGCGGATAGTACGCCCAATCAGTTGCGCCAATCGGCGTAAATCGATCTCAGGATGCCCCAAAACGTCGGTAAAGAAGTGAAATGTGACCGGTTGATGGGTCTCGATGTCGAATCGATCCACTTCGTTGATCGGTTTATGGATGGTCACGATGCGATCCGTGTCTCCCATGTAGGGTTCAAGGTGCCAGAGGGCGCGCTCCATGGCTTCCGCATCGGTATCGATCAGAAAAACCTGCTGGACACGATTCTCCATGCCGTTACGACGGATAAAATCGAAGAAGCAGACCGTATTCACGCCCTGCCCACACTGCCAATCGACGACGTCGAAGGTTGTGCCTTGAAAGAGCTTCCTGGGCATCGTGCCGAGCACCCTATCCACCTTGGCTTTTTGCCGCACACCGTCGTCGCAGAGGGCTCTGAGGAGCATTTGTCCGCGATCCGCCGCCATGTCGGGGGATGGAAGATCGGTGGGAGGGGCCGTCCGGCCATCCGTAGGAGAGGGAAGGAAAGAGTGAGCGATGGCCGTGATTTTTTCAAAAGACGGATTGCGTAGCCGACGCATGTTTTCTCTGTAAGATAGCGTCATGGCAGGAGGGGATGAAGGGTTACTTCGATAAACATATCCGTAATCGTTTTTTCTGGGCTGCAAAGCTAAGAAGCAGTCAGGACTTTTCGGACGTAACGAGGCAGGAAATTTTTCCACCCCTCCCCATCCCACGTCGGCGCATGCCCCATCCGCAGCGCGTTGAGATCATGCCATGCCGTGGAATGCGTGAAACACGGTGCGCTCCAATCGTTCCACGATCGCAATATATCCTAACGCGACACATATCAGGGCATGTCATTCGATGGAATGCGTGAACCGTGGTGCGTTTGATTGTTTCACGGTTGTAGCATGTGAAAAACGCGCCGCGTTCGGGGTATGTTTTGCCGTGTTACCTGAAAAATAGGCTGCCTTTAGGGGATGCTATGGGGTGGGAGGTGGAAAATGCGGCGCGTTTTCGTGTCCCCATGTAGGGGCGTATTGCATACGCCCCACAAACGTCCCTCCGAAGGAGGGCGAGGGCCCTGCCTTTGGTCGTGGACAGGCATTCGCCATCTATGGGATGGCGTTCTGTGGGGCGTATGCCATACGCCCCTACCCTGACGGCCGAAAAATGATCGCGGTCGGGGTATGTTATTGGGTGGGATATGAAAAACGCGGCGCCATGCCAGCATTTTACTGCCTGACATGGCGCCGCTCATATGCGTGCGACCTATTGTTATGAAGATTCAGCGTATCATTACATACTTGGGTTCTGTACTACTTGTGGCCCTGTCCCAGATCAATGTATCATTCAGCCATACTTTCTGCTGAATATCCATTGTGGGGGAATGATAGAACTCTACCTTAAATAGATCACGACGTCCATCTCCCCAATCTACAAGAGTCATCGTTGTCGTTATTGTCCCTTTATCCGGTCTTACATCGAAGTAAATGGTCATTAAATAATAAGGTAGGAGGGTGCTCTCCGGAGGTCTGATCGAAAAGCCCCAGGGAGCGTCAGTCCAAGGGTTATAATAACGCAATTCAGCTCCTTCCCTTACATGGTAGATATCAATCTTAGAAAAATCCACTTTGTTTGGAGATGTAGATGAGGGATCTAATAAATCATTTCCATCCTTATCTATGATGCGCAAATCAATGAATGCAAGACAAATGTAGTCTTGATGGTTGGAGGAATCACACCTCTTTATGGAGGGCATCGTATCATTTTCTATGAGGTCCATCTCATCGCTTATCTCTGCTGTATCCATCTCTTTTCTCGAACAAGCAGAGAGGGATAGCATCAGTAGAAAAATCATGAAGATGATGTCCCTCATGTTCCTCTTAGTTTCATCTCCTCTTTCTTGGGCCAATTCCATATACCTCTCTATATATTATTGTGTGAGAAAATCTGCAACCCGCTTTGATGAGGCTGCGGTGGCAAATATAGATAGTCTATCTGTAAAATAAGACGGTTCAATATGTTATTTTACCCTTGCTATTTGTTTGGATTTCAATTATATCCCTCGTTTGGGGGAGGAATCGTAGAGGTATATGCTATCCTTATCAAAAAATGGGGATCCGAGGCGCGTGTATGCCCTAACCGCGCCGCGTTTTTATGTCCCTGTGTAGGGCGCAAAAGCATACGCCCCACCGGCGACCCATTTATGGGGCGAATGATCCAAATGATCGATCTTCGATGCGCATTCTTGTCCCCTGCGGGGCCATTTGGTGGGGCGTATGCAATACGCCCCTACCGTGTTACCCGAAAAATGATCGCGGTCGGGGCATGCCATTGGGTGAGATATGAAAAACGCGGCGCCATGCCAGCATTTTACCGCCTGACATGACGCCGCTCATATGCGTGCGACCTATTCTATTTAGGTCGTGTGGGGGTTAGCGCCTGATTGTAAAGATCAAATCTTTGGGGCCGTATCGCTTAGGAATATCCAAGACGAGGCTATCATTCAACCAAACCTTTTGCCGGATGATTACGCCAGGTTTGCGGAAAAAATAGGTCTTGAAAACATCTCGATGACCATCTCCCCAATCCAAAAGAGTCGTTGTGATCGAGTCTTCTGGGGAAATATCCAAAAAGACTTTGATCTCATAATACGATGGACCACTTCCTTCGGGTGTGATAACGTATCCTCCTCTCGGGCGTCCTTCAATTCCACAAGGTAATTCCTTTCCACCTCTTACATAGTAGAATTTGATTTTTGAACCATCGATAGCTTTGGGCGAAGAGGAGGATGGATCTAACAAGTCATTCCCATATTCGTCCAATATCCGCACTCGAATATGGCAGGATGTAATATGCCCACCTTCTTCTTCCTCTGTCGTGTCTCTTGTAGCAACGGACAAGTTGGGGGCGAGTCTGCTCTTTCCTTTTTGAAGGCAAGATGAGAGCAACAAGGGGAACAAAATGGCTATAAAAATGAACTTCATGATGCTTGCTTAATTCATTTCTTGGGTTTTGATTCTATACTTCGATAAACATATCCGTAATCGCTCTTTTCTGGGTTGCAAAGCTAAGAAGCAGTCAGGACTTTTCGGACGTGACGAGGCAAAGAGTTTTTCCGCTCTCCCCATCCCACATCGGTGCATGCCTCAACCGCGTCGCGGTCGGGGCATTCCGTGCGATGGAATGCGTGAACCGTGGTGCGTTTGATTGTTTCACGGTTGTGGTATATACAAACCGCGGCGCGTTTTTATGTCCCTGTGTAGGGGCGTATTGAATACGCCTCACAAACGACCCATTTATGGGGCGAATGATCCAAACGATCGATCGTTGATACGCATTCTTGTCCCCTGCGGGGCCATTTTGTGGGGCGTATGCCATACGCCCCTACCCTGACGGCCGAAAAATGATCGCGGCCGGGGTATGTTTTGCGGTGGGATACGAAAAATAGGCTGCGTTTTGGGGAGGCTATGGAGTGGGAGGTGGAAAATGTGGTGCGTTTTTATGCCTCTGGGTAGGGGCGTATTGAATACGCCCCCCCGGCGACCCATTTATGGGGCGAATGATCCAAATGATCGATCGCTGATACGCATTCTTGTCCCCTGCGGGGCCATTGGGTGGGGCGTATGCCATACGCCCCTACCCTGACGGCCGAAAAATGATCACGTTCGGGGCATGTTCTGCCGTATTACCTCAAAAAATAGGCTGCCTTTGGGGAAGGCTATGGGGTGGGAGGTGGAAAATGTGGCGCGTTTTTATGCCTCTGGGTAGGAATTATCCTGCGCAGAAGGTGCGGGCTATTTGCGGTTTCAAAAAAGACGCTACATTCGCCCCCGTTACGACAGCGGTCGTAGACATCTTTTTGAAATGATGGGCGTCGGAGCGATCGGTACCGGTGGGATGGCCTGAACTTGGGTCAAGGGGTAGGCTCTATCCGAGTTCGATCGATCTAACGCGACGAGTGCAAAAGCTCCTACTTAGTAGCAAGACTAAAACGCGCCGCGTTTTGGACTTCCTACTAGGTAGCAAGACTGAAACGCGCCGCGTTTGGGACTTCCTACTAAGTAGCAAGACTGAGAGCGTATCGGCTTCGGGCTTCTCTCTTGGTGGAGATCCTCTGGGGCATCATTGATCACCATAACACAAACAGTAAATGTATCATTATCAATCAAGAAAGACGAGATGAAAAAGGGATTAGTTATTGAACGCGTCGGGATGAATAAGCTCGACAATGCACAACATGTGCAACTGCACAGCGCTTTGTATGCCATCATGGCAGAGTTTGATCTGACTAAGATCGGTATACCAGAAGAAGCGAAGACGGAGTGGGACGGCAGCCTACATCTGGAGAAGGATCTGAACATAGAGACTACGGCCAGCGCTACGTCGAAACTGCTAAGGAAGAAGGATGAGGCGCGCAACCGATTGGCGCTGTTCATTTTTAGTCAGGTGCGCAGCTTTTTGCTGTCGCCGGAGACGGATGAGGCTGAGGCTGCCGAGCGTCTCTATGTCGTGACCAAGGGATATGCTGGTATCCAGTTGGAATCGCAAGATCGGGAGACGGCACATATTGACGGCTTGGTGGAGGATCTGAAGAAGACGGAGCATGCGGCCGATATGACCAAACTGCGCCTGACCTCGGCACTTACTAAGCTGGAGACACTCAATAAGGAGTTTGCGGAGCTGCATCTTCAGCGCACGAAAGAGCGTGCGGCGAAAAAGTTGCCAGCTACAGCGAAGGTGCGTGCCGAAGTGGACGAACATTTTGAACGTATCTTGGACTTACTCAAGTCAAACTACCTCTTTGGCAAGACTCCTATCGAGCCGACATTGATCGAGACGCTCGTCGGACGCTTCAATCAGCGCATGCATGAGAGCGACGCGGCCTATCGGCAGGGTCAGGCGATAAAGAAGGCGTCGGCGGACAAAAAGAAGAAGCCTGATGCGCCTAAGAATCCGAAGGATCCGAAAGATCCGAAGCCTAAAAAGCCAGGGAAGGACGACGGCAAGCCCGACATCCACCTCCCAGAGGGTTCAGATCCGAAAAAGCCAGACG
>ERZ773035.2307-NODE-2307-length-12588-cov-4.385941_pt1 | contig 12588 bp, 3 predicted proteins | sample MGYA00511487_ERZ773035 | MGnify/ENA primary metagenome ERZ773035 (study PRJEB29015, sample SAMEA2737985) | human oral metagenome | biome: human oral; feature: human-associated habitat; material: dental | place: China | collected 2024 ...
TCACGAGCCGATGGTGGGTATCTCACATGACGTTTTTGGGACGTCACAATCGCCAAAAGAGCCCCGCTGCTGACGGCGGGGCTCTTTGAACGCCGGGAGAAAATGCCTGCGGACTCTTTATTTCGCGGCCCCTACGCTCCTTTGCACCGCCTGATCCTGCGCACTGCGGAGGCAGGTGCCGAAGTAGTGTGCGAGATTCTTTTCCATCACAGCGGGATTTGTTTCGCTCGATGAGGAGCCGGGATTATCGGCGAGCGCCGCAGCCCAGTCGTTCGGCCCCTTCAGCGTGAAGGACGCGGCGAAGACCGCCTGCGTCAGATCCGTTTCGTTCGGCGGCAGATAGTAGAATGTGATCTTTCGCCCGTAGAGAGCGGAGAGGACTGCACCGTCTCCGTTTGGACGGTACAGCGCGTGGAGTTTCCTGCAGATCGCCGCCATATCCGCGCCCTGTGTACCGTCCGTGACGAAGATAAAGTCTCCCTCGTCAAAGAGCGATACCTCCCGCTCGAGGTGTTTGCGTTGCGCCCCTGAATGAATCAGTACCTCTGCCTCCTCGGCAGTCGCGGTGCGAAAGCCGTACGCTGCCGCCGTCTGTCCGATCTCTGCATTCAGATGCGCGGCGTAGCCCTCGGCATAGGCGAAGAATGCGTCTGTGTCCCGCTCCGCGCCCGGCCGCGGGAGTTCGGGCCTGTGGACGACGGCATGTGCGGAAAAGGTGAAATCATTCGCCGTATCGCGCAGCGTGTAGATGCGCCGCTCAAACGGCTTTTTCTTCTCGACCTGCGTCTCCACGAGAACGAGGCGCGGTCTGCAGGAGGAAAACGCCTCCTCCGTCATCGCGATCACATCATCCGGCGTGTACGGATCGCTGCCCTCTGTCGCCAGCGTCGACGCGCAGCCGGAGAGGAGGGCACCGCAGAGGAGGGCGAGCGTGCCGCATCCTCTGATGTATCGAAATCCTGCCATCGAGCCCTCCTTTTTAAAATGCAAAGAATCATTGGATGTTTTTGGTCGTTGATTAATTATACCAAATAGATGTAGCTCATGCTATTTTATTTGTCAATATGATAGATGTTTCAAGGTCTACAGCAGATTATTTATCTGCGAAGCTTGAGACCAATGAGCTGACTGCGCGGCATATTCTGACGGTCGCGGGCAAGGAGAAATGGGGCGCCAATAACATCAAGGGCATCCTCGGCAACAAGAAATACATGGACTGCGCGAGAGTTCAAAAGATGTTCACACCAGAATTTCTCACCAAGAAATGTGGACAGGTGTCGAGCTGCTTTGAGGCTAAAGTCTGGTATTTTACGGATAAGTACAGGCGCGTCATCTACTGCTACAACAATATGTATGGTGGAGTACGTGTCTGTGGGCGCAGATAAGGGGCTGACGGCGGCATTTCGTGAGGGGATGGAAGTGAGGTGAGGAGGTATGGATAGCAGGAAGAAGTTCCAAAATATATTTTTCGATAAGCAGGAAAAAACTTATGTAGAAGGAATTATAATATTAATATTAGAGTGATAGGTTGGAGCAAAAAGTTAATGGCAATTTAATGTTTTAAATTCCACTATACGAGAAAGACCAAGGAATATCTAAATAAAATTGTCCACCATCTTAGCGCATCCTTTTTGCTCTGCCATCGTCAATAAATCTTCCACATAGACATTACTATGTGTCTGGCTTGTTTCCTTGGTAGAGTAGACATTCAACCAATCTGATGAACTTCATTTTTGGGTTTAAATCCGTGAAACGCATCTTCTGAAAATGATCTTAGGGCGTGTATGGAGCGTTGTATCATGAATGATTTACGATATGAACAGATAAGTATAGACGAAATAGATTTATCGGTGCGGTCATATAACGCACTTAAACGTGCGGGTATAGAAACGCTGGCAGAATTAGTAACAGCCTATGAACATGGAACGCTTCTTGACATTCGAAATCTTGGTGTGAAAAGTTATGAGGACATTAAGGAAACTATTGAAGAGATCAGCAGTAGTGGTTTTCAACTTGTGGAGGATTATGGAGAAGAGGAATCTTTTGAGCAATATGTGATTCCTGAAGCGATTGAAAATGTTTCGGTTTATGACTTGGATATTAGTACCCGTTTACGTAATGGCCTTGTTCACAGTGGATTTGATACAGTTGGAAAAATCCTCAAAATGACTAGAGACGATATGAATTCTGTTCGAGGGATGGGGGCAAAGACTGCAGATGAACTGAAAAAAATCATTTGTAAAATACATGAAGAAGGATTTAACTATTTTGCTGATGATAGAGTGAAATGTACCTCTGTAGATGAAAGGCGTAAAAGAGATCTAGATGTTGATACTGTAAAGAGACTTAAAGAAGGCTACGGTTTTAAGCCTGGATGGCTTACAGAATGGTACAATGTTACTCGATCCAGAATACAGCAAATTTTAAATAAAGGTAGAAATCGTGGAAATTGGCTGAATAGAGAAATGAATGCGTCAGATGAGGGACTTCTTCTCAACATGATAGAGAAGAAAGTCGAAAGCATTGAATCTGATAAAGGAATAAAAGCGTACTTTCTTAGCAATGGTACGGGTGACTGCGCAGCCATATTTGTATCAGACGATGAAATAAAATGCTTCTTCCTGAACATGATGCCGGAATATATACAGACCAAAATAAAAGAAAGTAGACTTGACTGTTTGTTCATGGAGGAACTTGAAATTATATCCAGTGGAAAAATTGTCTCGATTCTTAAACAGGAATATTTTTGTCCCGAGAACACGGGGAATTTTCGTCAGTTTGCCAGTAAAAGGGGGATGAGTACAGAGGAATACTGTAAATTTTTAACTGGAATGGAATATGTTACAGCACAGTCAACGGTGAACGACGAGAAGATCGTTGCGTTTCTGAATGCTTACTCTATTAACGGCAGACTGATGATTCCATCAAATAAGGATACACTGTGGTTTCGCTCATTTATATCCCGACATGGATATTCCATCGAGGATATAGCAGACCTTTATGGGGTTGGAGAACAACAGATGGAGGGGGATGTGCAGAGATTTTGTTCTGTGGAGGAAGATATGCAGCCACACGAGATTGCTCTGACAATCCCGATCGAAAGAACCTTTGCAGAAAATCCACTTCTTGGAAATGAAATACTTTCAGAGGAGTGGAAAGAAAGTCTGTATACGATTACAAAGAGATATATTGATAAGAGGCTGAGAGAGCCTCGAAGAGAATTTCCGCTAAGGGAAAAAATGGAAATCACGCTTGCTGTTATTACTTATGCCAAAGAGTGGGATAGCAAAGATGAGGCCAGTTTCTGGAAATATATTACGACACAATTCGGCTATAGAGATGGTACAAATCAACTTCGAGAAATACTCTGTGATTGCGTGTGGGAAGCCGCTGTGAAGAACCACAGGTGGTTTGTTTCAAATGAAAAAGGATATCAATACAAGTCTACAATTGTTGCTCATGCACTGACTACTAGAAGATCATGGATGCTGATGTATGATTTCCTTTTTGATTTTTACAAGACAAATATGGAGTGGACGTATATTGAGGATGATCCAATTATAGAAAGAATGGTTACGGCACTCCGAAGCAAGCTGATCGCAGGTGATGAGGCTGATGATGACCGTCTGGAGATTAGTACAAAAGTTTATTCCTTCCAAGAGGGAATCCGCAAACTCATTATATACAGGACTGGATATGCAATTAAGCTCATCTGTCATATGCTTCGCAGGATCGATGGCATTATAAAGCATACAGCAACACCGACACGACTGTATGTGGATGTTTTGTGTGATCAATGGTTTGAGAGCAAATTAAAGAGAGCAAGAGAGGTTAGGAAAAATGAGCCGAGTGTTTCTGTAGTAAGAAGCGTCGCGATTGATTACACGAGAATCCGGCCGGCATATACTCTACAGAATGAGACAGATGTTATTATATTATTTCCCGATATACGACTTAAAAAGACCGAATTTGAAAAAGTTGAACTTCTAGTTTACACCGGAGATGTTAATGTTGATATCAGATCGTTAAGTTATTACGGAAATGAACTTGGAAAAACATTGCATGGATTTCATGTTGATGTAAATAAGTGTCTGCAAAGGGGGGACGGAACCCTTCATATCCGTATCGTTTTATCCTGCGATGATGAAGAAATATATAATTCAGGGGATACGCTTTACAGAGAATATCTGTGTTTTTCAAACTCAAAGGAATGTGATGTTCGTGATTGTGAAAAAGGAGCGTATTCCTTCTTTACAACTGAATGTAACGCTTTGGATTTCATGGGGGGTGAGGTGTCGGATATTGATGCCGGCAGCCGGTGGAAGTCATATTTTGTGAGACTTGGAGAGAATTTTGTAGTCAAATATGACGACCAGATCATAGCATTTGATCGTTCAGATGGATCACCAGACAGTGGCATCCGAGTGATACATCCTGCGTCAGATGCGGGAGTGGTATTTACAAAGAAGGGGCATAAATACTGTGTTGTCACAAAGGCAACAGGCATTCTTCTTATATTGGATGATAAGGAAAAGCTGCGCAAGTATGTCGTGTCAATGAACGCGACGCGGCTTGGACTAGGCGACATTGCTCCGGAGGTATCAGGTACCAGCTTTATTTACACCATACCACTTCAGACGGTAGAGGATCAGACTTGTAATTTTCAGATTGTCGATTTAGAGAAAAACAGAATTATTTCGAGATTTTCAGTAAAAGTTATACAGGGATTCTCCATCAATTTCAATCGGGATTTTTATTTCAGCAGCGAGGACTTTGAAGGTGCCTATGTAAATGTTGTGAGTTTGCATGGTTCGAAAAGATATGAGATTAATAGCAGCGATGAAGAGATTTCTTTTCCCTATGATGATGGAATGGTTGAACTCAAAATACCTAGGGTATATGTTAGAAATAATGAAGGGCAGGAGTGGAACAGAGGGTATACGGCATGGATAAAACAGATTAAACAGAACGAAAAAATATATATTGCGCCCCCCAAGGACTGTTCCTGCAATATGAAGCTCGGTACGGTCGATATTACGGAAGAGGCAAAGGGCTGTTTTGATTATGGCAATGCAGTGTTTGCATATTCCGGTGGAGTCGATCCAACATGGATCGATCTTATACTTACTATATCGAAAGACCGGGAGATACAGGAATACAATATCGGACGTATATCGACGACGGAACGGTTCGTAGGAGAAGTGCAATTTGACTATCATGACAGCACCCTTTTTTGGAATAAGGGCATGGGGTTCATCGGCAATCCGAATGGGCAGTTTAAGCTGCGCATAGAAACAGCGGAAGGGGCTGAGGATTATTCTCTTAACCTGAATGATGAGGTTATTGTCGGCACGTCTAAACTTGCCTTAAATGAATATACGTACAGCATCGTAAAGGAGTCTGAAAATATCTTTCTGGGAGATGAGACGATTCTTGATGAGGGTACACTTTTTATAGGTGATAGAAATGACTTAAGATTCAACCAACGTATGATAGAGATAACAAACATTACCTTTGAGGAGGGAGGGGATTTAAGAAGCGTTGATATTCAAAATACTTATATTGAACGGATAGAATATAAGGGGATTCAGTTTGTGGACAGTGAAGAGAGAGAATGCCCTGTGTACAGCGGTGTCATGTTCTTTATGGGACAAAGCACGAGACATTATGAATTTTCCTTTGAGGACAAGATATCAGAAAAAGGATTTCAGTTATATAAAATCAATCCTGTGAAAATCGTATTTATCAACGACCATACACTGAGCATTACTAATGAGGACGGTGACGGTATCTATTACTACAGATATTTTGACAAATCATCAGGGGAAAATCGTTACTCTATCACTGATAGAGAACCCACAATCGACAAGCAGAGATATTATTATCTGGCGGATTTATATACATACAGAAAGACGAGGGTGGAATAAATGTTTAATCCGATGAGAGCGTCTGAAAGCATAAAGGCTGAATTCATCAGCTATGTATTGACCAGTTTTCATATTGCAGACAGAGACTATGCCAACCAGTTTGCTGCGGAATTGAATCAAGAGAATTCTGTGGCGAAGGGGCCCTATCTTGATATTAGCGATTCCTTTGAAATAGGAAAGAACATAGAAAGCCTGATTGAAGAGGGAGAACTTTCTCCGTTGTTCAGAGATCTCGAAAAAGAGGTGCCGGAAAACGACAAGGAGATCAAGTTGCAGAGAAAGCTGTATCTGCATCAGGAGAAAGCCATCCGAAAGATCAACCAGGAGCATAATCTGGTTGTGACAACGGGTACCGGTTCTGGCAAGACAGAGTGTTTTGTTTTGCCCATCATAAATTATCTGCTTCGGGAAAAACAAGCCGGAACGCTCTCCTGTGGTGTCCGGGCAATTTTGATCTATCCGATGAATGCACTGGCGAACGATCAGATGAAACGCCTGCGAATGATCTTGAAGAACTATCCTGATATTACCTTTGGTGTTTACAACAGCAGCACTAAACAGAATGATGAGGAAGGCATAGCAGAATATGGTCGTATATTTAAGGACGCCAACGGTCGCGCGTTGTATCCACTTCCTAATGAAGTGGTATCCAGAGAAACAATGCAGAAAACACCGCCGCATATTCTAGTGACGAACTATGCGATGCTTGAATACATGATGCTTCGACCGAATGACGATCAGGTGTTCTCTGGGGCGAAGTTAAAGTTTCTTATTCTTGATGAGGCTCATATATACAGAGGCGCAACAGGAATAGAAACATCGCTGCTCCTAAGACGGTTGAAGGCCAGAATCAGTAATCCAGCGCAAGTCCGGCATATTCTTACCAGTGCAACTCTCGGAGGAAAGGAAGCGGATAAGGATATCGTGACATTTGCTGAAACTTTGTGTGCGGCAAAATTTCAGGAGGACGATATCATCCGGTCTAACACGGTCATGCCGGAATTTCCAAACCGGATGATTGACTATCCTGTTCGGCTATTTTCCGAACTTTCCAATCCGGAAAGTTCACTGAACGAAATTCTTGATGCATATCATGTGGAGTATGACAGCAGCCTCAGCGATGCAGAGACTCTGTTCGACCTGTGTATGTCCTCAACGCTGTACAAGGCGCTTCGTGAATGTGCGACCAGTCCAATGACGGTAAAGCAGATCACCTCTCGTGTCAATAGCCTCATGCCTGTTACGGAAGATGACATTGTTAATCTTATCCATGTCGCATCTCGTGCAGAGAAGAATAAGACGGCACTTATCAAGGCAAGATATCATATGTTCGTACGTGCGCTTGAAGGTGCTTACATCACCATCGGGGCGCGGAAGAGCATCTTCCTGAATCGCTCCAAGTATACTCCAGACGGGAAATACAGAGTTTTTGAGGCGGCGGTGTGTGATGATTGCGGCCGCATCGGTATCGCCGGAAAAGAAGTGCATGGCTTCTTTGAATTCGCCCATGACAGATGGGACAAAGAGAGGGAAGTGTATCTCCTTCGCGAACAGAATGAGCGGTGGGATGAGCAGGAAGACGATGAGGATGATGTGACAGAGCAAAATGGTTGCGGGAAAAATGATTTTTTGATCTGTGCAACGTGTGGAAAAATCCTTCACGAAAGCCAGAGGGCAGAATTTGACTGTGATTGCGATGCCGCTAATCGTATACGAGTCAGAAAAGCTGAAGTTAAGGGGACACGAAGTGAGCATCGGTGTCCATGCTGTAATATAGGTCATATGAAGCTGTTTTATCTTGGATACGATGCTGCTACCGCAGTGCTTGGCACGGAGCTTTTCGAACAGCTTCCGGAACACGAGGCAGTGCTCAAGAGTAAGAACAAGGAAGAACAGCCAACCGGCGAACTGTTCTCTATGGCGATTGCTTCAAAACCGGTCATTGAAACCATAAGGAAAAAAAGACAGTTCCTCTCATTCTCTGATAGTCGCAGTGAAGCGGCCTTCTTTGCGTGCTATATGACATCCTTCTATCAGGAATTCCTTCGCAGAAGGGGGATCTGGCACGTAATTAAAGAGAATCAGGACAGCATCAACAAAAATCCTTGGGAGATCATTACTCTTGTCGATGAGCTCACAGCTTATTTTGACACGAACAGGACGTTTGCTGCACCGGGAGATACCGGTAAGGAAAATCTTACTGCGGTTAGCAGACATCAGGCATGGATTGCTGTCCTAAACGAGATGGTCGGAGCCAGAAGGAGTACCAGTCTGGTATCGATGGGAATATTGGATTTTTCCTATAAGGGAAATAATCCACAAATCATGACAGCAGTTGCCAACAAATACCATAAGTCCATTGAGGATGTTATGGCACTGTTTCATTTGCTTGTGATGGATTTAGTCTATAACGGGGCGCTTGAGGGAGAAGGCGCCAATCTTACGGACGATGAGCGTGAATACATATATTATGCGGCATTTCCGAGAAGATTTGTAAAATGCAGGCAGTCTGATTCGGAAAGGAAGAAAAACTATCTTAGTGGATGGATTCCGAGACAGAGACCGAATGGCACCGCATTTAAAAATGGCCGTGTGACAAGAACTATGCAGGTGCTTGGTATCAGTGAGGAGGAAGCAATAAGTCTGCTTTTGAAATTCTGGGATGCCGTTCTTGTGCAAAGTGGATTTTCTATGACCCATGATAGCGATGCAGAGTACTATATTTCAACCAACCGCTTTGTAGTGAAAGCCGGCTCTGAAGATGTGCCGGTTTATGTCTGCGCGAAATGCGGCAAAACTACGATGACGAATTGTCAGGGCAAGTGTGTATCTATAAGGTGCGACGGGAAGCTGCGAAGGATTTCTCATGAGGCTTTGCTGTCAGATAATCATTTTGCAAGGCTTTATTCTACCGAGCAGATGCATCCGATGCATATAAAAGAACATACTGCACAGCTTGGCAGAGTGGAGCAGCAAACATATCAGGAGATGTTTGTCAACAAGGAGATCAATGCCCTGAGCTGTTCTACGACCTTTGAGATGGGCGTGGATGTTGGTGATCTTGAGACCGTGTATCTTCGAAATATGCCGCCTTCACCGGCAAATTATGTTCAGCGTGCAGGACGTGCGGGCCGAAGCATACATTCAGCGGCATACGCACTAACTTATGCGAAGCTGGGGTCACATGACTTTACATACTTTGATAAGCCTGAGCGGATGATTTCCGGGAAGATTGGGGTTCCACTTTTTTCGATCTCCAATGAAAAGGTTGTTCTACGGCATATCTTTGCCGTTGCGTTGGCTGATTTCTTTGGTCATTACGAAGAGGTCTATAACCAGAACAATGCGGATGAACTTCTGAACAATGACGGTTATGAAAGACTGGTGGATTACATTGAAAACAGACCAGACGGGATTTTTTCTGTTTTGAAGAGCTCCATTCCTATTAATCTTCATGATGTTATGGGAATTACTGACTGGTCATGGACAGAAAAGCTCATTGGAGACGATGGCGTATTAAAGGTTGCTGTTGAGGATTTCAGAAATACCGTTGACTGGTATGTGAAGGAATTTGCTAGGTTAAAGCGAAAGAGCGATATTCAGGCTGCGGCTCGCTGTGAAAAGCATCTGAAGCAATATCGCAGAAAGCCGGAAGATCAGCGTGGGCGAAACGAATTGATTGAGTTCCTCGTCAGAAACAATGTTCTGCCGAAATATGGTTTTCCGGTTGATACGGTTGAACTATATCAAGGAGCGAATTCGACGTCAGAAAAAAAACTTCAGATGGTGCGCGATCTTCAGCTTGCAATTGCGGAATATGCTCCTGACGCACAGGTTGTTGCGGATGGAATGCTTTATACCAGCAGATATATAAGAAAACTGCCGCAGACTACGGGACAGGACTGGGAAGAGGTTTATATTGCAGAATGCAAGAATAAATTCTGTAAGACATGGAATTACAGAAGAACAGAGCCATCTAAAGACGGGGAAAAATGCATCTCTTGTCATTCAATCATAGAAAAAGCGAAATGGAAGAAAGCGATAGAGCCGAGAAAAGGGTTTATTGCAGAACCTAAACCTATGGCGGTGCCGCTCAGAAAACCGGATCGATCATTTAAGAGCGAGGATTATTATATCGGCGACCCACAGCGTCAGATTATGACCAAAAAGACATTTCTGATTGAGGGAAGCCATAAGATACAGATGGAAACCTCTACGAATGACTCTCTGATGGTTGTATGTAAGGATAACTTCTTCGTATGTGATCGTTGTGGGTATTCTATTAGTTCTGTGTCCGGTAAGAATGAAAAGGATTTTAATTCTAATGCAAGGAGCTTTGAAAAGAAACATATAAGCCCTTGGGGCAAGGATTGTAATGGCAAATTATGGAAGAGAGAGCTTTGCCATGCGTTTAAGACAGATGTCGTACAAATTGTATTCGGGACATCAAGGGCAAAGAATCAGGCGGTCATGCTTTCTGTAATGTATGCACTTTTGGAGGCAATGTCTGATGAGCTGGATATCGAAAGAACAGACATTAAAGGTTGTCTTCACAAGGTTCGATACGAGAACAGCATGGTATACGCCATCATCTTGTATGATGGCGTTGCCGGAGGTGCCGGTCATGTCAGAAGACTTGTGACGGAGGACTGTGGGGTATTCCAGCGGATCGTGTCCAAGGCTGTATCGCTGACAAAGAACTGTAATTGCAGTCCTTCTTGTTATCGCTGCCTGAGAAATTATTACAATCAGGCAGTGCATGACATATTGGACCGTTGTGAAGCATATCGCTTCCTCGAAGTATTTAGCGGCGAGACGATTGTGATATCGGATGAAGATTTTCAAGAGACACATGGCGCGAATCCTACAGCAGAAATTACGGAAGACCGTCTGTGTTTTGGCGATTCATGGCTGTGCAGTTATAACAATTGGAGTGAATTCTCGGTGATGATTCCGGATGACTGCCAGGAAATCTTTGCGGACTTTGATTATTATCATATTCCTCTGCCAACAGGTGCATATTACAAATGCACAGTACAAGGGATGGATGATAAATTTGAAATTTTCCTTCTTTGGGAGGATAAGAAAATAATGGTGTTTGAGGATGACAAGCAAAAGCTTGATGTCGTGGGATGGACATCTATGAAAGTGAGCGATATCAAAGCAGAAGAGTTTATAGGAAGATTTTAACGGAGGATTTGATTATGGCACGGATGATACCTAACACGCTTGGGGACGATCATGGAAGTTTTGGCGAAAGAGTGGTATTTGAAGCCCTTAAAAGCAAACTGGATGATGATTTCACCGTTTTTCATTCGGTCAGATGGAATGCTCCCAATGAAAAAAATACAATTAGGTGGGGAGAATGTGATTTTACCATTTTCCATCCGACCTACGGAATCCTTGTTCTTGAAGTAAAGTCCGGCGGTATTGAATGCAGCGATAACTCCTGGGCATATATTCGTACTGACAATGGAAAAAAGATCCCTATGAAGCGCGGTCCCTTGGAGCAGGCAGATCGGTCAAAGTATAGATTTCAGGATCTGGTAAGCGACGTGTTAGAACGCTTTCCGGGAGCCGATGATCAGTATTGCCTTGTTGAATCGGCTGTATGGTTCCCTTCCATAAGCAAGAGGGAGATTGAAGGTGAACTTCCCATGGAGTACAGGGATGAGATTGTTCTGTACGAGAATGCACTGGATCATCCGCAGAAGTTCATCATAGGGATTTATGATGCTTATGGTGGAAGGAACCACACAAGGTTAAATCCGAACTCCTGCAAAAAAATCATAAATAGTTTTGCTCCATATTTTAGCGCGATACCAAGTCTTAAGTCGAAACGACAGGAGAAGAACGAAGAGTTTGTTCGTCTGACGAGGCAGCAGAATTATCTGCTGGATTATCTCGAAGAACAGCGTGTCGCTGCCATTCAGGGAGCCGCGGGAACGGGAAAGACCATGCTTGCGGTTGAAAAGTCATGTAAGCTTGCAACGTCAGGAAAGGTTCTCTTTTTATGCTTCAACAGGTATCTGAAAGAGTATTTGCAGAGCCTAAAAGAAGAGATGCCAGACAAATACACAAATATAGATTTTTATAATCTTCCGCAACTCGCCTGTGCTGCCATGAAAGTCCCGGCTGTAGAGAATGACGATGTGATCTGCTTCCTGTCGAATTTTGAACATTACGATTGGAACTATCAACACATAGTCATTGATGAGGGGCAGGACTTTGATGGCGAGGCGATTAGTAAATTGTATGATATCGCCTTGCTTCAAGACGGTGCGTTTTATGTCTTCTACGATAAGAAGCAGTTTGTGCAGGGGCTTGAGTTCCCTGATTGGCTTGCTCATGCCGAATGCAGGCTCGTGTTGAATATAAATTGCCGGAATACATATCAGATTGCGGATACCGCCGGAAGACCTGTTGACATTCTGCCACGGGTCAAAGAACGATCCGTTCAAGGTGATATGCCAAGATTTTATCTGTGCAGCGATGCCAGAGAAGCATTGAAGACATTAAGCAAAAGAATAGATGAATATCGTGCTGCAAATTATTCTTACGAACAAATATGTGTGCTTACGCTCAAGACAGAGAAGCGTTCGATTCTTAAGGATATAGACAAGATAGGAAACCACCAAATTAGGAAGGACAGGGATGGGAA
>ERZ773035.2308-NODE-2308-length-12587-cov-11.165257_pt1 | contig 12587 bp, 16 predicted proteins | sample MGYA00511487_ERZ773035 | MGnify/ENA primary metagenome ERZ773035 (study PRJEB29015, sample SAMEA2737985) | human oral metagenome | biome: human oral; feature: human-associated habitat; material: dental | place: China | collected 2024 ...
CCTTTTTATTTAAATTTATTGTGGTAATATTATAGTACTTTTTATAAAAGTTGTCAAAAACTTTATAAAAATATAACGTTATTATTAACGTAAAATTTAGTTGAAAATCTCTTATTTTCTGTCAAATATAAATTATATATTTAAAAAAAATAAAATAGTATGATATACTTCAATTAAGTAAAATAAAGTTTATAAAAACTTAAATATTTTTTATAAATATTAAGTTTATAATAACGTAAAAAAGGGAGGAATTGAAAATGAATTGTTATCATCATCCAAACACGCCAGCAGTGGCAACATGTAGAGATTGTGGAAAGGCAATATGTAAGGATTGCACAACAGAAATGTCAAATGGGGATCTTTTATGCCCTAGTTGTTTAAAAAGTTTAGGTTACTATCAATTAAATTGGTTAAAAAGATTCAAAAAAAGACTTATTACAGGTGGAATTTTAGGAGTAATGTTTGCATATCTTATTATTAAAGAAGCTGGCACAGCTGGAATTATTTGGGGACTTGTAATTGGATTTTTTATAGCTTGTCTTCCAGTAGCTTACTTTGTTTCAGGACCAACTCCTGATCCTTATGTTCCTACTTCATTAGAAAGTGCTGGGAAATTAGAGCTATTAAAATTTGGAATTTCCTTTATAACATCACCTATCGGTTTAATAAGAGGTCTTAGTGAGTATAAAAAAATGAAAGCTGCAGCAGAATCTAATTTAAAGACAAGAAACAATTAAAGATCTCTGAGGATATTTCTAATGAGAATCTCCAACTTATAAACAATAAAAATATCAAGTTGGAGCAGTTCTCATTAAAAAATTGATTAACTTAAATATTAGTAGGATTATAAAAGCTACTGTATATTAAATGTTAATAAAGACTATTTAAAAGAAAATGCTATTACAGTTGATAGTTATGGAGCATGCCCTGTATTAAGAATAAAGAAAAAAGTAAATGATATTCTTATAAAAAAGACATATTACTACTAGTGTATGAAGAAAATAATTTTATTAAAATTTTAAATTAAAAGGAGAGAAAGTTATGAAAAAAATATTATTATTTTGTTTGTTTATTATTTTAAGTTTAGGAGTGTTTGCACAAGGAATTACAACAGATGGTCAAGCACATTTTGACAAGATGATCAATAGAAAAATTGATTATACTGACACAGCAGATAGTTTCAAAATTACAAAAAAAGGTAATGATTACTATATAACAAAATATAGTTATGACCCAGAAACAAATAAATCATCTACATCAAAAGAAAAATTAAAAATTTATAAGAAAATATATTTTTTAGACCAATGGGATATAGTTTATGCTTATGATACAGCTAAAAAGAAAGTTGCTTTTTTGGATAAGAATTTAAATTTATTACATTATGAAGAATAATTTTTCAAATATGGATAAAGTAAAAAAGGAGATGTTAAAATGGATTATAAGTATTATGAAGGTAAGATTGGATATTTAAAAAATATAGAAAAATTAGAAAGTTTAATACAAGAAATTAAATTAGACGAAGAACTAAGCACAGGAGAGAAATTAGATTTGGAAAAAAGAATAAATAAAGAAATAGAAAAACTAAAAGATGAAGAAATAGAATTGTAAAAAGCTTTCTATTCTTTCTCTAAATCAAAAAGCTATTATAAAATAATGGTAAAAATCATTAATTTACAATAGCTTTTTTATATTTTCTAATCTTTTACTTTTTTAATAACATCTATGATAGAACCATCTCTATATTCAACAACACCAACAATTTCATCAGTAAATTCAACAGGATCAGGTTTACCAGTTAATTGTTCTGCCATTTCTTTCATTTCTTCAATAGTTTTTAATTCAATACCAGCTTTTGTTAAAGTTTCTATTAAATCTTTTCTTCTAGGATTTACAACTATTCCATAGTCAGTACAGATAACATCAACTGCTTCTCCTGGAGTACATACAGTTGTAACTTTATCAACTATTATAGGGATTCTTGCTCTCATAAGTGGTGCAAGTATCACACTAATTTTTGCCCCAGGAGCTGTATCTTGGTGTCCTCCAACTGCTTGGTTTATAGTACCATCAGATTTAGTCATAACATTTACATTAAAATCTTTATCTATTTCTAATGCACCTAACATTACAAAAGTTAAGTTATTTACAGCAGGTCCTGCTGTATTAGGATTTGCATAGAATGAAGCAGAGATTTCATAATGTCTTTCATTTTCTTTTATAGATCTTACTGCATCTAAGTCAAAACATTGAGTATCATATAAAGCACTCATAAGTCCTTCTTCAAGAAGTCCAACTAATTGAGAAGTGATTCCTCCAAGCCCTAAAGATGCTTTTATATTTTGTTTTATCATTTCTTCTCTTAAAAGGCTTGTAACTGCTAAACTTGCTCCAGCAGCTCCTGTTTGATAAACAAAACCATCTTTAAAATATCCAGAATTAACTATTACTTTAACTGCATTTTGAGCTATTAATAAATCTCTTGGGTTATCAGAAAATCTTATAGCACCTGAAACGATTTTCTTAGGATCTCCTATTTCATCAACTACTACAACTGAATCAACTAATGTTTGATCTATACTTGCAGGTAGATTTGGGAAAGGAACTAAATTATCTGTGATAGCTATAACATAGTCAGCATATTGTGCATCAACTATTGCATATCCCATAGAACCACAAGCACTTTTACCAGTTCTTCCATTCATATTTCCCATTTCATCACAACTTGGAGCAGCAATGAAAGCAACATCTATATGTAATTCTCCATCTTCAATAGCTCTTGCTCTTCCTCCATGGCTTCTTATAATAACAGGTTTCTTAAGTATACCCTTTGAAATTTCATCTCCTAATGGTTCACGAAGTCCACTTGATTGTATTCCTGTAACAACACCACTTTTGATATGTTCAATAACAGGTCCATGACAAGGAGATAAAGAACTAGGAGCTAATGTAATATCTTTAATTCCCATTTTAGCTATAATATCTAAAACTCTATTTACAACAGTATCTCCATTTCTCATATGATGGTGGAAAGATATAGTCATTCCATCTTTTAATCCAGATTTTTTAATTGCTTCTTCTATACTAGCAACTATTTTAGGTTCATCTTGGATTCTCATTCTTAATTTTGCACCAGCTTTTTTCTTAGTTGGTTTTATTGCATCAACACCTTTAAAAGGAACTAATTCTCCAATTCCTTCTAAATATTCAGGAATTTCTCTGCCAACTGCATTTTTATTAAATTTCATTATTAGTCCTCCTTATAAATCCCACTAGCTTTTGCTAATTCTAAAACTCTTTGAGCTCTCATAATAATTGGGTTATCAACCATTTTACCATCAACAGATATAACTCCTGAACCCTTAGCTTCAGCTTCTTTAGCACCATTTATAATTCTAATTGATTTTTCAATTTCTTTTTGAGTAGGTGTATAAATTTCATGAACTATTCTAACTTGTTTAGGATGTATACAAGATTTTCCATCAAATCCTAAATCTTTAATAAATTGAACTTCTTGTCTGAAACCATCTAGGTTATTTACATCTGAATAAACAGTATCAAAGCAATAAATACCCGCATTTCTTGCAGCAAGCACAATAGCTTCTCTTGCATAATATAATTCCCAACCATGTTTACTTCTTGAAGTCTTTAAGTTAGTAACATAGTCTTCTGCTCCTAATGCTATTCCCATTAATCTTTTGCTAGCAAGAGCAATTTCTTTAACATTCATAATACCAGTTGCACTTTCAATAGCTGCCATAAGTAGAGTTTCTCCTTCTCTACCAATTTCTTTTTCAACTTCTGTTATAAGTTTATCAACTGCTATTATTTCATCAGGAGTGTCTGTTTTTGGAAGTCTTACAACATTAACTCCTGCTTTTACAACAGCTCTTATGTCATCAGCTCCAAATGGAGTATCTAAACCATTTACTCTTACAACAGTTTCAGTAGTTTTATAGTCTATTGTTTTTAAAGCTTCAGAAACTAAAAATCTTGCAGCATCTTTTTGGTTTACACTAGTAGCATCTTCTAAGTCTATCATTACAGAATCTGGTCCATATATATAGGCATCTGTAATCATTGATGGATTATTACCAGGTAAAAACATCATAGTTCTTCTTAATCTATCTCTAATTGCCATAATTCCTCCTAAAATTTATAATCATGAGATTCAGCAGCTCTATATACAGCAGCCTTAGTTCTAGCTATAAGAGCATAGTTTAATGCACCCTTATCTACAACTTTTACATTAGCATTTTCAACACCTAATTCTTTTATAGTGTTAAGTACAGTTTCTTCAATTTGTCTTCCAAATTGTCTTTTAACTGAACTTGAAACATCAATAACAATTCCACCTTGATTGGCAGGTTCAACAGTTATCATAGCATCGCTAGATTCTAATGTTCCAGCAACACCAACAGTTTTTAAAACCATAGTTACCTCCTTAACTTCGTATAAAAATAACTCATTATTATCTAAAATTTAAAATGTAATTCGTTTATTTTTATACTTTCTCATATATTAAAAAATGTATAAAAATTGTTAAAATTAATAAATCAGCACTGCCAGCAGCACTTATATTTTTTTCTATAAAAATATCATTTAATTTTGACATTTCATTTCTTATTTTTTCTTTTGATAAAAATTTGCTATTTTCTTCATAAAGATTTTTACACAGTATTTGAATTTCTTTTAGAGTTTCAAGATTTGCTCTATTTACTATATTGGTATCATCTAAAATGGATATATAATAAAATAAAAGTAAAATACAAGAAGTTTCAAAATCTAAAATTTTTGTAAACTCTTTTAATTTATTAATTCCATCAAGTAAAACTATATCATAACCAGAAAGAGCTAATCCTCTTGCACCAGTTAAATGGTAGTTTTTAAATGCTTTTTCACCATAAGTAGAAAAATCATTTGTATTTTCCAATTCATTTAAAAGAGGAGAACACATATTTTTAATTTTGTTACTTAATACCTTTAAATCTATTTCATCAGCTTCTTTAAAATAACTAGATAAAACTGAAATAATAATTCCCATTGAGAAAATAGTTCCTTTATGGGTATTGACTCCATTAGTAGCTTGATACATTTCTCCTTCAGCTTTTTTCCCTAAATCTCTTAAATTTTTAAAAAAACTAGGAGAATAAAAATCATTTTCCTGCCCATAGACAAAACATTCAGAAAAATAGTTATCTAAAGAAAGTGCAGAATCAATAAAAGTATAGAAGTCCATATCTTTATGAGAGCCATTACTAAGGCGACTTACAAGCCCAGCTTTTGGGCTTATACTCACCTCATATAAAAGAGCTTTTGTTGCTAATTTAGCAACTTCTTTATTATTCATTTTCATATTTTTTTATTAAGAAATCTTTTGCAACTTGTGGGAAAAGAGCATAAGATAATACATCTTCTTCACTTCTTGCAAATTCTCTAGTTTCTTCCACTAATTTATCATATTCAGGAGCTATTTTATCAGCAGGTCTTCCAGTAAATACTTCTTCATTTCCTATAATTGTTTTTCTAATTTCTTCTGATATAGGTACTGGGCTCTTTCCATAAAGTCCTCTTACATAATTCTTTATTTCATTTGGAATTAATTTATATCTTTGTCCAGTTAATATATTAAATATAGCTTGTGTTCCTACCATTTGACTAAGTGGAGTAACTAATGGTGGATAACCTAGGTCTGCTCTAACTCTTGGAATTTCTCTTAAAACATCTTCATATTTGTGTTCAGCTTTTTGCATTTTTAATTGAGAAAGGAAGTTAGATAACATTCCACCAGGTAATTGATATTCAACTATACTTGGTTCAGTCATAAGAGCTTGAGGATTTAAGATACCTTCTTGTAAATATTTTGCTCTTATAGGTTTAAAATATTCAGCTATTTCTTTTAATAGTTCTAAGTCAAAACCAGTTTCTCTTTCAGTTCCTTGGAAAGCTCTAACAATGCTTTCAGTAGCAGGTTGAGAAGTTCCACCTGATAATGGAGATATAGCAGTGTCAATTATATCTGCTCCTGCTTCAACAGCTTTGATATAAGTCATACTTGCAAGTCCAGCAGTTGCATGAGTATGTACTTCAACAGGAACTCTTAAAACAGATTTTAATTCTTTTACCAATTTATAGGCAACTTCTGGTAATAAAATTCCAGACATATCTTTTATAGCAATAGAATCAGCACCAATTTCTTGCATCTCTAAAGCTAAATTTCTATAGTATTCAATAGTGTGAACAGGACTGATAGTATAACTCATTGCAAGTTGAGCATGTCCACCAGCTTTTTTTGTAGCTTCACAAGCAGTTTGTAAGTTACGTACATCATTTAAGGCATCAAATATACGAACTATGTCTATTCCATTTTCTATAGATCTTTTTACGAATCTTTCAACTATATCATCTGCATAATTACGGTAACCTAAAAGGTTTTGTCCTCTAAGTAACATTTGAAGTTTTGTATTTTTAACTCTCTTTTTAATTTCTCTAAGTCTTTCCCAAGGATCTTCATTTAGAAATCTTATAGCAGCATCAAAAGTTGCTCCTCCCCACATTTCTAATGAATGATAGCCAACACTATCTAATTTTTCAATTATTGGTAACATTTCAGCAGTAGTTAAACGAGTAGCCATAAGTGATTGATGTCCATCTCTCAGACAAGTTTCCATAATTTTAATCTTATTCACCGTAATTCCTCCATTCTATTTTTAGTTTTTATTCTATTTAAATGAATTACAGCTAGAGAATATCCTAGCTGTAATATTAATTCTATTATTATATATTTTATTATGATGCAAAGAAACTAAACATTACAGAACCAAGCACTAACATCATAGCTCCTCCAATACGAGAAGATATTTGTGCAAATGACATAAGTTCCATTCTATCAGCAGCACCTAGAACTGCAACGTCTCCAGCTCCACCTCTGTTTGCCATACAAAGTCCAGCAGTGATAGCAGCTTCAACAGGATAAAATTTCATAGTTCTAGCAACTAACATAATAAATCCAACAGCACCTAAAACTATTGCAAGAGCAATTAATATATTTGATGGTGCAGCAGCATTTATAATTTCTTTTACATCTGTTGTAAATCCAACAGCAGCCATTAGTATCCAAATTGTATGCTTAGAGAAGAAAGTTTGCATTCTTTTTGCTCCAGCTTTTATTCTATCAGGAACTAGGTTAGCAATGTTTAAGAACATAGTTAGAAGAATTAAGAATACTAAACGATGTAAATCAAATCCTATCTCAAAACTTTCCCAAACTTCTCCTAAGATATGAGCCACCATAAATAAAACCCCTGTTAAAATAAATGCAGCAGTTGTATCCGTAAGTTCAGGTTTTACATCAACCTCTTTATCTCTTATAGCTTCTTTTGAGTTATCTATAATTAATTCACCATTTCCTGTTAAATTAGGTTTAGCTTCTCCTAATTTTTTAAGTAAAGCTCCACATAATATTGCAAAAACATTGGCAATACTTAAGATAGAAATAGCAAAAGCAAACCATTCAGATGCAGGTCTGCCAGTTTTTGAAGCCCACATTTCAGACATAGGTACAGCTCCAGCTCCAGTTCCTCCACCCATTATTGGAAGTACATAGTTCATCATTATATCAATTGGGTTTTTACCAAATATAAGTCCAACAACTATTCCACCAACTGATGCTCCAATAACTCCAATTATAATTAAAGGAATATATCCACTTATTGATTTTATAAGTGTTTTTCTATCAACAGTTAAAACAGAACCAACAATCAAGGCAGGAATAAACATTTCCAAGAAGTTTACTGGTTGCTTTCCATAGAAAACATTTACAGCTTTCATAAAATTTTCAGGAACAAGATTATAAGTTCCAAAAACAGCTGCCATAAAGAAAACTAAGATAGTTCCTCCACCAATATAATCGTTCCAGAAAGGTATTCTATCTCCAATTTCACCAAAAAGTAAACCAAACACAGCAAGAGCTGAAAACATAATTAAGAAATTAGGTCTTAGAAAACTTCCAGGGTTACCCTCTTTGTCTAATCCAAAAGGAACATAAACAACAATAGCTACAACAATCAATGCACATAAGAACATTGGTAAATTTATTCCACCCCACTTAGACTCTCTAGGGTCAAATAATTCTTTAAAATTCTTTTTTGCCATAAATCCTCCTAACAATAAATATTGAGTAATAAAATTTGTTTTATTATACTATTTATATATAGTTTTGTAAAGTGATATAAAATGTTTAAATTTTGGGAATTTATGGTAAAATAAAGATAAGGAACATAAATGAAACATTATGTAAAATTTAATATAGAAAGAGGTAAAAATATGGGTAAAATTGCTTTTTTAGTTTCTGGTGAGAGAATGTTAAAAAAAATAAAAAAATATATAGATATAGAAAATATTATTGTAGTTGAGACAACTATTTCAAATGCTTTGGAAAAAGCAAAAGAGTTGATTGATGAAGGAGTAAAAGTAATACTTACAAAATTAGCTATAAAAATGAAAATAGAAGATGAGATAGATATTCCTGTTTTAAGTATAGAAAATAATATTTCAGACTATATTGAACTCTTAAAGGAACTTGATGTAAAAAACAATAAAATTGCTTTTGTTGATTATATTGAAGCATCTGAAAGTTTAGTTAATCTTGCTAAAATTGTTTCTAATGATATAGTTTTTAGAACTTTTACAAGCAAAGAAGAATGTGAAACAATAGTAAAAGAATTAAAAAATAAATCATATACAGTTTTAATTGGAAGTGCATTAACTAAAAAATATGCGGATAAATATGGCTTAAAATCTTATGAGCTAGAAATTTCAAAAGATTCAATTTCAATGTATATTGAAATAGCAGAACAAATAATTAAGTTTACAGATTTAAAGAAATCAAAAGATAGAGTATTAAAAAGTTTAGAAATTATGATAGATAATTATTTGAAGAATGAAGAAAAAATGGAGAAGAATATATTTGATAAAGTTACTATGAATGATGTTGAAAAAGATAAATTGATTGAAGGTTTAAAAAGAAATGCTTTTTCATTATCAAATACTGCAAAAGATTTAGGTATGAGTAGAACAACACTTTGGAGAAAATTAAAAAAGTTTAATATTATTATAGAATGAGGAAGTATAAGATGAAAAAAACAAATGCTATTAGAGAATTAGAAATACATAAGATTGAACATATAATTAGAGAATATGAGGTAGATGAAGAACATTTAGATGCAGTGAGTGTGGCACTAAAGACTAATGAAGATATCACAAGAGTTTTCAAAACTTTGGTTTTATTAAATGAAAAGAGGGAGATGATAGTTGCCTGTATTCCAGGAATGGAAAAGTTGGATTTAAAAAAATTAGCAAAACTTTCAGGAAATAAAAAACTTGAAATGTTGCCAATGAAAGATTTACTGTCAATGACAGGTTATGTCAGAGGAGGGTGTTCTCCTATTGGGATAAAGAAAAGACACTCTATATTTATCCATAAATCGGCTTTAGATAATAAAACAATTTTAATTAGTGGAGGTCTAAGAGGTTTACAAATTGAGATTAATCCTCAAAAATTAATTGATTATTTAAAGATGGTAGTTGGGGACATTATTGAAGATGTAAATATAGAATTTTAAAATATTTTATGTTAAAATAAATTAAGATTAAAGAAAATATAGGAAGATATTTATGGAAAATATAAAAGAAAAGTTTGAATTTGAAGTTAGTTCTGAATATGAAGGAATGAGGCTAGATAAATATTTAAGTGAACAAATAGAAGAGGCTACTCGTTCATATTTAGAAAAACTTATAGATAATAATTTTGTAAAAGTCAATTCAAAAATTATAAATAAAAATGGAAGAAAACTAAAATTAGGCGAAAAAATAGAGGTTTTAATTCCAGAAGAAGAAAATATTGATATTGAAGCAGAAAATATTCCCCTAGATGTTATCTATGAAAATGATGACTTTATAGTTATAAATAAAAATTATGGCATGGTTGTTCATCCAGCTTATGGAAACTATTCAGGTACTTTAGTCAATGCTCTTTTATATTATACAAATAATTTATCTTCTGTGAATGGAAATATAAGACCAGGTATAATACATAGACTTGATAAAGACACAAGTGGTTTGATACTAATTGCAAAAAATAACTATGCACATGCAAAATTAGCTTCAATGTTTATTGATAAAACTATACATAAGACATATTTATGTATAGTAAAAGGTAATTTCTCAGAAGAAAATCTAAGTGGAAGAATTGAGAGTTTAATTGGCAGAGATACTAAAGATAGAAAAAAAATGGCAGTTGTTAAAGAAAATGGTAAAATTGCTATTTCTAATTATAAAGTTATAGAACAAGTTGAAGGTTATTCATTGGTAGAGGTAGCCATTGAAACTGGAAGAACTCACCAAATTAGAGTCCATATGAAAAGTATAAACCATGTAATATTAGGAGATTCTGTCTATGGAACTGAAGATAAAAATGTAAAAAGACAAATGTTACATGCCTATAAATTGGAATTTTTAAATCCTTTAGACAATAAAGAATATATATTCAAAGGAAAGTTGTTTGATGATTTTATAGAAGTTGCAAAGAGATTAAAATTTAATCTAGTAACGAACTATTTTTAAGTTAGTTGTGGAGGAAAATATGGATAATCCATTATATCTTTATGATTTAGAATATAAAAATGTTATAGGTATAGATGAGGCAGGCAGAGGTCCTCTTGCAGGTCCAGTTGTTGCAGCAGCAGTAATATTAAAAGAATATACAGAAGAACTAGATGAAATAAATGATTCTAAAAAATTGACTGAGAAAAAAAGAGAGAAATTATATGATATAATAATGAAAAATTTTGATGTGGCAGTTGGAATTTCAACAGTTGAAGAAATAGATAAATTAAATATTTTAAATGCTGATTTTTTAGCAATGAGAAGGGCATTAAATGATTTAAAAAATATAAAAAATGAGAAGGAATATACTGTTTTAGTTGATGGAAATTTAAAGATAAAAGAGTATGTAGGAAAGCAGTTCCCAATAGTTAAGGGAGATGCTAAAAGTCTTAGTATTGCAGCAGCTTCAATAATAGCTAAGGTTACAAGAGATAGATTTATGAAAGACTTAGCTTCAACTTATCCTGATTATTATTTTGAAAAACATAAAGGATATGGAACAAAGGCTCATATAGAAGTAATAAAAGATAAAGGAGCTATTGAAGGAGTACATAGGAAGGTCTTTTTAAGAAAGATATTAGATGAGCCAAAAGAAGAACAGTTAACAATACTTGGATAAAAAAGGTTTTGTGATTATTGTGAATACAAGAGAAATAGGAAATAAGTATGAAGATAAAAGTGTTGAAACTTTAATAAAGGAAGCTTATAAAATACTTGAAAGAAATTATCAAAATAGATTTGGTGAAATTGATATAATTGCAGAAAAGAACAAGGAAATAGTATTCATTGAAGTAAAATACAGAAAAACAAATAAATTTGGTTATGGTTATGAGGCAGTAGATAGAAGAAAAATTATGAAAATTTTAAAACTAGCTAATTACTATATACAGTCTAAAAAGTATCAAAACTATAAAATAAGGTTCGATTGTATGAGTTATTTGGGTGATGAGTTAGATTGGATAAAGGATATTGTGTGGGGTGATGAAATTGGCTTTTAGTTGTCCTAAATGTAGATGTAGAAACTATGAGGAAAAGAGCATTATCTTGCCAGAGAAAAAGAAAAATTTTATAAAAATAGAACTTAATACTTACTATGCTAAGACTTGTTTAAATTGTGGATATACAGAATTTTATTCAGCAAAAATTGTAGATGATGAGACTGCAAAGGAGAAGTGCAAGGTTGATGCTGAGGTTGAAGGAAGTTATTAGGGAAAGTTTAAGATTTTTACTTTTTGATAATAGTTGTTCCTATTGCCATAAAAAACTTGATAGAGAAGGCTATATTTGTTCCAAATGTTTAGAAAAATTAAAAAGAGAAGCTTTTTTAAAGAATAAGGATAATTTTTACTATGTTTTTATCTATGAAAAAGAAATAAGACAGATTATTTCTGATTATAAGTTAAGAAATAGAAAAGATTTAGTAAAAGATATAGCTTTTTTAATAAGAAAACCTATTTTCCAATTGATAGAAAAAGAAAAAACTGATATTATAATACCAGTTCCCATAAGTGAGGAAAGGGAATTAGAAAGAGGTTTCAATCAAATTGAATATTTGTTAGAATGTTTAGATATCAAGTATAAAAAGATTGAGAGAATAAAAAATACAAAGCACATGTATACTTTGAAAGATAATGAAAAAAGAGAAAAAAATGTGGAGAAAGCCTTTAAAAATAGTTTAAATTTAGAAAATAAAAATATTTTAATAGTAGATGATATTGTGACAAGTGGAGCAACCATTAATTCTATAAGTGAAGAGCTTAGAAAAGATAATGAGAATATTGATATAAAAGTCTTTTCAATAGCAATAGCAAGACATTTCATAAAAAAATAGTTCATTACTAGCTAAATTTCTTAACGATAAAAAATTGACATTCGCTGCAAATTCAACCAACTCGCTAACAAGTTAGCTCAAACATGTTGAGATT
>ERZ773035.2310-NODE-2310-length-12573-cov-75.420355_pt1 | contig 12573 bp, 10 predicted proteins | sample MGYA00511487_ERZ773035 | MGnify/ENA primary metagenome ERZ773035 (study PRJEB29015, sample SAMEA2737985) | human oral metagenome | biome: human oral; feature: human-associated habitat; material: dental | place: China | collected 2024 ...
TGCGCCGAGATGCGTATCGACTCAAGCAGGTTGCGTATGACGTCGGCAAGCTCGCCTGAGCGCGAGGGGTCCTTGGCCAGCGTCCAGGGAGCCGAGTCCTCGACGTAATGGTTCGCCGCATGCACGAGCTCCATGACCACATCCTTGGCAGCCACATACTCGAAGCCCTCCATGTGCTCGCTATAGCGGGCCTCTATGCCGCAGGCGATATCGCGCAGCGGACTCTGGCGGGACGCCCAGGTGGGGTCATCCGCAGGCGTCGTGCCACCAAAGTACTTGGAGCTCATGTTAAGGGCACGACTCACGAGGTTACCCCAGCTGTTGGCGAGGTCCGCGTTATAGACCTGCTCCATACGGGAGAGGCTGATGGCACCGTCCTCGCCGGGTATGACGTCACACATGAAGTAGTAGCGGTAGCCCTCCACGCCCAGAAGGTCGATGACCTCCTGGGGGGCGATGGCGTTCCCACGCGACTTGCTCATCTTCTCGCCCTGACCGGTCTCATCATTCCTAACCATCAGGAAGCCGTGGGCAAAGACGTGCTCCGGCAGGGCCTCGCCCATAGCCATGAGCATGGCGGGCCAGATGACGCAGTGGAAGCGGATGATGTCCTTGCCCACGACGTGGTACTGGGCAGGCCAGCGCCGCGCGAGCTCAGCTGCGGCACCCTCTCCCGGCTGGCCATAGCCTACGGCCGTCATGTAGTTGAGCAGCGCGTCGAACCACACGTAGGTCACGTGGCCCTCATCAAAGGGCAGGCGTATGCCCCAGTCAAAGCTCGTGCGGCTCACGGAGAGGTCCTGAAGGCCCCCCTCCACAAAGCTCTTGACCTCGTGCATCCTAAAGCTGGGCATCACGAAGTCGGGGTGCTCCTCGTAGAGTCCAAGCAGCCGGTCCTGGAAGGCGGAGAGTCTGAAAAACCAGGACTCCTCCTGCACGCGCGTAAGGGGTCGGCCGCAGTCGGGGCAGAGGTGCTGGCCCTCGCTGTGGCGTTCCTCGTCGGCCTTGTGCACCTGGTTCTCGGTGAAGTAGGTCTCGTCGGGGACGCAGTACCAGCCGTCGTAGGAGCCCTTGTAGATATAGCCAGACTCCCTCATGCGCTCCCAGAGGTAGCTGACGGCACGCAGCTGGCGAGGTTCGGTGGTGCGGATAAAGTCATCGTTGGATATCTCGAGCGTCTGCCAGAGCTCCTCGAAGGCCGGCACCTGGCTGTCGCACCACTCCTTTGGTCCCATGCCGTGCTCGCGCGCAGCCTCCTCGACCTTCTGGCCATGCTCGTCCATACCCGTGAGAAACTTGACGTCGAAACCCTTGGCGCGACGGTAGCGCGCCTGCACGTCACAGAGAACTGTGGTGTACGCGGTCCCCAAGTGTGGCTTTGCGTTGACGTAGTAGATGGGTGTGGTGATGTAGAAGCTGGGCCTACCGTTGCAGCCGCCCGGGCCAGTCAAGGTGATGTCTGCCATGTGCCGCTCTCCTGATGACGGAATTGATTGCAGGGTGCAGCGTTCGATTCTACACCAGTGCCAGTGCTTCCTGCGGCGGGGCTTAGCTTACGCTCACAGGTAGATGGAGCAGAGGAGAAAAAAGATCCCGATGGTGAGCAAGCACAGCATGCCGAGCAGCGAGGACAGGTATTCGGTTACCGCCAGCTGCTGGCCCACGCGTCGCGCCTGGAAGATCCGACGCAACGAACACGGCGCCATGAGCAGGCTACCGATCGCTGCGATGGCCATCGCAGCCTTCATTATCGGGTACTGCTCCTCAGGCGACGTCGGCAGGACCCGCACCACCCAGAATACCACGATGAGCGACCCCACCATGATGACGAGGCTGATGCGTTGCACCCACCCCATAACGTCGCATCCCTCGTCAAGATACGTAGAGGGATAAGGGAGGCGCTGAGTATGCAGGCGACGTCGCGTCTCTTGGAAATCGTAGCTGCCACTAAAGCCGGGGGCTGGGTTCACATTCCCATACGTGCCCTGGCTGCGAGACCTGAAAAAGAGGATAACGGACGCGAGGAAGGAGCTCATGCTCACAGCGAAGAAAAGTAACCATAGGGGCCCGGATGGCTCGGTCATGTGGCTGTATTGTGCCACCAGAATGCTACCGACACCTATCCTCGCAAAGATAAGGCTCAACTTTGCGATATCAGTATCGTTGTCCATGCGCCCTCCCCTTCTTGTGGACCCCCTCAGGTTTCCGTCGACGCAGCGGACTTTTCCTGGCTACAGTACCCTCCGCTCGTGCAGAGAGCCAGACCGCATACCTTGGCACGAGACACACCATAGGCCTTGGAGAGGCGCTTGGCAAGCGCGCTCTTGGGCTCGCCTGCTACAAGCCCCTCGCGCACGGCCTCGTTAAGGGGAACGTCGGCCTGTCGCTTCCGGCGCAGGGGCGTGAGCTCATCTTCGTAGTTCCGCAGTATCATCCCTGTAGTTCCGCAGTATAGAGATCGGGCTTTCTTTCGTTGTCCCTGCTCGAGGACCCATCCTCTTGTCAAATCATATGGTTTGGAATTTGCTGCGGAAGTCAGGATCCTACACCAGTGCCAGTGCTTCCTGCGGTGGGGCTTAGCTTACGGTCACAGGTAGATGGAGAAGGAGAGAAAAGCGATCCCGGCGACGAGCAGGCCCAGCATGCCGATCAGCGAGGACAAGTATTCGGTTACCGCCGGCTGCAGACCCAGGCGTCGCGCATGGAGGACTCGACGAAACGCGCACGGAGCCATGAGCAGGCTACCGATCGCTGCGATGGCCATCGCAGCCTTCATTATCGGGTACTGCTCCTCAGGCGACGTCGGCAGGACCTGCATCACCAGGGATACCACGATGAGCGACCCCACCATGATGACGAGGCTGATGCGTTGCATCCACCCCATAGCGTCGCATCTCTCGTCAAGGTGAGTGGAGGGATAGAGGGAACGCTGAGTGTACGGGTTATATTGAGGATTCTGTAAGTCGTAGACACCACCAGAGCCGGAGGATGGATTCATGTCCCCATACGTAGCTTGGTTAGGAAACCTGAAAAACAGAACAGCAGCCGCGATGAGAAAGACCCCGCTTACAACGAGGAGAGCTGTCCGTAGGAATCCGAGCGGCCCCGCAACGCGAGTGAATTGCGCCAGCAGAAGGCTACTGGTGCCTATCCTCGTGAAGGTAGAGCTCATCTTTGCGATATCGGCATCGTTGTCCATGCGTCCTCCCTTTCTTGTGGACCCGTCAGGTTCCCGTCGACGCGGCGGACTTTTCCTGGCCGCAGCATCCTCCGCTCGTGCGGAGAGCCAGACCGTATACCTTGGCACGGGACACACCATAGGCCTTGGAGAGGCGCTTGGCAAGTGCGCTCTTGGGCTCGCCTGCTACAAGCCCCTCGCGCACGGCCTCGTTAAGGGGAACGTCGGCCTGTCGCTTCCGGCGCAGGGACGTGAGCTCATCCGCGCTCGGCGCCGCGATCACGATGACGCACTCGCCCCTGAGGTCCTCCCGAGCGATAAGTTCGTCTGCCACCTCGCGTACGGGACCTCGCACGACCTCCTCGTGGAGCTTGGTGAGCTCTCGCGCAAGGGCGACCTGGCGCCCCGGGAGCACGTCGGCAATAGCCGCGAGCGTCGCGGGCACGCGATGTGGTGACTCATAGATGACGAGCGCACCAGGCACCGCCGCGAGCTCCTCAAGCCGAGCGAGCAGCGCACCTCTCTTGCGCGGAAGGAAGCCCTCAAAGAAGAAGTGCTCCATGGGAAGCCCCGAGGCCACAAGTGCGCAGGTGACGGCAGAGGGACCGGGAATGACCTCGACGGCAAGCCCCGCATCGAGGACGGCATCCACCAGGCGTTGGCCGGGATCGGACACGCCCGGCATACCCGCATCCGAGACAAACGCCACCTTCTCCCCCCGCTCGATGCGGCTAAGCGTGGGAGCGATGCGCTCCGCCAGGCTGTGCTCGTCCGCCCGCCTGAGCGCCGCACGGATACCGAAGTGGGACAGCAGCCTGCCCGTCACCCGCGTGTCCTCGCATAAGATCAGGTCAGCCTCACGAAGCGTACGTAGGGCGCGCACCGAGATGTCATCGAGGTTGCCGATGGGCGTCCCCACGACGAAGAGGGTCCCTTCTCCCTGCGGCTGACGCACGAAGGTGACGGGTTCGCCCTCGACCACCCCTTGACTCACGTGAGCATCGCCCGCTCGAAGGATGAGAGCGCGACACGGGCGTCCCAGCCGTCGAGATGCTTGTCCGTCTTCCATGTATTAAAGAACCAAGCAGGGCAGCTCTTGAAGATCGCAAGCTGCTCTGAGATGTAGACGCGCTCGAGCGCGATCCTGCCCTCGGGCGTCGTGGCGGAGTCCGGAAACGGAAGCGATGCCGACCACTTGCCCACCATCACGGGAAGGCCGCTTTTCTTCGCAAGCCTCATCGACTCGCGAGACGCGTTCGACAACATGCGAATACCTGTGGGACCAACGGAGTCAATATGGTCGCGGTAGTGGTAGAGGTGACTGTCGAGCCAGACGTTCTCATAGCGCCTTGGTGGCATGAACCTGCGCCAAGAACCAGGCATGCCCGCGTCAGGCAGGATGACCGTGACGTCCGGCGCATTGGTGCGAATACTCTCGTACGCCTCGCGGTAGTAGTTGCGCACCTGATGCAGGGGCACACCATCACTAAGCGTGAACCCCCGGCGCGTCTGGGCGACGACGCCATCGGCGACCTCTATGCCCGCAAGGGCCATGCGTGAAGAATAGCGCTTTGCGAGTGCGCCCAGGACGACAAGCATGGCCTCGCGGCGGCGCGAGAAATCCTCGCGGTCATGCGCGAAGTCCGTGCCGGCGGCCTTCGACCCAGGAATGACAGCAAGCGCGAGCACGATCTTGAGGTCGATGTCCTCTGCCCACAAGAAGGCCTCGTCTACGTACTCGAGACAACCCACAAAGGGGCCGCTGTCAGGCCCCGCATCACCAAAGACGTACCAGGGAACAGCAAGACGCACGGCGTTGAAGCCACGAGACGCTATCGAGGTAAAGTCCTTCTGGGAGAGAAAGCTTCTGCGATGCTCGCTGATAAGCTCGCGATAGCGCTTGGTGCCGATAGAGGCGATGAGGGCGTCCTCGTCGAGCGCTCCGGAGTCCGCGAAGAGCCGGGGGGTAACCCACGGCTCGAGCGTCAGCCAGCCAGCGAGATTCACGCCATGAAGTACGCGTGCCGCCATGTGTGCCTCTTCCTCTTCCAAAGTGCCCAACCCCTTACATGACGCGTCCCCTGATCCGACAGACCTGCGCAACCTAGCCGACAGGTGACGGACCCAGACAAGGGACGGACTGATGACAGGCACTGCTCGTACATATCACACCTGCAGGCATGCCTGTGGGTTCACTCGCCTGTGCAGATCCCCTTCCGTACGTTCGACTGTCGGTCAAAAGAGACGCGTATGTGTGTACATACTAACGCATGGGACAGGACGGATGCCTCGCAAAAGCAAGAAGACTGGAGCAGGAATGGTCCAACTGAAGAAGCAGGGCGTTACGTGCAGCGGCAACGTTGCCGCACGCCATGGGAACCTAAGAGGGTTGCTCACTCGAAGGCACAGCTGGGCGGCACATAGCTCGCGCGGTTGTTGGGGGTCTCGTCGCAATCGACGCGACGTACGGGCAGGCCCCGTGCGATAAGACGCTCGGCCAGGTAACGAGCGAGGTTCTCGGCCGTCGTCCTGAAGGGCAGCAACGTGAGCACAAACCCCTCACCTTCGAGTGCGGCGATCGTCTCGGGCCTGAGCGACCCCTCCTCGACGAGAAAGCTATGGTCGAGCGCATCGCACTCCTCGCGAACGATGCGCTTGAACCGGGCGAAGTCCATGACCATGCCCCTCTCGGTACCGCTTGTGGCCAGCTCGTCTGACGCAACATATGCCGTCACACGCCACCGGTGCCCATGCAGGTTCTCGCACGCGCCGTGATAGTCGGTCAGGAAGTGGGCGCTATCAAAGCAATGCTCGGTGGAAAGCTCGTACATTGATCTGTCCTCTCTGCAGCACCCCGTAGGGCCAAGGATCCGCAAGGCAACACGGACTCGCTCATGTGGCGGAACTGGGATCTGAGCCTGGGCCTTGAGCGCCAAGACCACCACCGCCACTGCCACGCCCTCGACCACTGCGACGACGCCTCTTGGGCTTACTGGTGCCCTCGTGCGTTCCCGTGCCCTGAGCCTGTGTGCGCTGTCCGTCTTGGCCTCGAGTCTGGACCTTTGCCTGCTGTCCCCCACGATCTCCTGGGCGGCGACGGACGGAACGGTCCTGCGGCACGCCTGCGCCATCAGACCTCACCAAGGTCGTAGCCGGCCATACTGCTCCGTCGCTGACATCACCATCCTCATGGTGGCGGCGACGGTGCCTTGCGTCGGACTTAACCGGCGTCTCCTGCACCCGCTCCTTGGTTGGACTGCCGCCAGAAACTCCACCGACGCCACCTTTCTTGCGCCGACGCTTCGAGCGATTTTGGGTCCGCGCGGACGGCTCGCCATCCTCGCGCGGGGTGGGCGCGGATTTTGCACCCCGTGAATGGAAGGTTGAGCGGGCGCCGTCGGCACCTTGGGCGCCACTCATGCTGCCATCTTGCCTGCGGCTCCTCCGGCTACGACGACGTGGCTTGCTCTCCACGAATATGTCGGCCGAATCGAAGGCAGCCTTGGGAACCACACCATGGACCCGATCGAGCTCCGCGAGTGCCATCTGCACCTCGGGCGATTGGAGCCTCTCGAGCGCCGAGCGCGGCACCATGTCCGGGCGGCAAGGACAGTGCAGCTCCTCGCTCTTCTTGACCGCCGCTTCGGAGGTTTGCATCTCCGCAAGGGGGATGCGCACCTGCTTTCCATTCTCAAGACGCAGGCATATCTGCTCCTTGGGCGTGTCATACTCGACGATCTTCGCCTTACCGAGCGGCGTCTCTATCACGGCGTTACGCTTAGGCGCGCGCTGCTTGAAGTCCTTGTACGCGTCGAACTCGTAGCGCAAACAGCACATGAGTCGCCCGCAGGCACCCGAGATCTTGGATGTGTTGAGCGGCAGGTCCTGCTCCTTGGCCATTCGAATGGAGACGGGCTCCAACCTGCAACCTAGCCTCGCGCAGCAGAGCTCCTGCCCGCAGTGTGCGAAACCACCCACAAGAGCGGCCTCCTCGCGCACCCCTATCTGGCGCATGTCGATGCGCTTGCGCAGCTCACGGCTGAGCACACGCACAAGCTGGCGAAAGTCAACACGATCCTCCGCCGAGAAGTAACACACGACGCGGCCACCGTCGAAAAGGTACTCGACGCCTATGGGCTTCATATCAAGATTCAGCTTGTACACAGAATCTCGGAAGGTTGGAAGCGCATCCTCACCCTGCCGGGCGAGCTTGTCGGCACGATCGAGGTCGGACTCTGATGCGATGCGCACCACGCTACTCAGGCTCGCCTTATCTATCCGCTGCCTGAGGCGCTCCTCGTCCATCTCCATGGCATCCATGGTGCAAAGACCTATCTCCTGTCCGCGTTCGGTCGCACAGATGGCGTAGTCTCCCTCCCCAGCACCCGTATCTGCAGGATCGAACCACAGGTCGTGTGCCACGTACTTGAACTTCACCGGTATGACGGTGGGCATGCAAGAGCCTCCTTGACAGAGAGGAGCATGGTCTCCATGACCAGCTGAGGTGTTACGTTGTGGGCGAGGTCGCAGGCCGCCCCCGAGACGCAGCCAAGGGCCCTGATCACGGCCTCGCTTGTCGATGCCTGCGCCATGCGGTCCACGACGTCCGCCGCGTCCTCGTTCACGAGGGACTCATCCACCCCCTCGCGACGAATGAGCACGTCACGCAAGAGCGACTCTGCGGCAGCAAGCGCCTCCATCATACCCGAACGCTGTCGTGCCGTGAGCTCGCGCTTGTTGGCAGCCTCGATCCGCCTCATCGCCGGTGGGGCAAGATAGTCTGCGCGCTCCTTGAGCGAGGCCTGCTGGGAGAGCTTGTACTCGTCAAGCGGAACCCGCACGGCATCGACTATCCGACGCGCGGAGATGAGGACATCCCACATGTCGTCACGCGCAAGCTCATCGAGGGCGCGAACGACTTCTCGACGCGCCTGCTGCCTGTCGGGGGAGGCCAGAAACTCCGCAGCACGTCCCGGCGAGCCTGTTACCGCAAGCGCAATGCGGGCGTCCCCTCCGCAGGAACCCGAGGCGAGCTCGACGACCCTCTCGGCGACGCCGGGTGAGACGACACGAAACGGCAGCTGCTGACAACGCGAGACGATCGTAGGCAGAACGGCTGCCGCAGAGCGCGCCATGAGGACGAAGTGGACTCCCCGAGGCGGCTCCTCTATGGTCTTGAGCAGGGCATTTGCTGAGGCGTCACGCAAGAGTCCCGCGTCGTCTAAGATGTACAGCTTGCCCTTGGCGCGCACGGGGGCAAGCGCCGCGTCATCGATGAGCTCGCGCACTTGCGACACGAGATAGCCGGTGGCGCTCTCGGGCTTGAGGTAGCGGACGTCGGGGTGAGTCCGGTGCGCCACGCGTATGCACTCGTCGCAGCTCGCATCACCACCGTGGGGACAGACGATGAGCTGCGCCAAGGCACGGGCAGCGTCGTGCATGCCAGAGCCGGGGGCTCCCACGAAGAGGTAGGCATGGCTGATCCTGCCCTCCCCATACGCCTTGGCAAGATAATCCTTCACGCGGGGTTGCTGATCAAGGACCTGGAGTGCCTGCGGAGACACGATCGAGACCACGCGGTCAGCCGCTGTTGCACACATCTCGCGCACACCCCCTCCCCGTCCTCCTCATGAGGACGGCCTCGCATCCTCGCCCAAAGCAGAACAAAACTGGGGACAGGCCTCAACGAGCTGAGTCACCACACGCGAGAACACCTCGTCCTCGCCCGCGTCACCATCCACGACGCGCACGCGGGCAGGCTCACATTTGGCAAGCCTGAGGTAGCTCTCGCGAATACGCTCCTGAAAGTGCAGGCCCTCGGCCTCGAGACGATCTGGGTCGCGCCCTTCCGTGCGCATGAGCGCGGTCGAGACATCAAGGTCGAGCACGAGCGTCAGATCGGGAACGACACCGCAGCTTCCAAGCTCGTTGCAGCGTCTCACGAGATCCTCGTCGAGGCCACGCCCACCATGCTGGTAGGCATAGGTCGAATCGAAGTAGCGGTCGCAGACGACGACGGAGGCCCTCTCGAGGGCCGGACGTATGGCCTCGCTCACGAGCTGGGCGCGAGATGCCTCATAGAGGAGAAGCTCGCAGGCATCGGACATCGTCGCGTAAGTGGAATCGAGGAGGATGGCGCGTATCTGCTCGCCGACGACGGTCCCTCCCGGGTCACGGAACAGCACGACGTCAAGACCTGCCGCCCCAAGCAGGTCAGCCACCCGTCTGGCCTGCGTCGTCTTGCCGGAGCCATCGATGCCCTCGAAGGTGATGAAGCTGCCACGACGCTTGCTCATGACTTTGAGTCCTCTGCAGAGCCGGAGCGCTTGGCTGCTCTCTTTGTGCCAGGTTTGTGCGCGCCCGTACCAGTCTTGCGCCTGTTTGCGGTAGCACGAGAGCTGCGGCCTGATGTGCCCGTTTTAGCCGACGTGGCTTTCTTGCCCGACGCGGCCTTCCGGCTCGGCGCGGCCTTTTTGCCCGACGTACCCGTGCGTCCCGACGCGGCCTTCCGGCCCGATGCGGTCTTCTTCTCCTTGCTGGGACAGTCCATATTGACGCAGATGCGCCACGGGCCACGGGCCGTCACGATCTCGACGATGGGAGCCCCGCAGTCGGGGCAGGTCTCGCCCGTGGCATGGATCTCACCGCGCTGTGGCAGAGGATAGCTCACCTTGCACTCGTCGTAGTTGGTACAGCGAATGAAGCGCTTGGCCGTTTTTTCACTCTTGTGGGCGACAAGATCGCCATGGCGGCCCTCCCCTTTGCACTTCGAGCACTCCCCCACGATCACGTCCGGCTCGCGGTTGGTCTCACACATGGGGTTCACGCACAGCTCGTAGGCCTTGGAGCGAAACGGCTTGCACTTGATGCGAGGCGCCCCACACGTAGGGCACACACCCGCCTCTCCCTCGATTGGCTCCACCTTCACGTTGGACGGCACGGGGTAGGTGACGTCGCAGTCGGGCCAGCCCATGCAGCCGATGAAGCTGCCGCGTGTCTTGGCAGAGCGCTTCATCACGAGGTCCTTGCCGCAGCTAGGACAGCTTCCTACCTTGGCGTCTGCCGTGACCGCGTCGGCGATGGCCTCGCCTAGGTCGTCCTTGTGCTCGATCAGGGCATCGACCATGCCCGAGAGAAGCGCGCGAGAGTGCATGACGACCTGCTCCTGGCTGTCTGTCCCCTCGGCAACCTTGGTCATGTCAGCCTCGAGCTCCGAGGTCATGTCGGGGCTCGTGACGTGCGGTGCATAGGCGGTGAGCGCCTTGATGACGGCCATGCCAAGCTGGCTTGGCTCCACGGGATCGCCCTTGAGGTACTTGACGTCAAAGAGGCGCTGGATGATGGAGGCGCGAGTCGACTTGGTCCCGAGGCCGTGCTTCTCCATCTCTTGGATGAGCCGCCCCTGGCTGTAGCGGGCGGGCGGCTCGGTCTGCTTGGCGTCGAGCTCCATCGAGTGGATGTCACAGTCATCCCCCACAGCGAGCGCTGGCAGGACCTTGTCCTTCTTCTGGCCAAAGGGATAGATGGCCCTGAAGCCCTCCTCCACGACAACGACGCCTGACGCGTTGAAGGGCTCGCCGGCCACGTCGAGGGAGAGCTTCGTGGACTCGCTCACCGACGCCTTCGAGAGCGTCGCGAGAAAGCGGCGGGCGACCAAGTTGTAAAGCTTCCACGCGGCCGCGTCGAGCTTGTCGGGGTCGGCCGCAGCCGTGGGATAGATGGGGGGGTGGTCGGTCGTCTCCTGCTTGCCGCGCGTGGCAACGAGCTTGCCTGCGGACAGGAGCTCCCTGCAGTAGGGGGCGTACTGCGGCACGCCTGTAAGGCTCTGCACGCAGGCGCGCAGGTCGAGCGAGGGGGGATACACCGTGTTATCCACGCGTGGGTACGAGATAAGGCCGTCCATGTACAGGGACTCGGCAACGCGCATCGTGCGCGCCGGCGTGAGGCCGACAGAGGAGGAGGCAGCCTGGAGCGAGGTCGTGTTGAAGGGTGCAGGAGGCTTGGTCGTGAAGCGCCTCCTCTCGATGTCGCTGACCGTGGCTGTGCGGGCATCCTTGACGCGGGCGTACGCGGCGTCTGCCACTGCCTTGTCCTTGAAGCGGGCCGTCGCGTGCGTGGCCCTGAAGCGCTGCTCCTCGTCCTGCACCCCCTTGGGAGCCAGCATGCCCGAGAGTACCCAGTAGTCCTCGGGCACGAACGCCTCGCGCTCACGCTCGCGCTCGACGACGAGGGCCAGCGTGGGCGTCTGCACGCGGCCTGCCGAGCGGACGTTGCCAAAGCCGCCGAAGCGGGCCATCGTGAGGTAGCGCGTGAGCACGGCGCCCCAGATGAGGTCAATGTACTGGCGGCTTTCTCCCGCGTCGGCAAGATCCTGGTCAAGCTCGACGAGGTTCGCAAAGGCATGGTCTATCTCGGCCTTCGTAAAGGCCGAGTAGCGCGCACGAGAGACGGGGGCATCGGGCGCGACCTCGAGCATCTGGCGCAGGGCGTCCGAGCCGATGAGCTCGCCCTCACGATCGAAGTCCGTGCCGATGACGATGGAGTCAGCCTTCTTGGCCAGGTTCTTGAGGGCACGGATGATGCCCTTCTCGGCGGGGAGCTTCTCGATGGGGGCCCAGACCAAGTAGGGAAGACTTGGGACCTTCCAGCCCTTGATGTCGATGCCGTCGGCGAGAAAGGGCTTGCGCTTGCTGTCATAGGGGGGCTTTGCCAAGGCGTCGGGTACGGCGGCAGAGAGCAGCTCGCCGTCCTCGCTCACGGCAAACCAGCCCTCGGCCTTGCTGTAGCGCAGCTCGCGCGGGAAGTCCGGTGCCATGATGTGTCCACGAAGCCCTATGGTGACCCACTCTTCCCCATCGTGCGTGAAGCGGTAGATGGGCGTGTCATAGACCTTCTCGGCCTTGGGCTTGCCAACGCTCGAGAGAAGCCGGGCGATCTGCTGTGCGGCGTCATTCTTCTCTGTGACAACGAGCTTCAAGGCTCACGCTCCCTTCGTGCCTCTTGGTCGGGTGGGCGCGGCATGAGGTCCCACCCATGGGTTGGAGACTATAGCAGATTGCGCCGGACCTGCGGCCCGAGACCCCCTCTGGTCGCTAGCTGACTGCACGTAGCTTGCCGCCAGCTGTCCGCACATGTACTGTCGCCAGCGAGCGACACGTGACCTGCCTGCACCCCCGTACGGACTGCCGCCTGACGGACGCCTGCCGCTGAGGACCCCGGGGAACCCGACATGGTCGAAACCCTCGCGCACCTCACCCGCGAGTGGCATCACCTCGCCAGCCGGGGCCGGGGTAACCCCAACCCCGCTGCCCCTACGGCGACGTTTGGACCACCTGCGGCGACACCAGCGACCTCCAGGCCTCGGGGGCCGTGTAGGTGTCCGCCACCCCCTGGCG
>ERZ773035.2313-NODE-2313-length-12565-cov-93.380416_pt1 | contig 12565 bp, 7 predicted proteins | sample MGYA00511487_ERZ773035 | MGnify/ENA primary metagenome ERZ773035 (study PRJEB29015, sample SAMEA2737985) | human oral metagenome | biome: human oral; feature: human-associated habitat; material: dental | place: China | collected 2024 ...
CGCCTGCTCACGCCGGTCACGACGACGACGCGCCCGGCCAGCGGCGGGCGGGAGTCCGGGGTGCTGCTCACGCCCCTCATTCTCCTCCTCTTCACCGGGCGGGGCCGGGCTTCTCTTTGTCGAGATGTGCATTTTGCTTTCGGGAGCGACGATTGGAACTGCACGCTCGAATGCGAAATGCACATCTCGACGCCAGTGCGTCGGGACGGGCCGAGTCCGATCCACAAGATCGCCGGGTAACCCGCGAGCACGTCACTTAACCCGCGAGCACATCACTTAACCCGCGAGATCGTACCTCTAGCAGACGTTCTCGCGGGTTAAGTGACGATCTCGCGGAATATCGTGCGGGCCCGCCAGTCCCGGGGACGTCGTGCGGGGTCCGCCGGTCCCGCGCCGCGCCAGCCCGCGGCGGGTGTCACGGGGACGACCCGAGGTTCCGACACGCGCTTTCCGTGCTCGCTGTCCGCGGCGGAGGTCGCGGGGATGGTCTTGATGCGTCTTCGGAAGAGGTTTGGCGCCCTGGGAGGATCGTTCGCGCCGGCATGTTGGGTGCGTTCGGCGACTTCCGCGTGATTCCGCGGTTTTTGTGGAGCCGATGCCGGGTGTGGGGCGGAACGATCCTCCCAGGGCGCCATTTCGCGCTTCAGGTCCCGCTTCCGGGAGGGGAATCCGTGTCCGGTGAGGCGCGTGTGGCCCATGGGGGCGGGTCGGGCTCCGCGGTGATGCCGGCCCGGGGCGCACGTGTCCGCCGGGGCCGGCTTGGGCGGGTCGGGACCCGCGGGTGACCGACTCCGGTCCCTGGGCGCCGCCCGGCAGGTCGGGTGGGTCGGGGTTCGCGACCGCCCGGCGTCCGGGCCGGTGGGCCCGAACGGCGGCTGACGCGCCGGCACGACGGCCGAGCCGGCCCCGCCGCCCCCACCGGAGCCGTTTCACCCGATCTCGGCGAAGGCGGCCAGAATCTCGTCGGGCAGTCCCGCCGCCCGCAACCCGCCCAGCAGCGCCCCGCCGGTGGCCCCGGAGGCGATCACCCCCCACGCCCGGTCCTTGGCGCTGTAGGCGATCTGCGCCGCCTCGAGGATGGGCAGAGCCTCCTCCTTCAGCGACGGCGGCCGCGTGCGCACGCCGGTGAGCGTCAGCTCGACGCCGTCGGCCGGTCGGACGGTGCCCAGGGCGATGTCGACGCCGGGGCCCAGCGCGAAGCCGTCGGCCGCGCGCGCCGTCACCACCGGCTCCCGCCCGTGGGCCCCGGACCCGGTCCTGCCGCCAGTCTCAGCCCCGCCGCTGGCCCCGGATCCGTCCCCGCCGCCATCGGCTCCGGACCGGTTGCCGACGTTGCTGGCCCCGGTCCCGCCGCCAATCCCGGTCCCGCCGCCGGCTCCGGACCGGACCCCGCCGGCGACGCCGGTGTTGTCGGTCATGGCCCCGCTGCCGATCCCGACCCGGCCGGCCCGCAGCGACGCGTCGTCCACGCACAGCAGGTGGACGGTGATCTCCCGCTCGGCGGGGACGACGCCGTCGGGCCCGGTCTGCTCAATGGTCAGGCGGGCCGTGCCCCCGGCTCGGCCCCCGGCCCCGTCTTCGGCCCCGCCCGCCTCGTCCCAGGCGAGGGCGAAGCGGGTGCGCACGACGGCGTCCTCGCCCGGGTCGGGCGAGCCGTCGTCCTCCTCCAGGACGAACTCGCCGTCGGCCCCCGGCACGACGATGACGGACAGGCGGCGCGGATTGTCCCCGGCCGCCTCGCCCAGGTCCTCGGCGCCGACGACGATAGCGCCCGCCCGCGCCAGGACCGGCAGGCGGTCCAGCGGGCGCGAGAGGGTCAGGTCGCGCCCGGCGGCGTCGGGGCACTCGTAGCGGCGGCCGGTGACGACGTCGAACCAGGTGCCCCGGGGCAGCCACGCGTCCTCGCGCGCCAGGGTGCTGACCGGGTCCGCGGGGTGGACGACGGGGACGATCACGAGGTCGCCGAAGAGGAACTGGGTGCGGTGGGCGTAGGCGCCCATCTGCGTGGGGAAGTCGTGGTAGAGCGGTCGGACGGGGCCGACGCCCTCGGTGCGGGCCCGGCGCGCCCACGTGTACAGGTAGGGCACGAGCCGGTGGCGCAGCCGCAGGTGGGCGTTCATGGTGGCCCGGGCGTCGCGGGAGAAGCGCCACGGCTCCTTGGAGTTGAACACCGAGTCCGTCGAGTGGAGCCGGTTGATGGGGGAGAAGCAGCCCAGCTGGACCCAGCGGGCCGCCATCTCGTCGTCGTGGCGGCCGAACATGTGCCCGCCGATGTCGTTGGACCACCAGTAGTAGCCGATATTGGCGGCGGTGGCGGTGAATTCGGGCTGGAATCGCAGGGACTCCCAGGTGATCACCGTGTCCCCGGAGAAGCCGATGGGAGTGCGGTGGCTGGAGGCATCGGCGAAGCGGGAGAAGGTGATGGGCCGACGGCGGTAGCGCTCGACCCGCCCGTCGGCCCCGGTGCGGGTGCGCTCGCGCCCGGAGTCGAGGTAGTGGACGTGGTTGAGCATCCACAGCGGGTCCAGCCCCGGGATGTCGGTGACGCCGCCCTGCTGCCAGTCCAGCCACCAGAAGTCCACGCCCTGCTCCTCCAGGGGGTGGTGGGCGTGGTCGAGGTAGGCGGCGGTGAAGTCCTTGTCCCCGATGTTGAAGGGGATCTCGTCGCCGCAGGCGGGGTCCAGGCCGAGCCGGCGCATCATGGGCTCGTAGGCGGCCTCGTGGCGGCGGATGCCCGCGGCGGGGTGCAGGTTGAGGGCGACCTGCAGGCCGCGGGAGTGCAGGGCGGCCAGGAAGCGCTCCGGATCGGGGAACAGCTCCCGGTTCCAGGTGTAGCCGGTCCAGCCGTTGCCGAGCGCCGGGTCGATGTCCACCAGGTGCCAGTCCATGTCGATCACGGCCACGGAGAAGGGCAGTTCCTCGGCCGCGAACCGGTCCATGAGAGCCAGGTAGGAGGTCTGGGAGTACTTGTGGAAGCGGCTCCACCAGTTGCCCAGCAGCGCGCGCGGGATGAGGGGCGTGGGGCCGGTCAGGGCGAAGAAGTCGCGCAGCGCCCCCCGGTAGTCCTGGCCGTACCCGAACAGGTACAGGTCCTCGTCCGGCGTGCGCCCGTCCACGGGGTCGGCGCCGGGGCGCGGTCGGACCCACTCGTCGCGCTGGAGCAGGAGCGAGGCGGAGTCGTCGATGACGGCGATGCCGTGGGTGGCGAGCAGGCCGGGGTCCAGGCGGGCCCGCCCGTCGACCTCGTCCAGGGTGCGGCGGGTGCCGCCGAGGTTGGTGGGGTAGGTCTCCTCGGGGTCCCAGGTATCGCCGTGGCGCCAGGCGCCGCCGTGGGGGCTGATGACGGCGGTGCGCAGGCTCACGGTCAGGCCCGACCGGGAGAAGCCCCGGGAGGGCTGGTAGGTCAGGTGGAGGTGGGCGGTGAGGATCTCGACCCGGTCCTCCCCGCGGCGCACCTCGAAGTCCGGCACCGGGCCCAGGTCGCGCGAGACCACCAGCTGGGTGGCGGCGTCGACGAAGTCGCCGGTGCGGGAGTGCTCCATGCGGATGAGCCGGTCGGTCAGGACGGTGAAGCGGGCTCCGTCCGCCGTGACGACGGCGTCGGGTCGGGCCGGGGCGGGGCGGAGCCCGGCGGGGGCGGGGGACAGCGGTGAGGTCATGGATCAGCCCTTGACTGCGGCGGCGGCGGCGCCTGCGATGAAGCGCTTCTGGAAGATGAGGTAGACGACGAGGACCGGGATGACGGAGATCGTCGTGGCGGCGAAAAGACCACCGTAGTCGGTCCCGTAGCGGCCGTTGAAGGTGGTCAGTCCCACGGCCAGGACCTGCTTGTCCTCGCTGTCCATCATGAGGTAGGGCCACAGGTAGTCCTCCCAGGACCACAGGAACTGGAAGATGGCCAGGGCCGAGATGGGGTTGCGGCTCATGGGCAGCACGATGCGGTGGAAGATGTAGATCTCGCCGGCGCCGTCGATGCGGGCCGCCTCGAGGATGGCGTCGGGGATGTCGCTCATCGACTGGCGGAACATGAAGATGCCGAACCCGGACAGGGCGGCCGGCAGGATCAGCGCGATGTAGTGGTCGCGCAGCCCCCAGGACGCGAACATGCTGTAGCGCGGGATGATGGTCACGGCCCAGGGGATCATCATGGTGCCCAGGATGAAGCCGAAGACGGCGTTGCGCCCCCGGAAGCGGTACTTGGCCAGGACGTAGCCGCACAGGCAGCTGGTGTAGATGGTCACCGCGGTGATGACCAGGGCGACCCCGAGGCTGTTGAGGAAGAAGCGGAGGAAGTCGAACTTGTCCTGCAATCCGGTGAAGTTCTCCAGGGTCCACTCCTGCGGGAGGAGGGACTGGTGGAGGCTGACGATCTCCCGGTTGGGCTTGAAGGCCGAGAAGAGCATCCACACGAAGGGGAACACCGTGGTGATCCCCAGCACCGCCAGGACGCCCTCCAGGACGATGGTCTGAATGCGCCGGCTCATCGTGCACCCCCGCTGCGGCGGTAGGACACGGAGAAGGACAGCGCGGTGAGGGCCGCGGTGATGACCAGGAGCACGAAGGCGATCGCCGAGGCGTAGCCGAAGTCGTACTTCTGGAAGGCCTCGTCGAAGATGATGTAGGAGATGAGGTAGGTGGACTTGCCGGGCCCGCCCTCGGTCATGATGAGGATCTGGACGTAGGCCTGCACGTAGCTGATGAGGGAGGTGATGACGACGAAGACCGTCATGGGCCGCAGCAGCGGGTTGATGACGTAGCGGAACCTCTGCCACGCCGACGCCCCGTCCACGCTCGCCGCCTCCAGGGCGTCCTCGGGCAGGGAGTGCAGGGCCGACAGGAAGAGGATGACGGCGTAGCCGAAGTCCTTCCAGACGGTCATGGCCATGACGGCGGGCAGGGCCCAGCGGGAGTTGTGCAGCCAGTTGAGGTCGATCCCCAGGAGGCTGTGGAAGACGCCGATCTGCGGGTTGTACATGAGCTTCCACACGTAGGCGATGGCCACCATGGGGGTGACGGTCGGCATGTAGAAGACGGCGCGGAAGAAGGTCTTGTGCCGCGTGACCCGGGACCAGATCGCGTAGGCCAGCGCCAGGCCGAGGACGACCCGCAGCGCGATGACGACGACCGAGAAGTAGGCCGTGTTGGTCAGGGACGTCCAGAACGTCGGGTCCGCCGCGAGGTCGGAGTAGTTCTCCAGGCCGACCCACCGGTAGGTGCCGTTGAGGGGGTTCCACTGGTGGAAGGAGCCCAGGAGGGCCTGGACGATCGGGTAGACGAGCAGGACGGCGTTGAAGATGACGATCAGTGCCACGACGCCGTTGCGCAGCGATCGCTCGCCGGCGTACGCGCGCCTGCGGCCGGCGGCGGGGGCTCCGCCCGCGGCGGGGGTTCTGGGTCTGGTGGCGGGGTCTCCGCCCCCGGTGGGGATGGTGGTGGTGCTCATGATCGGGGCGGTGGGCGGTCGGGGCCGCCCACCGCCGGACTCCTGTTCTACTCGGCTGCTTCTGCTCGGCTCGGCCGCTCTACTTGGCCTCGTCGGCGTGGGCGTAGTCGCCCTCCACCGACACGAAGGAGGTCTTGGCCAGGTCGGCGTCGATCGCGGACTGCGCCGCGGAGAGCGCCGTGGGCGCCGCGGCGCCGTTGTACAGGACGTCGGCGACGGCGGTCTTCGCGTTGTCCTCCACGGTGGCGGGCATGGGGCCCGGCCAGATGTAGCGGTCGATCGAGCCCAGCGCCTTCATGACGGGGTGGGCGGCGATCTCGTCGTTGTCCGCCAGGGAGGCCGACGCGGGGAACAGGCTGTAGCGCAGGCACAGGTTCTTGAGCAGCTCGTCGCTGGTGAGGAAGAACTTCAGGAAGTCCTGGGCGGCCTCCTGGGCTCCGGCCGGGGCGTTCTTGTTGATGCCCGGGGTGGACTCGCCGTTGCAGCGGTCGTAGGCGTAGGGCGCGGCGCCCGCGGCGCCGACCGGCGTCTGGAAGGTGCCGAAGTCGATGGAGGGGTACTTGTCCTTCAGGGTGCCGTAGTAGTGGCCCCAGTTGTAGGTCATGGCGGACAGCCCCTGGCCGAAGGCCTCGTCGGAGTCGCTGCCGAAGTCGGGCGAGCCGACCTTGTCGACGCCGTACAGGTCGGTGAGGAAGGCGAGGTCGGCCTTGACGACGTCGGTGTCGAGCTGGACCTTCTTGCCCTCCTTGTCGAACAGGTTGGTGCCCGACTGGTAGTGCTTGCCGAGCAAGAGGACGTAGGCGGAGGTGTTGAAGTTGAAGCCGGCCTGGCTCAGCGAGCCGCCCTCGCCGATGGTCAGCTTCTTGGCCACCGCGCGGAACTCCTCCCAGGTCTTGGGGATGTCCGCCTCCGTCAGCCCCGCGGCGGACCACATGGCCTTGTTGTAGTAGATGAGCCCCGTCATGAGGCCGTAGTCCAGGTAGTACACCCGGCCGTCGATGACGTGCCCGTTCACGCCGACGAAGTCCGTGCGGGCCGCGTCCAGGTCGATGTCGTAGGCGGCGCAGTACGGCAGGATGTTCTCGTGGTGGGAGTTGTGGATGTTGAAGATCGCGGGGCCCTTGTCCCCCTGGAGGGCGAGGGGCAGCTTGGTCCAGTAGTCGTCCCAGGGCTGGTTGACGACCTTGATCTCGACGTTGGGGTGGATCTTCCGGTAGGCGTCGGCGAAGGCGGTGAACTGCTCCTCGCCGTCCCACAGCCACCACTCCAGGGTGATGGGCTCGCCGTTGTTGACCAGGGTGTTGGGGTCGTAGGTCAGGGTGGTCCCCTGGACGGGCAGGCCCTTGTCCGCCGTCGTGTCCTTGGTGGGGCCGCCCGAGCCGCCCGAGCAGGAGGCGAGCGGGATCAGGGCGGCGAGGGACGCGGCGCCGAGGAGGAACGAGCGGCGGGAGGGGTGCGGGGCGGGTGCCATGGGGACTCCTGTGTCTGAGGCGGAGGTGCCGGTCCAGCACAAGGTGTTGCGCTAAACCTAGTTTAACGGTACACCTCTGTCTGTAAGATGGTCAACACCGCAGCCGGACCCGGGAGGAACGACATGGCCACGCTTCGGGACGTCGCCCGGCTCGCCGGGGTCAGCGCCATGACCGTGTCCAACGTCATCAACGGGAGGGAGGGCAGGGTCTCCGCGGCGACCGTCGAGAAGGTGCGGGCCGCCGTCGAGGAGATCGGCTACGTCCCCAACGCCTCGGCCCGCTCCCTGGCGTCCTGCTCCTCGCGGATCATCGCCCTGGTCTACGGCGCCGTCCCGGGCCGCGCGGCCCTGGACTCGCCCTACGAGTCGCTCTTCGTGGGCGCCTGCGAGGAGCGGGCCCGCGGCGCCGGCTTCGCGCTCATGCTGTGCGGCGCCACGCGGGTGGCGGAGACGGTCTCCCAGCTGCGCTCCTGGAACGTGTCCGGGGCGGTCGTCATGGCGACCACCGCCATGGCCCCCCGCGACTTCGCGCGCCGCGTCGCCGCGCCGTCGGTGTTCGTCGACGCGTACGAGGACCTGGGCGAGGTCTCCCACGTCAATATCGACGACGTCGGCGGCGCGCGGATCGCCGGCGAGAAGCTGGCCGCGGCCGGGCATCGGAACATCGCCTTCGCCGGCCCCTCCACCGCCAGGCCGGGAGTGGTGCGCGCCAGACTCGACGGCCTCAGGCAGGGGCTCGCCGCGCACGGCGCGAACCTCGAGCGGCGCAACGTCTTCCTCGCGGAGGTCGACTTCGGGCAGGGGCAGGCCCTCGCCCACCGCCTGGCGGAGGGGCGCAGGGAGATCACCGCCGTCTTCGCCTCCGGCGACATCCTGGCGCTGGGGATCGTCGCCGGGCTGAGGCAGTGCGGCCTCGACGTCCCCGGGGACGTGTCCGTCGTCGGCTTCGACGGCCTGGAGATGTCCGCGTTCGCCGTCCCGCGGCTGACGACCGTGCGCCAGTCGGTGAGGGACAAGGCCACGACGGCCGTGGACTACCTCGTCGGGGCCATTGCGGCGGACGAGCCGGCCCCCCGCGGGACGATCCTGCCCGTGACCTGGATCCCCGGCGAGACCCTCGGGGTCCCACCCGCCCCCGCGACGACCCGTGAAGGAGCAGCGCCATGACCGCACCCGACCCGCTCCACGTGCCCGAGGGCAGGGGCCACCCCTACGACCACGGCGACGAGGAGCGCGTCCCCCTGCTGCCGATCGCGGGGGAGCCCGTCAGGCTCGGGATCGTCCCGGGGCGCCCGCCGGCCGGGGCCGTCGTCGAGATCGAGATGCGCGCCGGCGCGCGCGAGCGCCTCGCCCTGGCGCCCTCCGACGCCGCGGGGCCGGTCATCGGGGCCGAGGGGCACCTCGCCTCCGCGCAGGCGGCCGCCGTCGGCCCGGCCGGCTGGACGGCGACGATCCCCCGGGCGCCCGAGGGGCCGTGGCGCTACCGCTTCCTCGTCACCGATCCCTCCGGGCGGGAGTCGCGCACCGACTGGTTCCCGGTGGAGTCGGCGCGGTGGACGCCCGGCCCCGCCCGGGGGGAGGCGGGGCGGCTGCGGTGCCGCCGGGCGCTCGGGGACTCGATCGCCTGGCTGACCTCGTCGGCCGGCACCCACGGCGTGCGCTTCGCCATGCGGCTGGAGCGCGGCGAGCACGTCGTCGGGCTCGGGGAGCGCTACGACGCGATCGACCAGCGCGGGCACGACGTCGACCTGCGCGTCTTCGAGCAGTACAAGGGGCAGTGGCGCACGCCCTTCACCTACTTCCCCGTGCCCTTCGCCCACGTCGTCGGCGCGGCGGGATGGGGGTTCCACGTGGCCGCCGCGGGCCGCACCCGCCTGGCCATCGCCTCCGACGACCCCGACGCGCTCATCGTCGAGATCGACCTGGGGCGGGCCGAGCCGTGCCCCGAGGTGGAGGCGCCCGTGTGGGACGGCTCCCCCCAGGAGGTCCTGGCGGCCTACACGGCGCGCACGGGGCGCGGCGAGGAGCTGCCCGAGTGGGTCTTCGGGCTGTGGGCCTCCGGCAACGAGTGGAACACCCGCGACAGGGTCATGGAGCAGGTCGAGCGCCACGAGCGGGAGGGGATCCCCGTGTCGGTGGTGGTCATCGAGGCGTGGAGCGACGAGGAGGGGTTCTGCATCTTCCGCGACTCGCGCTACCGCGGGGACCCCTCCCGGCCCTACTCCTACGAGCACTTCGAGTTCCCGGCCGACGGCGCCTGGCCCGACCCCGCCGGAATGGTCGCCGAACTCCACGACCGGGGCGTGCGCGTCATCCTGTGGCAGGTCCCCCTGCAGAAGGACGAGCCGGGCCTGGGTGCGCCGGCCGCCGCCCAGCGCGACGCCCTGCTGGAGTCCGGGCACGTCGTCCGCCGGGCGGACGGGCGCCCCTACGCCAACCGCGGCTGGTGGTTCCCCGGCGCGCTCATGCCGGACCTGACCACCGCGCAGGGGGCGCGGTGGTGGACGAGCTGGCGGCGCTACCTCGTCGCGGACGTGGGCGTCGACGGGTTCAAGACCGACGGCGGCGAGCACGCCTGGGGGCGGGACCTGCGCTTCGGCGACGGCAGCGCCGGGGAGGCGGGGGCCAACCTCTACCCGGTGGCCTACGCGCGCGCCTACGGGGACCTCCTGCGCCGCGAGGGCCGGGCCCCCGTCACCTTCTCCCGCTCCGGATTCACCGGCTCCCAGGCCCACGGCGCCTTCTGGGCGGGCGACGAGGACTCGACCTGGGAGGCCTTCCGGGCCGCGATCCGGGCGGGGCTGACGGCCTCGGCCTGCGGCGTCGTCTACTGGGGGTGGGACATCGCCGGGTTCTCCGGCGACGTGCCCGAGGCCGAGCTCTACCTGCGGGCCTGGGGCGCGTCCGTCTTCATGCCCCTGATGCAGTACCACTCGGAGTTCAACGGGCACCGCGCCCCGTGCCGCGACAGGACGCCCTGGAACGTCGCCGAGCGCCGGTCCTGCCCGCGGCTCGTGGATCTCGCGCGAGAGCTCGTCGCGGTGCGCCAGGGCCTGCGCCCCTACCTGGTGGAGCAGGCCGCGCGGGCCCTGCGCGGCGGCAAGCCGCTCATGCGGGCCCTGTTCTTCGAGACCTCCGACCCGGCGATCTGGGACTACGAGACCGAGTACCTGCTGGGCGACGACATCGTGGTCAACCCCGTGACCGAGCCGGGGCGCGGCCCCTGGAGGACCTACGCGCCCGCCGGGAGCTGGATCGATCCGTGGACCGGCGAGCGGGTGGACGGGGGCGCCGTCCACGAGCGGGACTACCCCCTCGGCGAGGTGCCGGTGCTGGTCCGGGCGGAGCGGTGGGGAGATCTGGGGCCCGTCTTCGCCAGCGGGAGACCCGGCGATCCGGACCCCGGCGGGGGGAGCCCCACCGGCGCGCCCGTCACAGCTCGCCCATGACCCGGGCCTCCAGGGCCAGGCAGGCCGCGCCCCGAGCCCAGTCGGCCCGCTCGTGCTCGCGCACCGCGATCACCGGGCTCTGCGCGCTCGCGCGCCGCACCGCCGCGATGCCCACCATCACCTGGTCCTCGAACAGCGAGGCGATCGCCGCGCGCTCCCCGGCCACGACCACGACCTCCGGCAGGGTGAAGGCGGCGAGCATGCCGATCAGGCGCCCCAGGCGCCGGGCGAAGGAGTCGCACACGGCCACGGCCGCCCGGTTGCCGTCGGCCGCCCGCTCCACAATCGCCCCGGCTCCCAGCGGCTCGCCCCCCGCCTTCGCCCAGGCCCGCTCCAGGGCGGTGTCCGTCAGGCAGTCCATGGCCGGGGAGGCGACCGGCGGGCGGGCGCCGTCGGGAACCGGGATGGTGCCCAGGAGGCCGAGCTCGGCGTCGGGCGAGGTGATCACCCCGCCGTCGACGACCAGCCCGTAGCCCACGCCCACGCCCACCGTGACCAGCGAGAGGCGCTCGTGGTCCCGGCCCGCCCCGAACCACGCCTCGTGCTGGGTCAGGGCGGTCAGGTCGTTGCCGACACGGGTCGGCAGGCCGGTGCGCGCCTCGATCGCCGCGGCCAGTGGCACGCCGTGCCATCCGAGGAAGACCGCCTCGTCGACGGTGCGCCCGTCGCGGCTCGTGCCCCCCAGACTGAGGCCCAGGCAGCTGGGCGCGGGCGCCGCCGGGCGGCGGGCGAGCAGTTCGCCGACGACGTCGGCCAGCAAGTCCGTCACCCGCCGCGGGTCGTGGCCCGGCAGCGGGCGGCGAGCCGTCTCCAGCACGTTCAGGCGCAGGTCGGTCAGCACGGCCGTGAGGGTGCGCGCCGACACGGAGACGCCCACGAGGCTTTCGGCGTCGGCCCGCAGCTCCAGGGGGGAGGGCGGGCGGCCCGCGCCCGAGGCCCGTTCGGGGCGGGTGATCAGCAGGCCCTGCTCGATGAGGGGGGCGGTCAGGCGCGTGACCGACCCCGGCGAGATGCCCACCAGGCCCATGATCTGCGGGCGCGACAGGCGCCCGTGGCGCAGCAGGGCGAGGACGATCGCCCGCTGGGTCCCGCTCAGCTCCGCCCACGGGGAGGCGGGGACCGTCGGGCCCCCGCCTGCGGGCGGGGCGGCCTGGGCGGGCATGGGCCCATCATGCCCGATCCTGTGGAATCGGCGCCGGTGCTGGCGCGGCGTGCGGGCGGACGATGTGCGGACAGGCGGGCGGCGCGGAGGCGGCTCGCGCTGGCGGGGCGTGGGCCGGGAGGGCTTGCCACGTCGTTTATTTTGTAGCAAAATAATCCCGGGTGGCGGACCCGGCCACGGAACCGCGACCGCTCCCACTCACCCACCTCAGCAAGGATGCACGGAGGTCCCCATGACAGCACTGAGCAGGCGCTCCTTCCTCGCCGCCGCGGCGGGGACGGCGGCGCTCGCGGCCGCCGGCGGACTCGCCGGATGCTCGTCCGGCGACGGCAAGGTCCATCTCGAGCTCTTCCAGTTCAAGAGCGAGGCCATCGACCTCTTCGACCGGATCTGCGCCGACTTCAACGCCGCCAACCCCGACGTCGTCGTCACCCAGAACTTCCAGGCCAGCAATATCACCTCCCTGCGGGCCCGCCTGGTCAAGGGCGACATGCCCGACCTGATCACCATCAATGGCGACTACAACTACGGGGCGCTGACCAGAACCAGCATCTTCTACGACTTCGGCCAGACCAACCTGCTCGACGGCGTCAACCCCGCCGTCGCCTCCATCCTCAACACCCTCGGCCAGGGCGGGGAGGGTCAGACCAACGGCCTGGCCTTCGCCGACAACGGCTCGGGCATTATCTACAACAAGGACATCTTCGCCGACGCGGGCCTGGAGCCACCCACCACCTGGGACGAGCTCATCGGCATCTGCGACGAGCTCACCGGGCGGGGCATCAACCCCTTCTACTGGGCGACCAAGGACAACTGGACCGGCGCGCCGGCCTTCTCCTCCCTGTCCGGGTCCTTCCTCACCGACGGCGTCGCCGCCTGGTACGCCAGGCGCGCCGACCTGTCCTCGGGGACCTCCTTCGCCGAACTCACCCCCGTCTTCGAGAAGATGCTCCAGGCTTACCAGTACGGCAACCCCGACAAGGCCGGCCTGGGCTACAACGACGGCAACCAGGGCTTCGCCCAGGGCAAGGGCGCCATGT
>ERZ773035.2317-NODE-2317-length-12547-cov-6.598943_pt1 | contig 12547 bp, 4 predicted proteins | sample MGYA00511487_ERZ773035 | MGnify/ENA primary metagenome ERZ773035 (study PRJEB29015, sample SAMEA2737985) | human oral metagenome | biome: human oral; feature: human-associated habitat; material: dental | place: China | collected 2024 ...
GCATGCACTCGCGGCACACCGGCCGGCGCTATCGGATCCAGACCACCTGCGTCGGGCCCGAGCCGGAAGGCGGCTATCCGGTGTTCACCCTCCTGGACGGCGACACGCTGTTTCCGGTGGCAGCCATGGCCGCCCACGCCATGATGACGCGCACCGGCGAGAACGGCGTGGCCCCCATGCTGCTGGTGGGCGTGGGCTATGGCCATGACGGCTGGCTGGACACGGATGCCCGCGTGGAAGACTACACGCCCCCCGTGGCCGACGGCAGCGCCAGCCACGATGCCCGTGGTCGTCGTCAGGGTGGCGCCGGACGCTTCCTGCGCTTCCTGCGCGAGGAACTGCAGCCAGCCATGGCCGAGCGTTTTTCCGTGAACCCGCAGCGCCAGGCGCTGTTCGGACATTCCTTTGGCGGCCTGTTTGCGCTGTACACGCTCTTCAACCAGCCCGACGCCTTCCAGACCTACATTGCCTCCAGTCCGTCCCTCTGGTGGCACGATGAATACATCCTGCAGGAACGCGACCGCTTCGTGCAGGCGCAGGCCGGTCGCCCTGCCCTTCCCGTGCGCGTGCATCTGAGCATCGGCGAATACGAGCAGAAACGCGCTCCGTACATTGCCCCCGACAGCCCGCGGGCGCAGATGCTGAAGGCCCGTGGCCAGGTGGACCGCGTGCGCGCCTTCACCCGGCACCTGAACGAAACCCTGCCCGGACTGCCCGTCAGCTTCACCGAGCATCCGCGCTCCACCCACGGCAGCTCACAGCTTTATGCGGTGCTGGATGCGCTGCGGTTTGCCAGCGGCACGGACGCGGTCTGAACCGGCTTCGTCGAACATGCCTTGGCCCGCCAGCGCTGAAAGCGAACGTTCAAGAGAACTCAGCACGCCCCTGGAAGCCTTCAACCGAAGCACGGAACCTCACCCCGCCCTTTCCATGGTCCATGCGACATTGACTGCATCAACTTGAGGATAAAGAAATGCCGGAATTGCCTGAGGTGGAAACGACTTTGCGAGGCATTGCCCCGCACATCCAGGGCAAAAAGGTGGCGGATGTCGTGCTGCGCCAAACCAGGCTGCGCTGGCAGGTCAACCCGAACTTGGCGGAGATTCTGGCGGGACAGGAGGTGCTGAGCTGCCGTCGGCGAGCGAAATATCTGATCATCAGTTTTTCAACGGGCATCCTGCTGATTCATCTTGGCATGTCGGGCAGCCTGCGTATCTTTACGCATGGCGATGCACGGATTGAACATCCCGACAAACACGACCATGTGGACATGGTGTTTTCAGACGGCACGGTGTTGCGCTATCACGATCCACGCAGGTTTGGCGCAATTTCCTGGCATGAAGGCGTTGCGGAACATCACCCACTCCTTGAGAAACTCGGCCCTGAACCGCTTTCAGACGATTTCTCCGCCGACTACCTTTACCAAAAATTCAAGACGCAAAAACGAGCAGTCAAACTGGCCCTGATGGACAATACCGTCGTGGTCGGCGTGGGCAACATCTATGCGAACGAAAGCCTGTTCAGATCGGGCATCTTGCCACACCGCCCTGCAAACAAGATCAAGAAAAAGGAATGCGCCGTCCTGGTGGAAACGATCAAGGCAGTGTTGCAGCGTGCGATTGAAACCGGCGGCAGCACGTTGCGCGACTTCGTCAACAGCGACGGCAAAAGCGGCTATTTCCAGCAGGAATATACGGTGTACGGCAGACGCAACAAACCCTGCGTCCGTTGCGGCGATTTGGTGCAGAAGGAAGTTCTGGGGCAGCGCGGGACGTTTTACTGCCCAAACTGCCAGAAATGATTTTGAACCTTCTTCAGACGACTTCCCTGTAACCCATATCTTCCGAAAGCTTTGCGGATATAGGTTGATATTAATTTGACAAAAATGAAGGATAGTCATGCGCTCACAAGAAGTCTCTTAGTTACCCTTTCGGGCAGATTGCTCCACCGGACGGGGCGGCTGTTCCGAAGCTGCGCCCGGCACCAGACAACCTTACCCACCTAAAGCAAAGCTCAACAGAGCAACTGCGGCAACTACTATTTTTCGATCTCGTGAACATTCTTTGAATGAAAACAAACCCCAATCACTCGGATTCATCTCTAGCAACAGATCAACAGCCGCTCTCGCACTTCCCCTCCATCATGGATGCCAAAAGCTCGTTTTGCCTCTCTACTGCAAGACAATTCCACCAACTGGTAAGCATCAATCTAAGGGCCAACCACCAACAATATAAGGCCGCTGCGGAATAAAACGCCTCATATGCCAAGAGACCATGCGCCATCTCATTCCTAATATTTGCATACAAGGGGCTGCACAACAGATACTTCAGTTCAAACAAAAGATCCTCACCAAACACCTTAACCGCCTCAGGACATTGAACGAGAGTGCTTAGGCCATTCTCTGTTTCTATCATATCTGGACCAAGCGTGCTAGTAGAAACCCCCGCCTCCTTCAGATGGATCCTAACCATGTGTTCGATCTGAGGAACAAGAACGTGAAGAGCAACGACAAAATCTCCTTCATAACCAGCATGCAACCCAATCGCCCACATCTTCTCTCGACCGCCAGGCACAATCGAAGACCTGCACGCCAAATATTCAAAATCTTCAACATTCAACCAATGCTCATTTCTTATAGCCAACAAGGCAGGATAGATGAACGCCTGCGCATGGAAATCAACATATAACCCAAACTGCTCAACGACAGCACGTTCAACAGCCTTATCATCCTTGTCATATGAACTGACGGGAGGATGTTTCGAAACCAAACGACCATCCATGGAAAAACAATTACAAGAAAACATCCACCTGAGAGGATGATCTTTCATGACTGAAATAGCCTGATCTCTTATCTTATTCACCCCAGGAAACGCATTGCCAATAACAAAAAGCATTAATGCACTTAGCGCGTCTTTCGCGCCTACGCCCCTCTTCACCTTCTCAACAAACTCGGTCACATCAGAAGAAATGCAAACCTCCTGCATTCCTTCTATGACACTACCGCCGATTTCCCGTTGACGCCCTCTAAGCCGAAAAATCTTATTACCAATATCCAATCCATCCCTTTGTTTTCTAGGAATATCTCTATACTTCTTAATAGCAACCTCTAACCGGTCTCTGGCCACAACAGCGCCTCCATCTTCCCCAAGACACTCCTCCGCCTCTTCCGCATAGACCTCGGCAACACGGGCCATGCAACTCGCCTTTCGATCAGGCAACTTCCCAAGCCCAAACCATTCAGCGGCCTCTTCAAGAGCATCTCCCTTACTACATCTATCTATAGCTCTACTTGCAATTAATTCCAGTTTCTCTGCTACATCAACCGTTCGCTCTGCATACAACCTCCCCTCTCTCAACACACGAGCAACCCCAACAAGAAAGCATGAATCAAAATCTTCACCCGAAAGCAAGACATCAAGAAGCTTATATCTTATTAGATCAACCTTATCCACCTCTTTCAGCGAGATCGACAAAACAATCGCTCTAATCCAGAGACCCCTTACCAAAACCCAAGACCCCGGTGACAACGGAAACTTTAAGTATGACTCAATTGCTACCAACGCACGTCTTTTGTTCTTCGGATTTTCTATCAACCAAAGCAAATCAGCCAAACGAGCCTTGACGCAGACATCATCAACTACATCGACCAGCCCTCCAAGAAAGGACACATGCTCTTCTGACAGATCTTCTGGTAATACGCTTCGCCCTTCAGGACCTACAAGCATTGGCTTGAATGGGTTTTGTGGAAGTTCCGGGCATAGCACCATTGAGCAAATCCAAGCCATAATACGAAATGCTTTTGCATAACTATCCTCACCGGCGCTCTTGGCAAGCTCAGCCGCCTTACTGAACCCCTCGCAGTAAGCCCAATAGTCGAACTTACTGCTTGCCGCAGAAATGGCGTTCTTGTATAGCTCTCCTTGAACAAACCCAGAGAAGTCAAAATTGGAGAAATCAAAAGCATCTTCTTTCACGATCATCATCCTATAGAAAGGAAAGCGTGGCCACCCAAAGCACAAAAATACAAACAGCGATCACGCCAGGACAACTCCGACAACTTTAGAGCCATCAACAAGGGCGTCTGCCCCTTACACGTTCTGGATATTCTCCGATGAATCAGGTCCTGACGTTGTTGTGGCCGCAGCACATGGAGACCGGCGCTTTCCCGTTGCCACCGGGCAACGCCCAGTAACCATCCATCATTCACATACCGCCACACGGAAGCCGAACCGGGCAAGATGAACGTACATCATCCGCTCCTGACTGGGAGGCCCCGATGCCATTCGCGCTATTTGCCCTATCAAGACGCCTGCCTGCCGTTCATGGCAAAGGGATCTTGCGAGTCTGGCCAATGCTGCTGGGCTGCCTGCTGGCCACAGCATCAGTCCAGGCCGCCCCTTCATCTACCGCCCCCAGTGCGCAACCCGCCTCCCCGCCCACCATCGCCCCCCGCACCGACGGCCTGCCGCGCGAGCTGCAGGAATGGGTGCCCTGGGCGATGCAGGGGCACGAGATGCTGGCCTGCCCCAGCCGGCATGATCAGGCAAGCAGCCGTGCCTGCGTCTGGCCCGAGCATCTGGCCGTGGTCATCGACGGCCGGCAGGCGCGCTTCACGCTGGCCGTGACGGTGTACGGTGCACCGGCGGCGGTGATGCTGCCGGGCGAGGCGGGCAGCTGGCCGACCGAGGTGCGCAACCGTCAGGGGCAGACGCTGGTGGTGACGGGCGGCAGCGATCAGCCGCAGGTGCTGCTGCCGGCCGGCCAGCATGTGCTGACGGGCACGCTGCAATGGCAGGCCGATCCGCAACTGGTGCGGGTACCGGCCCAGGTGGGCACACTATCGGTGGTGGCCAATGGCAAGCCGGTGGCAGCGCTGATGGACCGCAACCGGCATGTGTGGCTGAAGGCATCGCGCCCGGCCGCAGAAGCGGATGTGATCAGCAACACGATGACGATGCTGGTCCGTCGCCGGATCGACGACGGGGTGCCTCGTCAGGTGACGACCCACTATGAACTGAACGTGGCTGGCCAGCCACGCGAGGTGGAGCTGCCGGCTGCACTGCTGGCCAACAGCATGCCCCAGGCGCTGCGCAGCGACCTGCCGGCGCGCCTCTACCCGAACGGCCGGCTGCAGGTGCAGCTGAAGCCCGGCAACTGGCACCTGGAAGTGGATGCCCGCCAGATGCAGCCCACGACCGAGCTGGCACTGCCGGCCGGCGCGCCCGATGAAGAGATCTGGTCCTACGAGGGGCACAATGACCTGCATGTGGCGCAGGTGGAAGGCGTGGAAGCCGTGGACGCGCAGCAGGCACGCGTGCCCGAGGACTGGCGTCAGTTGCCTGCCTACCGGGTGGGTGCCAAGGACAAGCTGCAACTGGTGTATAGGACGCGCGGCAACGAGCATCCGGAAGCCAGTTCGCTGAAGCTGCAACGGCAGTGGTGGCTGGATTTTGACGGCCAGGGCATCACGCAGAAGGACGTGCTGACCGGCACGCTGTCGGCCCCGTGGCGACTGCAGCTGCAGGGACCGGCCCAGCTGGGCCACGCCCGCCAGGGCGAGACGGCGCTGCCCATCGGCCTGCTGCAACCGTCTTCCTCATCCGACCAGCCGCATGACGCTGCCGAGCATGATGCGGCCGACACGGCGCCCGGCGTGGAACTGCGCAACCAGAACCTGACGCTGACCACGCTGGCGCGGCTGGAGTCACGGAGCGACACGCTGCCGGCCAATGGCTGGAACACGGTACTGGATGGCGTGGAGGCGACGCTGCAACTGCCTCCGGGCTGGACGCTGCTGGCGGCCAGCGGCGTGGACGACGTGACGCCAGCAACATGGACCTCACGCTGGCGTCTGTACGATTTCTTCTTCATGCTGCTGATCGGCATGGCGGCGTACCGGCTGCTGCGGCCACTGCCGGCCACCACGGTGATGCTGGCGGCCTTGCTGAGCTGGTATGACCTGGAGGGCGCCGGGGTGCTGATCATCCTGCTGCTGGTGCTGCTGGCCTGCCAGCGGGTGGCCCCCAAGGGCTCTGCCCCCGAGAAGTGGCTGCAGGCCGGCAACCGCGTCCTGTGCCTCTTCCTGCTGCTGGTGCTGGCGCCCTTTGCCGTAAACGAGGTGCGGCTGCTGATCTATCCGTCGCTGGAACATGCCCGGGTGCGTGACACATCCGGCTACTACGTGCAGGCTCACCGTCCGGACGCTGACAGCGAAGTGGCCACCCTGCAGAAACGGGCACGCAGCCGTGCCATGGCCGATCTGTCGTCGATCGATTCGATCGACGCCGACGTGGCACGCGGCAAGGCGGCTGACCCCATTCGCCACCAGGGCCGCATCATGCCGGTGCAGACCGGTCCCGGCGAGCCCGGCTGGTCGTGGAATGCCTACACGCTGGAGCTGCATGGCGACGTGCAGCCCGACCAGACGGTGACGGTTCACCTGCTGCCACCCTGGGGCACGCGCATCCTGAAGATCGTGCGGCTGCTGGTGCTGTTCGGCAGCCTGTGGGCGCTGTACCGGGTGCTGCCTGGCGGCTTTCTGCCCCGGCGGCCCCAGGATCCGGAACCGGGGCACGGAATGGGGACCGCCAGCACCTCCACGACAGCCACGACCGCCACGACCGCGATGCTGGCGGCACTGACGGTCCTCACCCTGGCCTGGCCGGCTCAGCCGGTACAGGCGGCCTCGGGCTACAAGGCCGAGCAGCTGGAAGCGATCCGCGAGCATCTGTATCCGGCCCCGAGCTGCCTGCCTCACTGCGCAGCGGTAGCGCAGACACGGGTGAAGGCCGATGCCCAACGATTGACGCTGCAGCTGCTGGTGCATGCTCAGGCCACGGTGCAGGTGCCGCTGCCGGGCCATGACGGTGCGGACAACTGGCGGCTGGAGCGCGTGCTGCTGAACGGCCAGCCCGCCACGACACGACGCGAGGCCAGCCGCCAGGGCGACGGGCAGGACCTGTGGGTGCTGATGCCTGCCGGCATCCATGTGGTGGAGCTGCAGGGTACGCTGGGCCAGGGGGCGCATGTACGCCTGCCGCTGCCCATGGCGCCACGCATGCTGCAGGTGGACAGCACGGTGTGGTCAGCGGGCGCGCTGAACGCCCAGGGGCTGCCCAATGACGGCGTGCTGACGCTGACCCGCAAGCTGGACAAGGCGGACGAGCCGGCCACGAAGCAGCTGGCCCATGTGCCCGACGCCCTGCCCGGCTTTGCACTGGTGGAGCGCACGCTGGTGATGGACGAGCGCTGGCGGCTGGAAACGCGCATCTCCCGGCTGTCGGTAAGCCAGGCGCCGGTGAAGGTGCGCTTTGCGCTGCTGCCCGGCGAATCGGTCAATGACGACCGGGTATTGGTGCGCGATGGCGTGGCCGAGATCGAGCTGGGCAGCGCCCGGCGCATCACGCTGGCCAGCACGTTGCCCATCAGCTCGGACTTTGTCTGGCAGGCCTTGCCAGCCATGAACCAGATCGAGATCTGGACCATGCGCTACGGCACCACCTGGCACCTGCGGTGGGAGGGCATGGCGCCCACGAACTACGTGCAGGACGGCCAGCTGGCACCCTGGTGGCAGCCGTGGCCGGGCGAGCGCCTGCAGGTGCAGGCGCTGCAGCCCGCGACAATCAGCGGCCCCACGCTGACGCTGCAAGGCCATGCCACGACGCTGACCCCGGGTGCGCACAGCACGCTGGCCGAGACCACGCTGCGCTTCCGCGCCAGCCTGGCCGGCAGCCAGCGCGCCACGCTGCCGCCTGGCGCGGAACTCCTGGGCATGCGGCTGGATGACGACGAGGTGCCGCTGCAGGCGCGCGACGGCCAGCTGGAGCTGCCGGTGATTCCGGGTGAGCACACCGTGACGCTGCGCTGGCGCGTGCCGCAGGGCACCGATGGCGCCTTCAGCCGCTACGAGACGCAACCGCTGGCCCTGAACCTGCCGGGCGTGAACGCCACCACGCAGCTGAACCTGCCTGAAAGCCGGGTCGTGCTGCTGGTGGGGGGCACCGGCATCGGACCAGCCGTGCGCTTCTGGGGTTTCTTCGTGCTGCTGGTGGCGGTGTCGATGGTGCTGGGTCGCCATCGCACGACGCCGCTGGGCATGCTGGGCTGGCTGTTGCTGCTGCTGGGCGTGGCCCCCATCTCGCTGTGGGGCGCACTGGCCGTGGTGGGCTGGTTCTTTGCGCTGGCCTGGCTGCCCTCGCCGCAGCAGCTGCGACGCCTGGGCTGTGACGAGCAGGCCGCGCGCAGCACCATGCCGTTTGCGCTGGGGCTGTGGACACTGTTCGCCGCCATCGCGCTGTACCTGACGATCCAGCGTTCACTGCTGGGCTATCCCGACCTGCTGGTGGGTGGCAACGGCTCCACGCCCTTCGAGCTGAACTGGTACCAGGACCGCTTCCAGAACCAGCCCGACGCCGACTGGGCGATTTCCATGTCACTGACCGCCTACCGGACGATGATGCTGGCGTGGTCGCTGTGGCTGGCATTCTCGCTGCTGGGCTGGATCCGCTGGGGATGGCAGCGACTGATGGAGGCTGGCTACATGGGCCGACACCCGGATGGCACGCCGGGCGGTACGGGAGGCGCGAAAGGACCTCATAACCCCGATGGATCCAGGGTGGCTGGCGTTCCGGGTGACACCAAGGCAACGGATGAAGCGTCCGACACCATGAGCCGCAGCCAAACCGCGGCTACCGACTCAGCCGCTGCCGGCCGCGCCATCGCCAGACGCGATGCCGCGCCAGAAAAGGTCGTCGGCCCGGATCGCTCCACGCGACAGGATTCGGTGGCTCCTGCCGGATCCGTCAACGTGGCTGGATCCACCCAGGCAGAAACGATGGCTTCCCCAGACGGTGTGGCAGCGGACCCTGTGGCCGTGGAGGGCCCGGCAGCAGAACAAAAGGCAGCAGGCGCCACGGCCGTGCCGGCCTCCGCCCGCAAAGTCCATGCCGGCAGCGCGCCTCGGGCTGCCACGTCCACGGTTCCGGCTGTCCGACACCCCGCCGCCCAGAGGATGGGCCCTGCGGCCCGACCGTCCCAGCCAACCGGCGCGCTGCGCAAGCTGGCGAAGGTGTTCTTCTGGTTTGCGGCCATACTGGGCATCGTGGTGATGCTGGGCCTGGGCTTCGTGCTGCTGAGCTACGGCCGCTATCTGTTCTGAGGGGCCAAACCGGCCGCCATTGGGCAACCCTGGCGGCCATTTGACCTTTTTTGGCATGGACGCGCGCAACGATCCGTCATGAAACACGGTGTTTCGTACTGCCGCCTCGTATAATGCGACCTGTCGGACCCATTCGGGGACCAGGCCGCCATGAGCAGGCCGGCCCGGGTGGTACCGCGCCGGGCCTCTCTCGACAGGGCATGCCCCTGCACCGTCACGACAGCGTTCAGGCACTGCCCCAGGGCACCCTGCCTGTCGGCGTATCAGCCCGGACAACCCAACCAAGACCTATTGTCCTCCTTCCCTCATCTCAACACGGCCCCGCCGACCGTTCCCGCTCCCGTTCCGGGCGCCGGGATGGCTAGTTGCCGGGCTGGAGCCTGACATTGAACACTGACACATCCTTTTCCGGCCTTGGCCTGGCCGACCCGCTGCTGCGGGCGCTGGCCGACGTGGGCTACACCAACCCCACCCCCATCCAGGCCAAGGCCATTCCCGTGGTGCTGACCGGCCGTGACCTGCTGGCCGCCGCGCAGACCGGCACAGGCAAGACCGCCGGCTTCACGCTGCCCATCCTGCAGCGGCTGCTGGACAACCCCATGCAGACCCGCAAGCCGGGCCGCCCCCGCTGCCTGATCCTCACCCCCACGCGTGAACTCACCGCGCAGGTGGAAGAGTCGGTCAAGGCCTATGCCAAGTACACGCGCATCCGCTCGGTGCTGATCTTCGGGGGCGTGAGCATCAATCCGCAGATCCAGGCACTGCGCCAGCCGGTGGACATCCTGGTGGCCACGCCGGGCCGACTGCTGGACCACGTGCAGCAGGGCACCGTCGACCTCTCCGGCGTGGAGATCTTCGTGCTGGACGAAGCCGACCGCATGCTGGACATGGGCTTCATCCACGACATCCGCCGCGTCATCGCCAAGCTGCCGGCCAAGCGCCAGAACCTGCTGTTCTCGGCCACCTTCTCGCCTGAGATCCGCTCGCTGGCACACGGCCTGCTGGACAACCCGGCCGAGGTGGACGTGGCCCCGCGCAACACGGCGTCCGAACTGGTGGCGCAGAGCGCCCACCTGGTGCCCAAGACCCGCAAGCGGGCGCTGCTGTCGTACCTGATCGGCTCGCGCCGCTGGACGCAGGTGCTGGTCTTCACCAAGACCAAGCACGGCGCCAACCGTCTGGCCGAGCAGCTGGGCAAGGATGGCATCGAAGCCATGGCCATCCACGGCAACAAGAGCCAGGGGGCCCGCACCCGGGCACTGTCGCGCTTCAAGGACGGCAGCCTGCCCGTGCTGGTGGCCACCGACATCGCGGCGCGCGGTCTGGACATCGACGAGCTGCCGCACGTGGTGAACTACGAGCTGCCCAACGTGCCGGAAGACTACGTGCACCGCATCGGCCGCACGGGCCGGGCCGGCCACGAGGGCACGGCCGTGTCGCTGGTGGACCGCGAGGAAATGAAGCTGCTCACCGGCATTGAGCGCCTGATCAAGCGTCAGATCCCACGCGTGGAAGTGGAAGGCTTCACGGGCTGGCAGGCCCAGCCGGGTGATTCCACCGACGACATCAACGACCGTCCGCCACTGCCCCCGGGCCAGCGTCGGGGCGGCAACGGACGGCGGGGTGCGCCCGCGGCCGGCCGTGGCGCAGCAGGCAACCCGCGAGAAGGACGCGATGGCCGCAGCCATGGCGACCTGAACGGCTCGCCCAGCCAGCGCGCCACGACGCGCGCCGGTGAACCCGGACGCCCCGGCAACGATCGCCGCCGCAGCCGTGGTGGACGTGGCGGTCGTCCTGGCGGTGGTGTCGGCACGACGCCTTCGCAGGACTGATGCCGTGTGCTGATGCGCCGGATAAACACACCGTGGTGATACGCCACCGAACGATAGCGTGATGACAAAAAAAGGCCGCAGCAGCGATGTGCTCTGCGGCATTTTTTCTTCGATCTTTCGTGCTTCAGCAATCTTCCCTACGATGGTCTTCAGGTTTCGCTGAACAAGCCTCATGAATCGGTGCGCCACGGAACGAGATACAACGACCGAAAGAACATTCTCAACGCATCACGCGCCAGAAGATCAGGGCATGAAACTCAGTTCATCCTTGATGTCGAAGTGGGCCTGCTGACGAATGTCACGTGAGGACGCACCGACGCTGACGGTGTAGCGTCCCGGATGAGCCACCCAGCGGTGAACAGCGGGATCAAAGGACGTCAGCCCCAGGGGCTCCACCCGCATGACAAGCTTCTGCGACTGACCCGGCTGCAGCAGCCGTGTCCTTGCATAAGCCCGCAGCTCGGCAGCAGGTTTATCCAGAGCATTGTTCGGCGCCGAAACATAGAGCTGCACCACTTCCTTGCCGGCGCGACGGCCGGTGTTGGTGACAATGACCGAGGCCGTGAAGCCCACATCCTCCCGCGTCAGTTTCAGATCCCGGTACTCGAAGCGGGTATAGGAAGTGCCATACCCGAAGGGATAGGCCACCTCGACACCCCGGGTGTTGAAGTGGCGATAGCCGACCCGGATGTCATCACGGTACTCGACCTCTGCAGCACGATCGTTGATGACGATACCGCCACGGGCAGCCGGATCAGGACCCAGCAACGTCACGCCGGGGAAGTTCTCGGCGGCGGGATAGTCCTTCAGATCAAGTGCAAAGGTATCGGTCAGCTTGCCGGATGGGTTCACCTTGCCGGACAGGACATCCGCCATGGCATGACCCGCTTCCTGCCCGGGCTGCCAGGCCAGCAGAATGGCATCGACCTGATCGCGCCAGCTGGCAAGCTCGATGACACCGCCAATGTTCAGCACCACCACGACCGGCTTGCCGGCCTTGTGAAAGGCGGTCGAAACATTCCTGATGAGCGTCTGCTCGGCTTCCGTCAGATAGAAGTCATCCTTCGCCTTGCGATCGATGAATTCACCGGAATTCCGGCCGATCGTGATGACGCCGACATCATTGGCAGCAACGGCAGCGCCAATCTGCTCGGCCGTCGGCACCAGCTCGGGCAGCGGTGGCGGCGCCAGGAAGGGATTTGTTTCCGGGCGACGTGCCTTTGCCGCCTTGATGTGTTCGGCATAGGCCTGTGAAAGCGCCTTGTCGGTGGCGTATCCGGCTTTCTCCATCCCCTCGGGCAATACCACCGAATAGGCTTCATGGACATCACCACTGCCGGTACCACCGATGATGATGTCATGGGCACTGTTGCCGAAGATCGCCAGCTTCTTCCCGGCTGCAAGCGGCAGGGCGTCACGCTCGTTCTTCAGCAGCACCATGCCTTCCGTGGCAGCCTTGCGCGAGATCTGCGCATGGGCATCCAGATCGGGTTTATTGCTGACGGGTTCATGACGGAAGGTTCGGGTCCTCATGATCAGATCGAGGATGCGTTCGATG
>ERZ773035.2318-NODE-2318-length-12545-cov-10.027622_pt1 | contig 12545 bp, 9 predicted proteins | sample MGYA00511487_ERZ773035 | MGnify/ENA primary metagenome ERZ773035 (study PRJEB29015, sample SAMEA2737985) | human oral metagenome | biome: human oral; feature: human-associated habitat; material: dental | place: China | collected 2024 ...
GCTCGGCGAAGTAGATGGCAAGCGAGAGCGCGACGCTGCTCGGCAGGGGGTTCCCGCCCCAGTACATCGAGCCGGAGCCGTCGAGCACGACGAGTGCATTCTCTCCATGCGTATAGTCGGGCAGTGCGCTCCATGTGACATCAAGGGTACGCGCCTCCTCTTGCGGGATGTGCGGTGTCACTGCTGCACTGAGCGGACGAATGATCTCATAGGGATAGAGCGTTCCCGTATGCAGCTGTTCCTCCCCGCGCTCGACGCGTTCAAGGAACGCCTTGTACCGCTCCATGTCGTTGCGCCAAAACGCTGCGCGGTACTTGAACATCGCCTTCGACGGCTGCTTTGCGTAGTCAAAGGTATAGTCCCTCGTGCGCAGGGCGTTCTCGATGAGCGCAATGCGGCGTCGCAGACGGACAAGCATCCTGCGGTAGTCCGCCTCCCTCATCCCGAATAGGACCGCGAGCCGCCGCGCCTGTGCACGCACCGCACGCGAGGAAGTATTGACGGACGGCAGCCACTTCGCGAGGAGGGAGACCGGCTTTTCCTCCCATGCGGCACGCAGGTCTTTTTCAAGTTGTGCGCGAATCAGGTGGACAGCTGCAGCCTCCAATGGCGTGTCGAGAAGGACGAGCAGATCGTCCCAGCGACCGTACCCCGGAACGAATTTCAGATTCTTTTCGAGAGATGCGGGCGCAGCAAAGGCGAGGTGGCGCAGCAGCACGCGAAAGAGCCGCCGCTCGCCGAGTCCTCCGCGCACGTCACGCGCGTAGAAGAGGGTGCGCAGCGCATAGGTCGGATGCTCCGCAAAGGCGCGCGTGAAGCGTACGATGATCTCCGCCTCGCCCGCCTCCCGCAGCGCGCCTGCCGCCGCAAAGAAGTCAAGTGTGTCTGAGCCTGAACTCGCATACGTCGCGGCATCGTTCTCCGTCCGCGTATAGGTCTTGTTGCTCTCCTCTTTCAGCGCGTCCAGCATCGCTTATACTCCTTTGCGCAAAATGCCCGACCCAGATGCGGATGCACTGAGCCGGACACATTCATTCACCGCAGCAGACTGCGGACATATACGGACAAGATGCCGCGGACGGAGGCGACGCGCCGCCCCGTCCTGCGGGGTCGTCGAACCCCGCTGCTGTTTTACAGACAGTTGATGTATTGCTGTTGGCATCTTTTGCAAGACACGATTTCACGCCGACGATCCCCATAGGGAATCCCTTCGGTATTCCGAAGATTGCTGTTCATGTCTTGCATTTATTGTAGCATAAACGCTCCTTTGTTTCAAGGAACGCGTACTTGGCTCTATGATAAATGTTACGGACAAAAGCAAATGCAGTACTCCAAAGCAAACCCTAGTGGAGCAAGCGGCGTAGAGTGTGCGACCCGCCCCCTGCGGATTTTAATCGTTCAAGCGCAGCGCGTTTGGAATCCGCAGGTATTTAGGCGGACGAGCACACGTCCGCTTGCGTAACGAGGGTTCTGCGTGGAGTACGCAGCGCGCATCCGTAACCGTTGCCATAGACCCGTCTACTTCTTCGCCTCGTTCGCCGTGTGCGCGGCATGCGCCGCCTGTGTCTGCTGCGCGATGGCATCGCAGACGCAGCCGCCCGCAGGCGTAACGGTGCCGCGCTTGCGTGCCTTGTGCGCCTCATAGCGGCGCTTGCCCTCCTCGAAGGCGGCACGCGCCTCCTCGGTGTCGAGTGTGAGCGGCGGGACTGTCTTCGGGCGCGCGTTGCGGTCCAGCGCGACCATGGTGAAGTATGCCGAGAGACCGAGCTGCGGATCGCCGCCGTCGTCCAGATCCTCAACGATGACGTTGACAGCGACCTCCATCGAGCTGTGCCCGACATAGACGATGTCCGCCGTCACAACGACGAGGTCGCCGATGCGGATCGGCAGATGGAACTCCAGCTCGTCCACGCGTGCCGTGACGACGTTCGAGCGCGCATAGCGGCGCGCCGCCGCATACGCTGCCGAGTCCATCAGCTTCATGATCTCGCCGCCGTGCACGTTCCCGTTTGGGTTCGCCTGACTCGGCATCATGACCTCACTGATGACGATGCGGCTGTCCTTCATCTTGCATTCTTTCATTATATATCTCCCCTATCAAAATATTTTTTATCAGAGCATCCACTCTACCACGCTTTGCTGAAAATAATCCGTTGCATTTGCTACGTTCCTTGACAGCCACGTACATTTCGGTGGTATAATTTGCGCAGGGAAATGATCTGGCAAAGGGGGATCTCTATGTATCTGGAAAAAATCACATCGCCCGCCGATATCAAGGGGTACGGCGCGGCAGAGCGCAAGGCACTCGCCAAGGAGATGCGCGACGCACTTCTTAAGCGCGCGAGCATACACGGCGGACACTTCGGCCCCGACTTTGGCATCGTCGAGGCGATCATCGCGCTGCACACGGTCTTTGACTCGCCCACGGACAAGATCGTCTATGACGTGTCGCACCAGTCCTACCCGCACAAGATGCTGACGGGGCGCGTCGAGGCGTACATCAACGAGGCGGAGTACGACGAGGTGTCGGGCTACACGAACCCGGAGGAGAGCCCGCACGACTTCTTCAACGTCGGGCACACGTCCACCTCGATCAGCCTTGCCTCGGGACTCGCCAAGGCGCGCGACCTCGCGGGACGCAGGGAGAACATCATCGCCCTCATCGGCGACGGTTCGATGTCGGGCGGCGAGGCACTTGAGGGACTGAACGTCGTCGGCGAGATGAATACGAACTTCATCATCGTATTCAACGACAACAACCAGTCGATCGCCGAGAACCACGGCGGGATGTACCGTGCATTCAAGGAGCTGCGCGAGACGAACGGCACAGCGGAGAACAATCTGTTCCGTGCGATGGGGCTCGACTACCGCTATGTGGCGGACGGCAACGACTGCGAGGCGCTGATCGCCGCGTTCTCCGAGGTCAAGAACAGCCAAAAGCCCGTCGTCGTCCACATCCACACGCAAAAGGGCAAGGGCTACCAGTTCGCCGAGGAAGACCGCGAGACGTGGCACTACCGTATGCCGTTCGACATCGAGACGGGTGCGCTGAAGCATCCGTACACGGATCCGTTCCAAGTTGCGAGCGTTGATTTCATCAAGGCAGAGGCAAAGGAAAATCCGAACTTTGTCTTTCTCGCGGCAGGGACGATGGGCGGCATTGGACTCTCCCCCGCAGATCGCGCGGAGCTCGGCAGTCACTATGTCGATGTGGGCATCGCCGAGGAGCACGCCGTTGCGATGGCATCGGGGCTCGCGCGCGGCGGCGCACGCCCGATCTTCGGCACGTACAGCACCTTCTTCCAGCGTGTCTACGATCAGATGGCGCAGGATGTCGCGGTCAACAACAACGCGGCGGTCTTCCTCTCCGTCGGCGCATCACTCTACTACATGAACGATGTGACGCATCTCGGCTTCTTCGACATTCCGCTCTTTGCAAATATCCCGAACCTCGTCTTCCTCGCGCCCGCGAGCCTCGACGAGTACAAGGCGGTGCTGCGCTGGTCGGTGGAGCAGACGAAGCACCCCGTCATGATCCGCATGCCGGTCATGGGCTACGAGGAAAGTCCCTACCCCGTGCGCACGGACTACAGCGATCTGAACAGGTATCAGGTCGTCACCGAGGGCGCGGAGGTCGCACTGATCGGTGCGGGCAATTTTGCGCAGCTTGCAAGTGCCGCCGCCGATCAACTTGCGGCGGAGGGCATCAAGGCGACCGTCGTGAGTCCGATCTTTCTCTCGGGGCTTGATACGGCGCTCCTCGAGCGGCTCAAGGAAAAGCACCGCCTCATCCTCACGCTAGAGGACGGCATCCTCGACGGTGGCTTTGGGCAGAAGATCGCCGCGTACTACGGCATGGACACAGCCGTCCGCGTGCGCTGCTACGGGCTTACGAAGGAGTTCCACGACCGCTACGACGCGACCGAGCTTGCGCGTGAGCACCATCTCACCGCCGAACAGATCGCGGCGGATACACTGATGGCATTGAAGAATTGACGCGCCAATGCGTAAAACATAACGATAGGAGCTTTTATGAAAAAAGTTTTGATTATCTCAGGTCACCCCGACCTTGCAAATGACTCGTTTGCGAACAAGATCATCATGGAGGATCTGGCGAAGCTGCTGCCGGACGCCATCCTCGACGATCTCGGCACCCTCTATCCCGACTACCAAATTGACGTTGCGGCGGAGCAGAAAAAGCTTGTCGCAGCGGACATCATCGTGCTGCAGTTCCCGATTTTCTGGTACAGCTGCCCGGCACTGCTCGCAAAGTGGCTGGAGGATGTCTTCGTGCGCGGCTTCTCGCACGGCTCAACGGGCAAGGCGCTCGCCCACAAGAAGCTCGTCCTCTCCTTTACCACGGGCGCACCCGAAAGCGCGTACGGCGAGGCGTTCCCCGCAGAGATGATGACGGGGCGCTTTTCGCAGACGGCAGGGCTGACGGGCATGGTCTACGAGGGCGCCGTCGCCACCTACGCCGTTTCCTACGCCGACCGCACCGATCCCGCGCGCGCCGCCGCTATGACGGAGGCATCTCATGCGCACGCAAAACGCCTGGTGGAGAAGATCACATCCCTGATGTAATCTTGAGATTTCAACGGCCTCGGAGACTCGCGCTCCGAGGTTTTTCTCTGTCTGCGTGTGGAAAGTTTGCGAATTTTATCAGCGATTCGTTAGAATTTGTGCTATAATAAAAAGCAAACACTATTATAGGTCAATGGAGGGCTTTTCCCTTGTATCTTGAGAAGATCAACGAACCTGCGGACATACGCGGCTACAGCCCAGAGCAGCGCCGCCTCCTCGCGCAGGAGATGCGCGATGTGCTCATTAAGCGCACAAGTCTCGTCGGTGGGCACATCGGACCGAACCTCGGGATCATCGAAGCAACCATCGCACTCCACACGGTGTTCGACTCACCGCGCGATAAGATTGTCTTCGATGTGTCCCACCAGTGCTACCCCCACAAGATGCTCACGGGACGCGCCGGCGCGTACATCCGCGCGGCAGAGTATGGCGATGTCTCCGGCTTTACGAACACGGATGAGAGCGAACACGACCTCTTCAACATCGGACACACGGCAACAGGCATCAGCCTTGCCTCGGGGCTTGCCAAGGCGCGTGACCTTGCGGGCGGCACGGAGAATGTCGTTGTGGTCATCGGCGACGGTGCGCTGTCGGGCGGCGAGGCGTTTGAGGGGCTGAACGTCATCGGCGAGATGGGGACGAACTTCATCATCGTGTTCAACGACAACGATCAATCCATCTCCGAGAACCACGGCGGAATGTATCGTAAATTCAAGGAACTGCGCGAGACAAACGGCGCGGCGGAGGACAACCTCTTCCGCGCGCTGGGACTCCGCTACCGCTACATCGCAGACGGTCATGACACCGAGGAGCTGATCCGCGTCTTTTCCGAGGAAAAGGACGCACAGCGCCCCATCGTCATCCACATTCACACGCAGAAGGGCAAGGGACTCTCCTTTGCCGAGGACGATCCCGAGGGCTGGCACCGTCACGCGCCCTTTCATATCGAAAGCGGCATCCCAAAGCAGCCGTCTACACCCGATCCATACGCCGTCGCAACGGTGGACTTTGTCCTCGAAACGGCGCGGAAAAATCCGAACTTCGTCTACCTGTCGGCGGGCATCGTCGGGGGCATCAACCTCAGCCCTGCCGACCGCGCACAGCTCGGCAGCCAATATCTCGACGTGGGCATCGCCGAGGAACACGCCGTCGCCATGGCGTCCGGACTCGCGCGCGGCGGAGCGCGTCCGATCTTCGGCACGTACAGCACATTCTTCCAGCGCACCTACGACCAGATGGCGCAGGATGTCTGCATCAACCGAAGCCCCGCCGTCTTTCTCGCGACAGGCACATCGCTCTACCGTTCGACCGATGTGACGCATCTCGGCTTCTATGACATCTCCATCTTCTCCAACATCCCGAACCTCGTCTACCTCGCGCCGACGAGTGTCGCCGAGCACATCGCTGTCCTGCGCTGGGCGGTGGAGCAGCGGGAGCACCCCGTCATGATCCGCATGCCGTATACGGGCTATGAGGAAAGCCCCTACCCCGTGCGTACGGACTACAGCACGCTGAACAAATCCATTGTGGTGACCGAGGGAGCGGATGTCGCGCTCATCGGCGTCGGCAACTTCGCCGCGCTCGCATCCGAGGCGGCAGATGAGCTTGCGCACGAGGGGCTGAACGCGACCGTCATCAATCCGCTCTACCTCTCGGGACTCGATACGGAGCTGCTCGATGCGCTGCGTGCAAAGCACCGCCTCATCCTCACCGTCGAGGATGGCATCCTCGCGGGCGGCTTCGGACAGAAGGTCGCCGCATTTTACGGCGCACAGGACGGTGTACGCGTGAAGAACTACGGCCTGCCGAAGAAGTTCTTCAACCGCTACAACCCCGACGCCCTTGCGCGTGAGCATCACCTCACCGCGCCCCAGATTGCAGCGGATGTGCTGCGTGAAATGCGGCGTAAGACGCGGTAAAAAAACGCTTGCATTTTCCCCGGCGGCGCGTTATAATATCCTCTGTCAGCCACGGGGACGTAGCTCAGCTGGGAGAGCACCAGGTTCGCAATCTGGGGGTCGAGAGTTCAATCCTCTTCGTCTCCACCATCATTGACATCGTATGGAGGCATCCGAAGGATGCCTCCGTTTTTTGGTAGGAAGGTGCATGATGTTTCACAAAATGCGGCGCAGCGTCCAGCAGCTTTCATACGAGGACGCTGAGGCGGTTCTCCTACGCGGCTCGGCGGGTGTACTCGCACTCACGGGCGATAAGGCGTTTCCCTACGCCGTCCCCATCAGCTACGTCTATGACGGTGAGCACATCTATTTCCACAGTGCAGTCGAGGGTCACAAGATCGACGCGATCCAGAAGAACCCGAATGCGTCCTTTGCCGTCATCGATCAGGATGAGGTCATCCCCGAGAAATACACGACTGCATATCGCAGCGTTATTGTCTTCGGCAGCATCCGCATCATCACGGACGATCATGAGAAAATGGCGGCGATCCACAAGCTCGCCGTGAAGTACGCACCCGAGGCCACGGAGGCACAGCATCGGGAGATGATCGACCGCACGTGGGATCGCTTCTGCATGCTTGAGATGAGCATCGCCCATATCACAGGCAAGGTCGGGAGCGCACTCATCGCAAAGAAATAAACACTTCCACTTGCGTCTCTGGACGCACACAGGGGCTGCTGTACGAAGCTTTTCTTCGTACAGCAGCCCCTGTCTTATGGAAGCGGTGATAAATCCAGCCCTACCCATCCCTCAATAGCCGCACATGTTTCGCCCCGTCCTCGACGGTGACGCACGTCTGCACGCCGTACATCGCCGCAATGTTCTCCTCCGTCAGCACCTCCTGCGCTTTCCCATACGCGAATACATGCGTATCTTTCAGCATAAGGATCGTATCGCAGAAGAGCGAGGCGAGATTGAGGTCGTGGATGGTCATGAGGACGGCGATGTTCTCCCGCCGCGCGATCTCCGTGATCGTGCGCAGGATGAACAGCTGATTGTGCAGATCGAGGCTCGCCGTCGGCTCATCGAGGATGATGACGCCGGTCTCCTGCGCGAGCGCGCGTGCGATAAAGACGCGCTGCCGCTCGCCGCCGCTCATCTCCTGGATGTTCCGAAAGGCAAAGTCCGTGAGATCCATGCGCGCAATCACATCGAACGCAATGCGCTCGTCCTCTGCGCGGTAGCGGTGTCCCGCATACGGGAGACGCCCCATCAGCACCGCCTGCAGTGCCGTCATACCGAACGCTGCGTTCGTATACTGCGGCACATAGGCAATCCGCTTAGCGATCTCACCAGCCGAGAGTGCGGCGAGATTTCCATCGTCAACGCGTATCGTTCCCGCCTGCGGACGCAGCAGCTGTGCGATGCACTTGATGAGCGTCGTCTTGCCCGTGCCGTTTGGACCAAGCAGGCCGAGCACCTCGCCCGGGGCAACGCGCAGCGATACATCGTCAAGAATGCGCCGCTCCCGCCGATAGCCGAAGATGAGGTGCTCCGCCGAGAGGCGCTGTTCTCCGCTCATTCGAATGACCTCCTCCTGCGCAGAATCAGATGGATAAAGAGTGGCACACCGAGGAATGAGATCACGATCCCCACGGGAATGGTCACCGGGTAGAGGATCAGCTTGCCGACCGTATCAGCCACGAGAAGGAGCGCCGCGCCGAGCACCGCCGTGAACGGCAGGTAGAAGCGATGATCCGTCCCGATCAGAAAGCGTGCAATATGCGGCGCGATCAGTCCCACGAAGCCGATCACCCCCGTAAAACTGATGATCGTCGCCGTCATCAGAACGGCCGTCAGCCCTGCAATCGTGCGCAGGCGTGCGGGATTCACCCCGAGGCTGCGCGCCGTCTCATCGTCGCTCACCGCCATCACATTCAGCGGCAGCGCGTAAAAGAGCGCTGCGGCAATCCCCAGTGCGACAATGACGCCGCCGATGGCGACGTACTCCCACGATGCGCGGTGCAGCGAGCCGAACGTCCACTGAATGACCGCCGCCAGCTTATGCTCCTGCGCGAAGAATTCAAGCGTCGCCGTCAGCGCGCTGAAGAAATAGTTCAGCGCGATGCCGACGAGCACGATCGTCGTCGGACTCAGCCCCGAGCGACGCGCGATACCGTAGACGATGATGCCGCAGGCGCACGAGAGCAGAAACGCCGATGTGATGATGCCGAGGTCACTGTCGAGTGCCGTCCCCGCCGCGAGAACGATGCAGAGCGAGGCGCCGAGTGCCGCTGCCGCCGAGATGCCGAGCGTGAACGGACTGACGAGATAGTTGCGCGTCACGGACTGCATCAGTGCGCCCGCGAGCGCAAGCCCCGCACCCGCGATGATCGCGAGCAGCACGCGCGGCAGACGCAGCAGCAAGATGATCTTGTTCATCGCCGTGTCCGCACCGCCGTCGAGCGTGCCGTCAAAATACCGCGTGACCGCCTCCGCCGTCTGAAACATCGCCGCGTCCTTCATCCCGAGGGTTGTAAAAATATAGGCGGCGACAAACGTCAGCACGAGGCCCGATGCGATCATCAGATACTTCCTGCGGCTGTGTGCGTGGTATTCCTGTTCTAGCATGGGTTACTCCCCCGTCAGCGGGAACGCGGGATAGGTGTGCCCCTCGATGTACGGGAGATGCTGATATTTTTCCAGCCACACCTTGAACACATCCTCGGGATGCAGATCCGGCAGCTGCTCCGGGTAGAGGAATTTCGCGATGTACATCGTCCCCACGAGCTTCGACGCACCGCCGTGTGCGTAGTGCGAGAGCAGGAGGATGCGATCGTTCTTCACCGCATCGATCGTATCCCAGCCCTCGCGCGTCTTGAGTTCGCTCAGAATACGCGCATGATCCTCCGGCGTCGGCGGGATGTAGGACGAGTTCACCTTCGGCTCCGAGACCTTCACAATATACGCGGGATTGCGCTCAATGACCGCCTCCGGATTCACCTGCACATTCTTCGCATCGCCAAAGATATTGTGTGCGCCCGAATACTCCACCATATCATAGAAGTAGTCGCCCGGCACGGTCGTCTTGCCCTCCGTGCGGTACTCGAAATAGAGATCCTTCTTCGGCACATTCGCTGTCTGCCGCTTGATGTAGTCGAGTTTCTCGGTGAAGAACGCCGAAAGTTCTGCTGCCTCCGCTTCCTTGCCGAAGAGTTTGCCGATCAGCGCACAGTTGTCCTGGAACTCGCGCGTATAGTAGGCATCGACCACAATGACCGCAATGCCGAACTTCCCGAGTTTGTCCGCCGCATCCTCCCAGCCGCCGTTGCCCGTGAGGATGAGCGCCTGCGGCTGCAGCTCGATGATTTTTTCGTAGTTGAGGTTGCCCTGATTGGCACCGATCACCTGATCCTGCTTGAACCTCCCCTTGAAGCCCGCCTCATCGTTAAAGATATAGTTGTCGACGCCGACCACCGTATCGAGCGCACCGACCGCATTGATGAGCTCCGCGTTGTAGGCATTCGACACGACGACGCGCGTCAGCGGATAGGGCACCGTCACCGTGCGCCCAATGCTGTCCGTGATCGTGATCGTATCTGCGCTCTGTGTCTGCTCTGCTGTGTCCTTCCCGCAGCCCGTGAGCGCGAGCAGGAGACAGAGAACGAGACCGTACAGCAATAGATTCTTCTTCATCATTTCCCCCTTGCAGAAAAGGGAATCCGCTGCGGTGCAGCGAATCCCCTCCATTTTATTCATAACTTCTTTAGATATCCATCTGCATGGACAGCACAAAGCTGCGCGGATTTCCCTGAATCCCATAGTTGTAGCTCGGGCGCGACATCCAGTAGCGTTTGTCGAGGACGTTGTACGCCGTAAGGCTGAACGTCGTCGGTACAGTGCCGAGCGTTGTCTTATACGTCGCACCGAGGTCAAACGTCACGTATGCAGGTACGTCGAGCTGGTTCGACGCATTTGCATAGATCGGTGCCTTACCGGAGTAGACCATGCGCAGGAACGCCGAGGTCTTTGCATCCGCCGTGTACTCGGCGGCGAGCATCGCGCTCCAGTCCGCAACCCCTGCAACATCTTTGCCATTATACGCCGTGCTCGTTTTCTGCTCCGTCGCGATGTGCATCAGACCGCCCGTCAGCGTCCACTTCGGTGCAATCTGTCCGGAGACGCTCAGCTCGACGCCCTTGAGCTTATTCTTGCCCTCCATGACCGTCGTCGGCAGTGCATCACCCGCATATCGCACATCCATCGTACGATCCTGCTCAATCTGGAACAGGCTCATCCCTGCGCTGAGACCGTTCTTCCGATACTTCACGCCAATCTCATTCTGCTTCGTCTTGGCAGGTGCAAGCATTGCGCCCGTGTTCATGCGGCCACCGCCTACGACCGCGCCCTTGTCAAAGCTCTGTGAGTGGTTCGCATAGAGGCTGATATCCTCCGTCGGTTTGTAGACAATGCCGTAGGTCGGTGAGTTCGCGCTGCTGTGTACGTTAGAGGTCGCCGCTCCCGTCGCCTTGTTGTAGCTCGTGACATCCACGCTGTGATGGTGGATGCCCAACAGCAGCGATGCCTTGCCGTACTCCAGCGTATCCGTCACAGAAATCCCCGAGTAGCGCGTCATGCCCGTCTTGATGGGTCCCGTGACAGCGGAATACGGATAGTTCTTCGTAAGACTCGTAACCCCGTCCGAAAGATTGCCTGCCATGCTGCCAAACGACTGGAACCCCGGCGCGCCGTTGATAATCCCGTTCGCACGGTAGCCCCAGTACGCACGGTACCAGTTGCGATCCACAGCGAGCACGACATCATTCTTCACCTGCCCGATGTGGAACGTCCCCTGCACGCCGAGCTGCACATAGGAGTTGCGCAGGGCATATTTCTCTGCGCTCAGCGTATTCCGAAAATGCCCCGCCTCATCGAGCATATAGAGACGGCTCGCCGAGGTCTGCACATAGCCGCTGCCGAGGTTGTAGCTGTGCCCAGCATTCAGGAATGCCTTCCAGTTCTCGCTGAGCTTCTGCTCGTGGTTCAGCACCGCCGTCCACGTGGAGACGGTGATCTGCTGCCCCGAGAAGCTGTAGTTGCGTTTGCCGTTCGGCGGATCGGGCAGACGATTGCCCATATAGGCATTTGCTCCCGTTCCGTCAAAGGCAAAGTAGCGCTGCCCCTCCTCGTTCTTCGTGTAGCGGTAGCCTGCGAAGAGGTTCGTCGTGCTCTTTGCTCCCGCATGGTCGAGATTGACGTAGAAATCGCGTGTCGTCAGCTTCTCGCGCTCGATTGCCGTTTTTCCTTGGATATTTTCCGCGTTAATGCGTACGCCCCACTGCTCATCTTTGCCGAAGCGCTTGCCGATGTCAAAGATCTCGCCGAGCGCGCCGCGTCCATTGATCGTCTGCTTGTAGGTGATGCGCTCCTTGCCGTATTCCGCCTTCTTCGTCACGAGGTTGACCGAGCCACCCGCCGACTCCGAGTTCGTCGTGCCGTGAATGCCGATCGCCGGCCCCGAGATCACCTCGATGCGTTCCACGAAGTTCGCCGGCATATTCGTCTGCGAGAACATCCCCGGTACACCGTTTACCTTGAACTGATAGGCATTCATCTGGAAGCCGCGGATGGAGTAGTCATTGTACATCGTGCTCGTGCTCGTACGCACGGACGGCGACATGAGCAGCGCGTTCGGCAGCGGATTTGCTCCGTCGTCATACTGCGAGATCGCCTTCTGCGTGATGTTCGTCTGCCGGAACGGGACATCCATCACATCCTTCGTTCCGAGGAAGCCTGTGCCGCCCGTGCTGCTCACGAGCGCATTCTCCTCCTCCGCCGCCGGACGCTGTCCCTCCACATCGACCGGTGCGAGTTCGTAGGAGTCCATCGTCTCCGTCTTCTCCGCAGCGCTTGCCGCGCCCATCCAGACCGAACCTGCCGTCGCCAGCGCGACCGCGAGAGCCAGCTTTCTCTTCGTCATTTCCATTTTCCTCCTTGCCTAAGGAAGCACTGATAAATTCAGCCACGCCATCTTAGCGCATCTTTTTTGCCCGCACTGTGTC
>ERZ773035.2319-NODE-2319-length-12545-cov-3.615372_pt1 | contig 12545 bp, 9 predicted proteins | sample MGYA00511487_ERZ773035 | MGnify/ENA primary metagenome ERZ773035 (study PRJEB29015, sample SAMEA2737985) | human oral metagenome | biome: human oral; feature: human-associated habitat; material: dental | place: China | collected 2024 ...
TTTCACCGGAAATCTCTCTTTTAGTTTTATTATGCTTCCTATCAATGCCGGTGTCCTCGTACTTCCTGCTCCAACAATGGTAACTTTCATTGGTTTTCTTTCCATTACTGATTCACATCCTTTTTTATATATTCTATTAGAAGCTGTGTGACTATATTCATTCCTACCCTTGAAATTACATCGTTTTTTTTCGTATCAGTTTCATTGGCATAAAAATACAAATTGTTTGTACAGTACTTTTGCAGTTCATTTTTTCCGAAAGATGTAATTGCAACTGTTTCAATTCCCATCAGATTAGCTTTCAATGCCACATCTACTATTGTTCTTGTAGTTCCTGACTGTGAAAGAAAAATTATTATTTCATTATCCAGTACATTTTCAATTACAGCATTTATGAGATTTATATCCGAAATAAATATAGATTTTATTTTACAGGCTGCAAGTCTCGAATTTAAGTATTCTCCAGTGTGAACAGAACCACCTCTTGAAATTATATATACTATTCTAGATTTTATGATTTTTTTTACAACTTCTTCTATTTCTTCCCTATCCTGTATCATAAGGGTTCTGTTTATTTCATGAGACATCTCTTCAAATATATCATTTACATCATTTTTTTCAGAAATATGTTCTTCCTGATTTTCAGTCTTTCTTTCAGAAATATTTTTCAGGAAAAATCTCAATTCAGAAAATCCTTCATATCCTAATTTTTTTGCCAGATTTATTATAGTTGTTTTAGATACAAATAATCTCTGGCTTAATTCTTTTACTGTTATTTTCTGTATTTCATCAATATTTTTAATAATATATTGCAATATTTTTATTTCTGTCGCATTCATTTTATCATAATTTCTAAATATGTTTTTCATTTGCTGCTCCTCTTATAACAGTTCATCGACCTCATTTCTTACAAATTCCACATGCGGTCCAAATACAATATGAATATGATTCTTACTTGGGAAGAATACTCCCAGAGTACCGCTTTCTTTTAATCTTTCCTTGTTTATAATATTTTTATCCTTAAGATCTATTCTTAATCTTGATATGCAGTTTTCGACATTTACGATATTTTCTTTTCCTCCTAGTGCCTCAACTACTATTTTTGCTATCTCCTTATATCTTTTTTCAACTAAAAGTTTACTGTCACTTACTTCCTCTTCTCTTCCAGGAGTAATAAGATTTCTTTTTAATATATACCATTTAAAAGTGAAATAGCTTACAAACATTGCAACTACTCCTACTATTATAATATTATAGAATTTACTATTTTCATACATTACCCCAAATATTATGAAATCAAAAATCGTTCCCCTTATATAACCTACAGCAGTTCCCATAAAAGCAAGTGCTAATGAAGATACAGCACCAATTAAAATATACATTAGATATAGTACAGGTGAAATAAACAGGAATGAAAATTCCAGCGGTTCAGTTATATTCCCCAGAAACGCAGTTAGAACCATTGTAATCAGAATTCCTTTTACAAGAGGCTTATTTTTCTTATAGGCCGTTTTATACATCGCAAAAGCAATTCCTGGAAACATGAAGAGCGTATCTATCATCTGATTCTGTGCTAAGAATCTTGTCAGTTTTGGCATCATCTGCCATTCAGGACTGTTAGGACCTAAATTAAATATTATCTCGTTTGCTGCAGGAAGCACTCCTACGTAAGTTTTACCGGCTATTTCATATACTCCTCCAGCTTCAGTAAATCTGAGCAGCGCACTCCATGTATGGTGAAGTCCAAAAGGTATAAGCAGTCTTACCATAATTATATTTACAAATGGTCCTAATGGATGTAACAATATTACTGACATTCCAGCGAGCACTTTTGTAAAGTACATCCAAAGCGGTGTTGCTATGAAAGATGCTACTGAAGTTACAAATATCGACAGTATAGGAACTAATTTTTTCCCACTGAAGAAGGCAAAAGCAACGGGCAGTTCTGTCTTATAAAATCTGTCAGTCAGCTTTGCCGCTATAAGTCCACTTATAATTCCTCCAAACACATCCATTCTTACAGTCTGTATACCAAGAACCATAGCCTGTCCGGCTTTATCCATGAGTTCCTTTTCCTTAATAAGCGTTCCTGTAATTTTCAAATATACATTTGAACCTGCAAGCAGAACAATATATGAAATTACCGAAGAAAATACTGATATTCCTTTTTCCTTACGTGAAACTCCATAAGCCACTCCCATTGCAAATAAAATAGGGATGTTACTAAAAATTATACTCATTGAATCTTTTACCGATGTTAAAAATAATTTAATTGCAGGATTCCCCAATAGAGGTACTTTTGATACTAAATAAGCCTGTGTAAGTGCATTGACAATACCAAGTATCATACCCACAGGTGCCATAACTGCAATAGGTAACAGCAATGATCTTCCAAATCTTTGTACTTCTTCTGAAATTTTCGCTCTGTCCATAATTTATTCCTCCTGTCATTATTTTTAAATTAATAATGTATACTCTATTTTTTGATTTTTTTCAAGTGATATACCAGATTTATTACTGTGACTCCAAAATATACCTTAATACATTTTTTATGACCATGGTCATATAATCATTTAAAATATATATATATCTTATTGAAAAATAATATTTTACAAATACATAGTTTCGTTGTATACTTACTTCATAAAATAAATTAAAAAAGATTGGAGAGATTAAAATGAAAAGACTAAATTGGCTATGGTGGAGCATATTAAATACAGTTTAATAATATTTCACCGGCAATTTAGGATTTTATATAGTCTATCTGTTATAATAAATGTAAGCAAAGGCATCGGTGTATAAATGTGATGCTTTTTCTTTATTTATAAGTCCTCTATTTACGGAGGACTTTCTTTTTTACCAAACAAAATATTAGGAGGATATTATGTTAACAAAGGATGCAGTACACTACTACTCTATAATAAGGGATAAATTTAAAAATTCTTATCTGGCTGAAGATGCAAACCAGATTATAATTGGAATCGACTGTGACTATGTAGATTCTTACGAATATAACTACAAAACACTGGAACTTTTTTACAATAACCAGAAATCAATAGCTCCATTTGCAGGACTTTTTGGAATCTTTTCCTACGAAACTATACACTTTTTCGAAAAAATTGAAAAGAAGGAAAAAAGCCAGTTTGAATTTCCGCAATTTGTTTTTGCCAATGCAAAGGCATACCTGCACTATTCAAAAATCAGTAAAATGTATACTTTCTACGGGGATGAAGAAAAATATTACAATTTTCTTGAAAAAGACACTTTACTTGAGAAAAATTTTGAAGAAAAATTATTTTATAAAATAAAAACTGACTTAAATAAGGAAAAAGAACATTTTTTTGATATGATGGAAAAGGCAAGAGAATATATAAAAGACGGAGATATTTTTCAGGTTGTATTAAGTGAACAGCTTTGCCTCGAATCAAATATGGATTCTCTTGAATTCTATAAAAAACTGGCAGAAGCTAATCCTTCTCCATATATGTATCATTTTCCTACAAAATATGGAGATGTGGTAGGATCAAGCCCTGAAATACTGGCTGAAATTCTTTCCAACAATATTTATATTGCTCCTATTGCAGGAACAAGACCTCGTGGAAAGGATGCAAATGAAGATTCTCTTCTTGCACAGGATTTACTGAATGATCCTAAGGAATGTGCAGAACATAGAATGTTAGTAGACCTGGCTAGAAATGACATAGGAAAATTTGCCGAAAAAGATTCAGTCATTGTAAAAAATATGATGCATGTAAAACACTACCAGCATGTAATGCACATCGTTTCAGAAGTATTTGGCCAGAAAAGGAATGATGTTTCCCTTTTTAATATTATTTCTTCAGTTTTTCCTGCTGGTACATTAAGTGGTGCACCTAAAATAAGAGCAATGGAAATAATTGGTGAACTTGAAGAATATAAAAGAAACATTTATGGTGGAGGAATAGGGTTTTTGCATTTTAACGGAAATATGCAGCTTGCAATAGTTATAAGAAGTGCTTTCTTTACCAACAGAAATTATTCACCAGTGAATTTCTCCAAAGAAGAACTTCCAGAAGAAAATTCAGATTTTTTCATAAAAAGTGATGTATCTAATGTATTTATTCAGGCAGGTGCAGGAATTGTATATGATTCTATAAAAGAAAAAGAATATGAAGAGATAACTCATAAAAGAGCATCTATTTTAAATATATTTAAAAATAACTGTAAGGAAAGGGATGAATAAAAATGATATTACTGATTGATAACTATGATTCTTTTGTATTTAATGTAGAACAATATTTGAGGGAGCTTACAAATGAAGAAGTAAAGACTGTGAGAAATGACGCAATTACACTTGAGGAAATTAAAATATTAAACCCTAGCAGGATTGTTCTCTCTCCTGGACCTAAACATCCTAAGGACAGCGGTATATGTCTTGAAATTCTTAAAAACATTGAAAATACTCCTATCCTTGGCATATGTCTTGGTCATCAGGCTTTTGGTCTTGTTTTTGATGGAAAGATTGAAAAACTCGAAACACCTTTGCATGGAAAAACTTCAGAAATTACAGTAACTGGTAAAAATTCCATTTTATTTAAGGACATGCCTGAAAAATTTAATGTAATGCGTTATCATTCCCTATACGTAAGCGAAGAAAATCTTCCTGAAGAACTTACAGTAACAGCAAAATCCAATGACGGAATTATAATGGCTCTGGAACATAAAACAAAAGATATTTACGGTATCCAGTTTCATCCTGAATCATTTTTTACAGAATATGGTAAAAATATTATAAAGAACTTTATTTCAAATACAAAAAAAGAAATATTACAAAGCAATGATAAAAATACCGAAGAAGCAGAAAGAAAAAAAGCAGATGAAGTTTTTAAAAAATATCTAAAAAAATTACAGGATAATATCCCTTTAGCCGACAATGATTTCAAGGAAATATGTGAAGTCATAAATTCTAAAAATTACGATATTGTCCAGCTTGGAGCTCTGCTTGTACTTATTTCTGAAAAAAGTCTTTACCCTGAATCTCTTAAAGCTTTTGTAAAAAATATTCTTGAATACAGTGTTACTTTTTCAGATGACACTCCTATGATTGATTTGTGTGGAACAGGAGGAGACGGACTTAAAACAATAAATATTTCTACTACTGTTGCCTTTATTGTCGCTGCCATGGGAGTAAAAGTTGCAAAACATGGAAATAAATCTGTAACAAGTAAAAGCGGAAGCAGCGATGTAATTGATAAACTGGGATTAACCATGGAAAAATCACTTATTAATCAGCTGAATAAACTTGAAAACAGCAATCTTGCATTTTTCCATGCACCATTTTTTCATAAGCTCGTAGGTGAAGTGAGGGAAGTAAGACAGAGACTTGGAATAAGGACTGTATTTAATGTACTGGGGCCTCTTCTTCATCCAAACAGAAAGCTGAAATACCAGCTTGTGGGACTTTATCACGAACCTGTTCACAGACTTTATGCTGAAACATTACAGCTTCTTGGAAGGAAGCATGCACTTGTTGTAAGAGGAAATGACGGTCTTGATGAAATTTCCATCTGTGATGAGACGAAAATTGTAGAAGTAAAAGGGGACAAAATACTTGAATATACTGTTTCTCCTGAAACATTTGGATTTAAAAGGGCTTTTCATGCCGACATTGAAGGTGGAACTCCTGAAGAAAATGCAGAAATTCTTGTAAGAACCCTTAAAGGAGAAGAAAATTCACCTAAATCAGATATTGTAATATTAAATGCAATGTTTGCCCTTTATGCTGCAGATTTTGTTAAACATCCTGCAGAAGCTAAACCTTTAATACTTGAAGCTATAAATAGTGGAAAAATCTATGATTTTTATAAAAACTATATTGAAAAACAGTAAGGCAAATAAATTAGGAATTTTATAACTAAAAAAGCGAGGTAACAATGGATATATTATCTGAAATAAAGGAAAAACGTGAAATACAGCTGCAAAAGGAAAAAAAGGTATATAAAAGACCATCTTTCAGAGATGCCTTAAAGCAGGAAGGCTTAAAAATAATAGGTGAAATCAAGAGGGCTTCACCTTCCAAAGGAAAAATAGCCGATAACAGCTTCAATCTTTTAAATCAGGCTAAACACTATGCTGAAAATGGAGTCGCAGCCTTTTCAATTCTTACGGAAGAGGAATATTTCAAAGGGGATAACGAATTTATAAAGACTGTTTCTGAAAACTTCCCTCATATTCCGATATTGCGAAAGGACTTTATTTACACTCCTTTTCAGGTGGCTCATGCTAAATTTCTTGGAGCTTCCGCAATACTTCTTATAGTGAGAATGTTAAATGATGAGGAACTGCATACACTGCACCGTCTGGCTCACGAACTTGAACTTGATGTATTGGTGGAAATCCACGATAAAAGCGAACTTGAAAGGGCTTTAAAAATACCGGATTTACAAATACTGGGAATAAATAACCGTAACCTGAATACCTTCAATACAGACATAAAAACAACAGGGGAACTTATAAAATTTATTCCTGAAGAAATTCTTAAAAATATTGTTCTTGTCAGCGAAAGCGGATTTTTATCTAAGGATGACTTGAAATATGCCGAAAATCTTAATGTTGATGCCCTTCTTATTGGAGAAGCTCTTATGAAAGGACTGTTATTTTAAAACAGGAAAGGAAGAAATATGAATAATAACAGGTTTACCAGACTGAAAATATGTGGTATAAGAAGTATTGAGGAAATTGAGGAATTAAAAGATTTGCCAATTGATTACTTTGGATGTATCTTTGTTTCAAAAAGTCCAAGATTTGTTTCTAATGAGCTGGCAGGTAAAATTACTGAAATTGCACATTCAGCAGAAAAAAAGACAGTTGGAGTTTTTCTTGATGACAAAATTGAAAATATTGTCGATATAATTAAAAAGACTGACATTGATACTATTCAGCTGCATGGGGGCGAAACTCCCGAATACTGTGAAGAACTCTATTTAAAACTTGAAGAATATGAAAAGGAATATAATAAAAAAATAAAAATATGGAAAGCCTTCAGCGTAAAGGACAGCCTGCCTGAAATAAAAAAATATAGTAAATATATTGAATTTCCATTATTTGATGCAAAAGGAGTAAATGCAGGTGGAAATGGAATTATATTTGACTGGAGTATCTTAAACAGTATGGAAAAATGTTCTTTTATACTCGCAGGAGGGCTTGAAAAGGAAAATATAGCTGAAGCCCTTTCATACAGTCCTGCTATACTTGATGTAAACAGCAAAGTTGAAATAAATAACCGTAAAAACAGAAAACTGATTGAAGAAGTAATATCTGAAATCAAAAATAAGAATTTACAGTAAAATCTATCTGTTAAATTTAATCATATGAAAGAAAGGAAAACGAGATGAAAAATAACCCTAAAAATAATAATTTTAACGAAAAAGCCTATTTTGGTAAATTTGGAGGACAATATGTTCCTGAAACTGCAATGTTTGCTCTGATCGAGCTGGAAAAGGAATATGAAAAAGTCAAAAATGATAAGGATTTTCAGGAAGAACTCCAGTATCTCCTTAAAAACTACGTAGGACGTGAAACACCGTTATTTTATGCAAAAAATCTAAGTAATCACTATGGGCATGACATTTACCTGAAAAGAGAGGATTTAAACCATACAGGAGCTCATAAGATAAATAATGCTCTCGGACAGGTGCTACTTGCTAAAAGAATGGGAAAGAAAAAAGTCATAGCCGAGACAGGTGCAGGACAGCACGGAGTTGCTACTGCCACTGCTGCGGCACTTCTAGGGCTTGAATGTGAAGTATATATGGGAGCTGTTGACATTGAAAGACAGAAACTTAATGTCTTCCGTATGGAACTCCTTGGAGCAAAGGTTGTTTCTGTAGAAGATGGACTAAAAACTCTTAAGGAAGCCACAACTGCAGCTATACAATCATGGGTTGCAGAGATAGAAAATGTCTTTTATGTCATAGGCTCTGCCGTAGGCCCTCATCCTTATCCTTCAATGGTAAAGGATTTCCAGTCAGTTATCGGAACTGAAGCAAGAAGACAGATAGAAAATCTTGGAAAACATGCCGACCATATCATTGCCTGTGTAGGTGGCGGAAGTAATGCCATAGGGATATTCTCAGGATTTCTTAATGATAAAACTACAAAACTTTACGGAGTTGAAGCTGGTGGGCACGGTATTACCACAGATATGCATGCCGCTACACTGACTTTAGGTAAAGAAGGAATTATCCACGGAATGAAAACATATGTACTTCAAAATAAGTACGGTCAGATAAGTCCTGTTCACTCTATTTCTGCAGGACTAGATTATCCCGGAGTAGGGCCTGAACATGCTCATTTATTTGAAACTGGAAGAGTATCCTATGCGGCAATAACTGATAATGAAGCTATGGATGCACTTATTCTTACTACAAGAAAGGAAGGAATTATTCCTGCCATTGAAAGTGCCCACGCACTTGCATACCTTGAAAAACTATGCCCTGCATTGCCAAAGGATAAAAGGGAAACAATAATCGTAAATGTTTCAGGAAGAGGAGACAAGGATATGCATACTGTATTTTCCATATTGAAGGGAGAAAATGTAAATGAATAAAAATGTTTCTGATATATTTAAAGAAAAAGAAAAAGTTAATATAGGCTATATTGTAGCTGGTTATCCTAGTATTGATTTTACTAAGGAGTTTTTACTTAAGCTGGATAGTACTTCTATAGATATTCTGGAAATAGGAATTCCCTATTCTGACCCGCTTGCTGATGGAAAACTTATTTCAAATGCTTCATTTATAGCTTCAGAAGCAGGAATTACTACTGATACTGTATTTGAACTTTTGACTTCAGTAAAGGATAAAATTACAAAACCTCTAGTTTTTCTAGTATATTACAACCTTGTTTTTGCCTACGGAATTGATAATTTTATTGAAAAATGTGTAAAATCAGGTATTAAAGGAATTATTATTCCTGATCTTCCTTTTGAAGAAGCACATGAAATCTCAAAAAAACTGAAAAAGAATAATATATCATTTATTCCTCTTGTAAGTGTTACTTCTAAAGAACGAATTTCAAAAATTGTATCACTAGGAGACGGTTTCATATATGCAATCGGTTCTCTAGGAGTTACAGGTACAAAGCAGGTCGACTTGGAAAGACTAAAAAATTTCATCTCAGAAATTAAAAATGTTTCTGAACTTCCTGTTTCTTTAGGATTTGGAATAAGAAATAATGAAGATGTAAAAAAAATGAGACAATATGTCGACGGAGTCATTATAGGAACGAGTATTGTTGAGCTAACTTCTTCAGGAAATGTTGAATTTACTGTTAATGAAATAAATAAACTGTTTGAAGTTTAAAAATCTACAGCACTTTTTTTCAGCTATTTTCTTAAAATTTATCTAATATACCTAATCGAAAACTATCTAATTTATGGATTAAGATATCTTTAAAACATATTTAGATAGTTTTTTACATATAAATCTCTATTTCACACTAAATATTATAAAAATTAAAGAAATAAAAATAAAATGTTCAAAAATATGCTATAATCTAAAAAATAAAATTGAAAAGGATAAAGAGAATGAATAAAAAATTTGATTATACACCACTTATCAGATACATAGATTATGCTGAAAAGAAATATATAAAACCTGAAAAGGCAGGAGACCTGAAGGAAGATATGGAGCTTTTCCGTAAAAATGGACAGGAAGCGAGAAAAATTTTCACACAGATTGCCAAATCTCTCGAAGAAAAACTGGATGATTTTCATTTACAGAAAGTCAGCAGCTGGATGAATCAGGCACAGATTGCAAGACCTTTTCTGTGGGTATTTTTCAAAAGGGAAGATGAAAGCGTGGAAGAACCTGAATTTGCACTTAGAGTTTTTAAAAATGAGAAAACCAAGAAAGTAGGTATCTCACTTGAGATCGGCTTCATAGAGAGAAAAATTGGAAAAAATACCCTTGAAAGACAGAATAAAGTGTTAGATTTGCCGATTGAGCCGCCTTTATATTATTTTGTTCAATATAAAAACAGCAAGGATGACTGTAAACTGCAAAGAATAGAAGGAAACAAAACAAACAGAGAAATACTCCTTAGAGATATGGAAAATAGACTCATAAGAAAAGTTCTGGTTAAATATGATGTGGAAGAAATCAGTAAATTTAAAACACCTGAAGATTTAACGCAGGAATTTTTAAAAGGTTTCAGACTGCTTATGCCGTTTTATTTAAAAACGAAGGAAATTTAACTAAAAGAATAAGCTTAATATATAAGGAGTGATAAATTTGGATTTGCATGAAGCTTTTAAAATACTGGAAATAGATTTGACAGCAGATAAAAAAAACATAAAATCTGCATATTCAAAAATCCTGAAAAAATATCATCCCGAAGAATTTCCTGATTTGTTTATTCAAATTAATGAAGCCTATAAAAAGACTCTGGAGTATGCTGAAAACTATTCCCGTAGAGGTCGAACCGAAAACGAAAATGTTTACAATTATTTTCAAAATATTGAAAAAACAAGAGATGAATATTTTGAAGATATTTTTGAAGAAAATGATGAATTTAACAAAAATTCTAAAATATTTCAGGAAAAGCAGAGCAAGGAAAATACTTACAGCAACGAAAAATATAAAAGTATGCTCGATGATATGAGTATTTTTGACTATATAGAACAATTTGGAAAATCAAACAATAATTTTATTGATGCATTTAAAATATTGAATATAAAACCAACAAATGACAAACATAAAATAAAAAAAGCATACTCTGAATTATTAAAATGGTATCATAAAAATCATCCTGAAAAATACGAAGAAATATTTCCAAAAATTAATGAAGCATATGTTGTTGCTCTAGAGTATGAGGGTTGGAATTTTAATGATAGTAAATTTAATTTTATGTTTGACCCTTATAATAGTAATAATAATAATAACAAAGAAAAAGATGAAGAAGACGAATATTCTTCCAATTATTTTTATTCAGATAATCCAAATAGAGAAAAAATATTTAATTGGATAAAAAAGCTTGAATTGATTATTAGAAATAAAATTCGTCCGTTGGAAAAGTATCAAAGACTTTTTAAAATTTTTAGTATATTTGAGAAATCTGAAAAAGAAGAAATTTTGATAAAAAACTCTCAAAATGAAAGTAATGGAAATATTGAAATATGTGATTCTTGTAAAAATTATATTAAATTAGGAAGAGATATTTCAAAATCATTTCATCAAAAAAGAACATTTTTTATGGAAAAAAATTGTGAAGAAAATAGTAGTAAATTAAAATTTCCAAAATATCCGAAAGGATCTGTAGAAATAGTTTTTAAAAATTTTGAGACGGTTGAGGAAGTAGAAAAAGAAAGTGAAAAATTTTATAGATTTTATTCGATAAATGATGATTACTTTGGAAAAGGAAATTCAAGAAATATTAAAATTGGAAACTATAATATAAAATCAACAAATGAAGAAAAAGAAAATAGTCTTGTTGAATTTACGGAATTAGTTAAAAAGGGTAAAGGAATTGAAAGACTTGCTGTGCTAAGAGCGGATATTGATAATCTGGGAACTTTATTTCAAACAGGTTTTGAAGATAGGAGATTTGTTAATATAGATGGAGAAAAAGAACCATATAAATTTGTAAGATTCTCAAAAACAGTAGTTTTGTCAAGATATTTATCTGATTTCTTTAAAAGAGTGATAAATTTGATATTGGAAAGAAAAAATTTAACTGATGAAAAGAATGAATTGTTTAAAGAATACTGTAATATAATAACGGAAAGAACAAAAGAAAAAACAGATGGAAGAAATATTGTGCTAGTATATTCTGGTGGAGATGATGTTTTTGCAATTGGGACTTGGAATGATGTTATTGAATTTGCAGTTGATTTAAGAACGGCATTTAAGGAATTTTCAAGTGACAGAGTCACATTGTCAGCAGGAATAGGATTTTTTGATGAAAATTATCCGATATTTCAAATGGCACAAAAAACAGGAGAATTAGAAAAACTTGCAAAATCATATAATGAAAATGAAATTGGCAAAACTACAAAAGATGCTATTGCATTATTTGGAGTGGAAAAAAATGACAAATTAAATCATGTTTATAAATGGGACGATTTTATAGGAAAAGTTTTAAATGAAAAATATAGTTATTTAAAATCTAGGATTAGTTTGAAGGAAAATGAAGAAACAGAAAAAGTGTTTGTAGGAAAGTCAAAATGGTATAGTCTTATGAATCTTATAAGAAGTCAGTTTGAAGAAAAAGAAATGGAAAAACATAGAATTGATATTGCTCGATTTGCTTACATAATTGCAAGAATAAAATACGATAAACAAAATGAAAGACAGCAAAAAAATTATTTAGATTTGAAAAAACAGCTGTTTGAATGGATAAAAAATGAAGAAGATGCAAAACAATTATTGACGGCAATAAATATATTGATTTATGAATATAGGGGAAATAAGTAATTTTTAAATTAAGAATTAAAATTAAATATTGTAAAATAAAAATTTATTACAAATTTAGAAAGGAATTTATTATGGAAAATAAAACAGTGGAAG
>ERZ773035.2320-NODE-2320-length-12540-cov-48.689307_pt1 | contig 12540 bp, 13 predicted proteins | sample MGYA00511487_ERZ773035 | MGnify/ENA primary metagenome ERZ773035 (study PRJEB29015, sample SAMEA2737985) | human oral metagenome | biome: human oral; feature: human-associated habitat; material: dental | place: China | collected 2024 ...
TTAACTTTCGCTTCGGTAATCTTCAGCGGATCATGATGCTGGATTTCATCAATGTCAATTTGCAGCAGCTCGACAACAATCCCATAGCCTTTCAGAACCGACTTGGCTTCTTCGAGTTTGTGCGGATTGCCAGTAGCAAATGCTATTTTCTTTGCCATGTTGCTATTGTAGTATATCAGTATTTTTAGGCTTGGTGGATTGAGTGTGCTCTAATTCTTCGTGATACTTCTCTGGCTGAGCGCGGAAGATTTTCACCCATTTACTATCATCTGCCAAGTCATGATATTTAATATAATGTCGTTTATCAAAGCCGCCTTTATCCTGCTTTTTACGCGCCATTTCCTCTTGAACTTGCTTTATAGAAAAGCCAAAATCCTGGCGCAGCGCGTCAACGACTTCCTGCAAATCAGCCAGCTCTTCGAGCGATTCATCGCGCTGATTATCGCCCAGCGGAATTTCGTCCGCCTCCTCGTGGACCTTGCGGAGCAGCTCGCGGCGAAATTCCTGCTTGTCTAATGTGTGGTACTCTGTGTGTAAAACTTCTTCGTCATCCAGACACTTTTTCACGACTTTATCGCGAACTAGTTTTTGTAAATAAAATCGAATCATGCTTATTTCTCCTTATCCTCTTATCATATTTAATAGTTCTTGCTCGTCAATAATTTTAGTGCCGTATTGTTCAGCTTTTTTCAGCTTGCTGGCGCCGACTTTGCCACCGGATACCAAATATGTTGTATCTTTTGCAACAGCAGTCTGGAAAGTGCCGCCGAGATTACGGATTATTTCCGCGGCGGCGTCACGCCCCATTGACTGCAGGGTGCCGGTGATGACAAAACTTTGGCCAGCTAGTCGGTCGGATTTTTGGCTAAACTGCGGCGTCACGCCCAAATCAGCAAATTTTTCGAGCAGCGTCACGTTATCTTCATCAGCGAACCACGCCACGATTGACTCAGCGACAATTTCACCCACGCCGTCTACTTCGCGCAGCTCATCAATGGTCGCGCGAGACATAGCCTCAAGACTCTCAAAGTGGTTTGCCAGGTCAATCGCCGTCTGCGCGCCAACATGTCGGATGCCGAGACCGAATAAAAATCGTTCCAACGCTGGCTGCTTTTTAGCGGCAATGGCATCAATGAGTTTTTGTGCAGAAATCTCAGCAAAGCGCTCCAAATTAAGCAAATCGCCTTTCGTCAACCGGTAAATATCCGCCAAATCGTTAACTAGCCCAGCCTCGACCAGTGCCTCGACATTTTTCTCGCCCAATGTGTCGATGTCCAGCGCGCCTTTAGAGGCAAAGTGTGCCAGGGACCGCTTCAAAATCAGCGGACCACTCAAACCTTTAACCCGGTACACTGCCTCGCCTGCTGGCCGTACAAATTCTAGCTCCGGATATTGGCGCGCCAGTTCTGCCGGATAATCAATTGGCTTAGCATCTGCCGGTCGCAATTCTTTCAGTACGGTTTGCACCTGCGGAATGATGTCGCCCGCCTTGAAAATCACCACCGTGTCGCCGCGGCGCACATCCAGCCGGGCAATTTCGTCGGCATTATGTAGACTAGCATGCTGCACCGTCGTACCGGCCACTACCACGGGGTCAAACACCGCTACTGGCGTGGCCGCACCGGTTCGACCGATGGAAATGACGATATCGCGGATGATGGTCGTAGCTTGCTCAGCGGCGTACTTGTAGGCCACAGCGCCGCGCGGATTTTTACCAACTAACCCGAGACTTTCATACAACGCTCGATCATTGATCTTAATCACCAAACCATCAGTATTAAACGGCAAATCGTGGCGCTTATCATCCCATTCGTTAACGAAGTTCATCACATCCACTAAAGTAGTAAAAATGCTCGCCTGCTGATTGCGAGTAATTCCTAGAGCAGTCAGCGCCTCGTAAGCAAAGCTATTGGTCGGCACTTCAGCGTCGTTATCACGCAGCACATCATAGCCACGAAAATGCAGCGGCCGTGCCGCCACCAAGGATGGATCGAGCTGGCGGATTGTCCCTGCCGCCAGATTACGCGGATTAGCAAATTCTGGCTGCCCCGAGGCCTTTTGTCTATCATTGAGCACAGCAAAGTCGCGCTTCAGCATCACAATCTCGCCGCGAATTTCTGTCCGCCCGCGCAAAAATTGTTCAAAGCCTGGCGCCTCATGCAACCGCAACGGTACATTTTTTATAGTCCGCACATTGTTCGTCACATCCTCGCCGATAAAGCTATCGCCGCGCGTCACCGCCTGGGTCAACACGCCATCAATATAAATCAACGCGCACGCCAGGCCATCCATCTTGATATCGGTAAAAAATTCATGCTTATGCCCTGGCATCAGCTTATCAGTACGCTCAATCCACGCTTCGATTTCGCTCTTATCAAACACGTCATTCAGGCTAACCATCCGCCGCTCGTGGCGCACTTTTTTAAAACCTTCAAGCAGCTTGTTGCCAACCCGCTGAGTTGGGCTATCTGGCGTAATCCACTCTGGGTGCGCTGCCTCAAGATTCTTTAACTCATCCATCAAGCTGTCATAGACCGCATCACTGACACTTGGCTTATCAAGCGTGTAATATTCATAACTATATTGGTTTAGCAGTTCTTTAATTTCATCAATTCTTGGTTTTTTGATTGCCACTTTCAACAACCTTTCTATAAAAAACATAAACGTATACCGACACAAGAACAACTGTTAAATACACCAGAATCAGCCCAGCTGTTGGCACAATTGGCAACCAGTCAATACCATTAATCCATCCCTTTAGCGTACTGTCAAGTAAAATTACCGGTATTAGAACAATCATCCACAATAAAGCTACAAGCACTACCGCCCAAGCAAGTCGAAGCAGAACCCGCACCCTTCGGCCAGTCACAATATCTCCCGCCAGGCGTAAGGCGCGGGAAGGGTACATTCCTGGTAGCGTTACAATAATCATCGCAAAAATTGTTGATGTTGCCCAATAAACGGACATCGTTACTATTAAAATCGCGGCGCCGCCAGATGCCATCAGAATTGGAGTTTGGCTTAGTACGCCAGAGGCGTCCAGAGCACTATAAACAATTATAGCGACAGCTGCTGGTATTAATTGCAGCAAAAGAACTCCGACTATAATAATCATAGGAATAATTGGTGCGCCAGAATTGTATAAGCCATCACGCATTTTCGGTTTTTCTCCAGCCAGAATAGCTCGCGCCAACCAGACTGACGATAGCCAAGCTAATAACCCTAAAAATATTCCCGCGGCCTGCTGGACATTACCTCCCGCAGTACCGCTACCAGAGAAATAGCTAACTACCACGCCAGAAAATAGACCGATTGTCGTATATATCCCACCTATACCACCCTCTTCGGCTTTATATAATGTATCTCTCAGCTGCTGATATGTGTCTTGTGACATAACGTTTGATAGGACAACAGTTAATAACGACAGTATGGCAATAAGCGCTAAGAATGTTTTTTTATGCCGCCAAATGAGACGCCATGACTCACCAGTCAAGGACCAATAACCAGAAATATTTAAATCTCGTCGATAGTCACGTCGCTTTGTCAGGCGAAAACTACGATGCGGGCGGCGCGCCAAAAAATTTTGCCGACGTTGACTTAGTTTACTAAAATCCCTTTTAAATCTAGGCCAAAACTTTTTTTTCTTTGATGCTGGCTTTTTGCTCTGAGTTTTAACTGACTTTTCTTTGTTAATTTGCTTCTTAGATTTCTTTGTTGTCATAATTACATCTTTGTTGCATTATTTCTTAATCTGGTGATTCGATCCTCTAATGGCGGATGGGTACTAAATAACTTTGAGAAAAAACCAGGCTTCAGCGGATTATTCATGAACAAATTAGCAGTTGAGGAACTTTGTTTTTGCATTGGCCTGCCATATTGCCGCAACTTCTCCAGCGCACTCGCCAAGCCTTCAGTATCACGCGTTAATAATACCCCCGAAGCATCCGCCAGATATTCGCGCTGCCGGCTGACTGCCAGCTGAGTGATTGTAGCCAAAATCGGCGCCAAAATCACCACCACCAAGCCCAATATATACAACGCTGGGTGGACATCACGATCATCATCACCGAAGAACATCATCCTTAATGCCAAATCTGCAAACAAACCGATTGCACTCACCAGACCAAAAGCAATCATGCTGACGCGAATATCGTAATTACGCACATGGCTCATCTCATGTGCCATCACCGCCTCCAGCTCGCGCTTATCCATAATGTCTAACAGTCCAGTAGTCGCACCGACGATAGCGTGCTTTGGATCGCGTCCTGTCGCAAAGGCATTTGGCGCTGGATCATCAATAATATATACTTTCGGCATGGGCATGCCAGAAGTAATCGCCAAATTTTCCACCACTCGCCACAATTCTGGCGCATCCTTTTTTTCAATTTCCTGCGCGCCGGTCATCGCCATAGCTAATTTACCAGCAATAAAATACTGCAGCCAAGCATATAATATTGCACAGATAAATATTATGGCAGATAGTGAATAGCTATCCATCGCCATACCAATAAACAACCCGATAATACCAATTATTACAACGAACACTGCCATGATTAATACGGTGTTACGTTTATTTTGAGAAACTGCATTATACATATGTTAATTATATCAAAAATCGCCCGCCAACAATAGGCGAGCGACTCTCATTACCAACTTCAATTAGAACTTTACTTCTACCGGATTCTCGACACTTGCACGATCTTCAACATCAAAGAATTCTTTTGCCCGAAAACCAAACATACCTGCAATAATATTTGCCGGGAAAGTCTGAATTTTCGTATTTAAGTCGCGAACTCCGCCATTGTAAAATCGACGAGCAGCCTGAATTTTATCTTCAGTATCTACCAGTTCTTGTTGCAGTTGTAAGAAGTTTTGATTCGCCTTTAGTTCTGGATATGCCTCAGAAACGGCGAACAGACTCTTTAGCGCACCCTCTAGAGCATTTTCTGCCTTTGCGGTCTCAGCCACGCCACTTGCGCTCATAATTGCCGAGCGAGCTTCAGTGACTTTCTCAAACACCTCTTTTTCGTGTGTGGCATAACCCTTGACTGAATTGACCAAATTTGGAATCAAGTCAGTCCGGCGTTTGAGCTGCACAGTGATATCGCTCCACGCTTCTTCAACGCGGTTACGCAGCGTCACTAGACCATTATATGAACCGACAACGAACATAATAATCAGGCCCAACAAAGCTGCAATAACTATAAGTACAATTGCTAATACACTCATTTACCTTATTACCCTTTCTATTAAACTTTCCTTTACGATTTTGGTGCGCAAGGCGGGAATCGAACCCGCACGACTTTTGGTCAAGGGATTTTAAGTCCCTCGCGTCTACCAATTCCGCCACTCGCGCTGATTTTTATTTACACGCCAGAATTTCACTAACCAGCGCTGCTTATATTATACTATATTTATGAAGCAAATTGTAATAGTTCACGGCGGGTCAAGTTTTAACAGTTACGAAAATTATTTGGATAATCTAAAAAATAGCCAGCTTCATTATGAACGGCTGCTTTGGGCGCAAAAATGGCGCGAATGGCTGGCGCAAACCACAACTGGCTACGACGTGTTACTACCAGATTTTCCTAATAAACAGAATGCGCAGTACGAAGAATGGAAAATATATTTCGAAAAACTATTGCTGCTGCTCGGCAGCGATGTTCAGCTGGTCGGCTACAGCCTGGGCGCAATGTTTTTGGCTAAATATTTACACGAATCACCACTTAGCTCGCCAGTTCGACGATTGGTGCTAGTATCGCCGTGCTATGACGACAAATCAGTTGAAGACCTTGGCAGCTTTCAAGTGACAAGTGCCGCTGGACTCGAAAAATCAGCAAAGGAAGTTCATTTATTTCACAGTCAAGACGATCCAGTAGTGCCGTTCTCTGAACTTGCCAAATTTCAGCGTGATTTACCGACCGCCAAGGTGCATATTTTTAAAGACCGCAACCACTTTTTCCAACCGACCTTTCCGGAATTGAAAGAACTGCTTGAAAAATAATAAAAACGCCCAATACCCAGGCGTTTCATATTCACTTGGAGGCACGTACGAGAGTCGAACTCGTCTAAAAGGTTTTGCAGACCTCTGCGTAACCGCTCCGCCAACGCGCCGCTCTGTTACATTTGGTGCGAGCGAGAAGACTTGAACTTCCACGAACTTGCGTCCACTAGCCCCTCAAGCTAGCGCGTCTACCAATTCCGCCACGCCCGCACGACTGTCATTATTATACCCGAAATTAAGGTGTTTTGTAAACGGATTGTTTCTCTGTCGCCCAATATTGAACGTCAACATACCGATCAACCAGGCTAACTACCTCAGTATTTTTATCAAGCGCCCGCACAGTCCGAGTGTGAATATAGTCGAACTTCGGTTGATATAAGGCAATCGCTGGCATATCTGCCTGCCAAATAGCGACAAATTTTGCATAGCGATCAGCACGCTGCTTAGTTGATAGCTTTGAGCGACCACTTGCTAGAGCATCATCCGCCACGGCATTATTGTAATTAGAAAAATTCAAACCATTATTTGTTGCCTGAGAAGAGTGCCAATAGGCGTAAACATCTGGGTCACCACCCAACGACAGCTCGTAAATAAGTACGTCAAAGCTACGCGGCTGCAGCACTGTCTGGAGAATATTCTGCGCAACATCATTTGGATCAACCACTTTAATATCTACTTCTACATTCAATTCCTTACGCCATATTTGGGCTAAAAATTGCGCAACTTTTTCATAATTAGTATTTTTTAAGACTACAACACTCAGACTTAATTTAGTATTTTCTTTTTTACGAACATCGCCAGCTATTTTCCAGCCTTCAGCATCTAGCAACGATTTTGCTTTTTTGACATCGTAGCCTAATGCCTGGGGTGTTTTGTCAAGGAATTTGTTGAGAATTGGGCCTGTTAATTCCTTAGTTGATGACGATAGAGACTGGCGTAGTTTACCCACATCAATACTCATTGCCAATGCTTGACGAATAGCCTTTGAATGTAAGAACTGACTATTGGCATTAAACAAAGCATATACGCCGTTATTTAATGAGTGCGATTCGGCTGCATACATGGATTTAACTTCGTCCGATTGCTCATTATAAATTAATTCTGGCGTACCGGTAATTTCCCGTGTTCGTAAGCTTTTTGCTATATCATTCTGAGTTGGATACACATATAATTGGAATCGTTCAAGCTTTGCCACACCCCCATGGTAGTTGTTGTTGGCCTGTAAATACAACACCTTTTTACTACCATCGCTAGTAACATTTTGAAGTAACCGGAAAGCAAACGGACCGCTAGAAATTGGCGACTTACTGAAGGTGTGCTCGCGCAGGTTAGATGGCTGGACGTCCTTTAAAATATGCTCTGGAATAATTGGAAAGGTCAGCGCATGAATAAACGGCGCATAGGAAGCTGGTAAAATAAACTTCACTGAATCGTCGGACACTTTTTCAAACTTAATTGACCGCCAGCCAGATATTTCCGCCCTGGCCTCTGGGTTTGCTAGTAATCTTAATGTAAAAATTACATCATCTGCTGTTAGGCTATGTCCGTCTGACCATTTTAGGTTTTTCTTCAATTTGACAACATATTCAGTCTCTTTGTCATTGATGGTTATATCGTCTGCTAAATCACTCTTAATATTACCGGTGTAATCATATCGATATAGACTTGAAAATAATAATTTGGCAGCAGACTTTTCAGCGCTAGTTTTAGCAAAAATTGGGTTTAAGTTTTCTAAAGGACCCAGCACCCCCTCAGAATATGAGCCACCGGCAGCATAAGTCATAGCGGTGAAAGAATTGCGAGAAATGCTCCACTGTGCCGCACTAACACCAATCATCACCAAGACCAAAACTACCCAAACAGACACACGCCGCTTGACGTTCGCTAGACGGTCCAGGCGCGAAGTCACAAATTTATGCGCATGCCGCAAGCTACCTTTTTCGATCTTGCGGAGGCGTTTATTGACATCTTTACTGGAAACTTTTAACCGCGCAAAGTGATTCCACGACGATTTGTCTGAGCTCAATATCCTTCTCCTATTTCTGTAATCCTGGCAAAATCATACTTGCCAAAATCGATAGCACAAAAATCACCGCAAAAACCACGGTTACGTCAAATAAGTTTTTATCAAAACCGCGGCGAGTGGTAAACAATTCACCAGAAGAGCCGAATCCGGCACCCAAACTTGCACCGCGCTGCTGCAACAAAATCGCTATAACCATCAACACGGCTGACCCAAGCGTAATGTACGGTAAAATTGTATCAATTGACATATTACTCCTTTTCTTCCTGCTGTAAAACTAGCGCACTACCTATAATATAGTTTACCAAACTCAGGATAATTCCGGCAATAATTGAATGTGTAAATGTCATAGAAATTCCTGGCGCCAAGGCGAGCGAAATATAAACCATTAATCCATTGACGACTAAAGTAAATAGGCCTAAGGTCAATAGAATTGCTGGTAGTGCCAAAATTGTGATAATAGGCTTTAATACGCTGTTGACGAGTGAGAATATCAGCCCCGCTGTCATAAAGGTCCACACTGAAGTCATTTCAGTATTTTCATTACCAAGTAGTCGCACAGCCACCCAAATGCCAACTGAATTAAGAATCCAACGGAGTAAAAATGTCGCAAATTGTCTCTTCATTAGTCTTATTATATATAATTTATGCTTTATTGTCGATTGGCATTATTGCTTTCTGAAAATTGTTTTATAAGCTGTGCTTTCTGTTTGCCAATTTCTACCTCTAGATCTTCACTAGTTGCCTCAAAAATTTTCTTCATACTGCCAAATTTTTTCAGCAATTTCGCACGGGTTTTTGGCCCAATGCCAGGAATTTCCTCCAGCTGGTTTTTCGTTTGTTGCTGGCGCTTCAGCGCGGTGTGGTAACTTACGGCAAAACGATGTGACTCGTCGCGAATGCGCTGGAACAGTTTGACTATATCGGTTGTCGCGAGACCGCTCTCGTCTGTCGTCGAACGTTCTTTACGATTTTGCTCAGTACTGGCTCGCAAGTTTTTTGAATGCGAACCGGCGTTACGCTGGCTTGGGTGTAAATTCACCACATAAACCTCACCGTCTTCATGAATCATAATGTCCGTCCGTGGCTGCGACCGCATCTGCTCAATGAACGCCATATTAATTTGCGAATCAGTTTTATGCACCAGTAGTTCTTCCTCGCGCTTGGCGATACTGACAATCGGTACAGTGACGCCACGCTCATCACGAGCTTTGATAGCCGCCGCTAGCTGGCCTTTGCCGCCATCAATGAGCAGCAGATCAGGACGGCCCCAGCTTTTTAGATTACGCTCGCTCAGCCGGCGAAAAATCGTCTGATAGATATTACCGGTGTCATCATTTTTCTCGCTAACTTTGAATTTGCGGTACTCCGCCCGGTCGCTAGCGCCATTGGTAAATACCACCATACTGGCGACAACTTGCTGGCCACTCATGTGCGAAATGTCATAACCCTCGATACGCACTGGGATATCTTTTAGACCCAACAATTTCGCCAAATCAGCCAACGCCTTGTCCTTAGAAATATCCAAAAACTCTTTGTCACCAAAACAAACCCGCCGCTGCAACTCCCGCATGGCGCGCAGTTTATTGCGAAGGTCAGCCGCCCGCTCAAAATCATGCAGCCCAGCCGCCGTTTTCATGTCGCGCTCCAGCTCGGCGGCGATAGCTTTACGATTACCCTTGATATAGCTGATGAGTTTGCGTAAATTAGCTTTATAGGCAGCTGACCCATCACTCAGCCGCGGACTCAAACCCAAATCTTCATCCAACTTCGACTGCCCTGGTCGCCGCTGCCTGGTCAAATACGGAAACACTCGCCGCAAATAGCGCAGCGCTTTTTTTAAGGCAAAGCCATTATAAAACGGGCCAAAATATTCCGCCCCATCGTCCGCAGGATTACGCGTAAAGCTGACGGTCGGCCACTCGCTTTTCATGTTGATTCGCACATACATCTGCGACTTATCATCGCGCAGCAGCACGTTGTAGCGCGGCATGTAGCGCTTGACCATCTCGCTTTCCAGAAACAAGGCGTCAACTTCGCTCTCGGTCTCAATCCAATCGGTATCAGCAATTTCCGCCACCAACGCCATGGTTTTATTGTCCCGCCCGCGCGAATCCTGAAAATACTGGCGCACGCGGTTTTTCAGCACCGCCGCCTTACCCACATAAATAATCTCGCCACTGGCTGACTTATGAAAATAGACACCGGGAGTGCGCGGTAGGGTTTTGAGCTTCGATTGAAGAGCTTGTTTCACGCTTATTATTATATCAGCACGTCATATATCGCAAAACACGTGGTTTGACAGTAAGAGCAAGTTAGAGCTCTTCGAGATACTTTTCCAAAAACTCGCTCCACTCTGGCACATTTTTCTCGCGGAAGTAATGGCGCAAGAAATCGATCATTATTTGCTGGCGGTTTGCCGCTTCTTTTTGCCCTGGCTTTGTCAACATCAATCCTTTCAGTTTCAGCAGCTTTTCAAAAAAGTGATTGATGAAGCCGTCGGTATCATGCGTATTGCCGTCAGCATTATATTCGTGCGCCGCCAGATTAACATTCGGCCAAACTTTGGGATCAAAAATCCGCCCGCCGTGATGGCAAGCATAGACCAGCGCCCGTTCAATACCGACCGCGCCAATAGCATCGCACATATCAGCGTCAGACACCAGCTGACCCGCCAGCCGCTGTGGTTGCCTGCCGTTCAGTCGTTTGCTATAACCAATCGCCGCAACATTTTCCAATACCGCTCGGTGCAAATCTTCAGCCACCTTTGCTTCTGTCATAATATTTACTGCGTTCGTCAATTTCTCTGCTTGCTTTTTGCCTACCAGTTTATAATCATCGACATCATGCAACCAAGCCGTCAGCAGGACTTCTTGCAAATCCACCGGTTCGCTGCACTTGCTGGCAAAACGCTCTGCCAGCAGCGCCACCCGCTCGACATGATCATCGGCGTGACCTGAGGTGTCGCCACCAAGTAATTGGCGGACTTTAGTTTTTACTGTTTCAAGCTGGGCAAGTTGTTGATTGTTCATGTTTATATTATATAGGTTATCGCTTACCGGTAAATATACTCAAAATACCGTCCAATTTTCCTTGGGCCAGCCCCACTAAAGTATCATTGTGCTCAAGAGCAGACAAAACACACGACTTTAAAGCAATTAGCCCCATTTTTGACCGCTCACTTGCAACCTTAATATACTGCTCCAAAAATGCATAATATTGATCAAGATAGTCTTTAGGAATGTCTCCAATTTTACCGTGCGGCATAATTACTTGACGCAAACGGGCAACTTTTTCCTCATCCTTAGGCCTAATTCCTGTAATTGACCGATTCATATATGCACCTAGTTGCGCCACTGGATTTAGAATATTACAGACAACTTTATCGTCACGCTTGATTTGCCACGGGTCAATAGATTCTCTTGGCAGTTGCGTTTCTATACCACTCAATCGCCAGAACAACCTATCTTTGTCATCAGAATAGCGACCGCCCGTAAAATCAAGTAACCCACGCCTATTTTCCTCATATCGATGTAGTCCAAATACTGATGCAACCATTTCACTACCAATAGCCCTAACTATAGTCTTCTTATATTCATCTATAACATCAACATCAACACTACACACTAATGTATCTAAGTCGCGAATAGTGCCATTTTCACGGAGTCGTGGCAGATCAGTATCGTTACCTACCGTCACTACTCGCTCGCCCCAATCGATTTTTTCAGCGTTAGTTACTGCATGCAAACCCAGCCCACCAACAATAATATATTGCCCGCCCGAATCATTCAGTTGACTATGAAGGTTACTTCTCCCAATAACATCATACACATTCTCCATGCCACAATTATGTCATAAAATCGTTAATTAGCAAAATGTACTCTTTAGGAATATACTCTCTGCTAAGCCACCGAGTCTCCATTATTTCAAAGTTACATTTTATATCATAATCAGAAGCTTGCGCCGCAAAGACTCGAACTGAAAACTCAATATATGACTCACGAGAATTAGCTTTCCCAAGATACTGCAGATTCTCTACGCTAATTCCTACTTCTTCCAACACTTCTCGGGCAGCAGCCTGTTCATAACTCTCATTACGATTCGCCCCACCTCCCGGCAAAGCCCATTTTTGACGGCTAAAGCGACTCCTAACCAACAAAATCTTACCGTCATTACTATAAACAATTACACGCACACGATCTTTTGTCGGTATAATCCTAAAAATTAGCGATATGACGCATGCGATTCCACGATAAATTTTATTGATCATAGAAATTTATTTACCTAAAAAATTACCCTGCTGTAGTCAGTGTAGTTGACTAAGCAAATTGTTACGACTAGCTACTCCTCCACTATCATTATACTTCATCTCTTATTTAATCAAGTTCTCACCCCTCAAACGTTAGCTCAAGTCTAATTATAGTCTTGTATAATTATCTAATATAAAATCAGCCCTCCAACCATTGCTTAAGTACTACCGCCTGGTTAAACTCCGCATCCTTAGCGCTATACA
>ERZ773035.2322-NODE-2322-length-12537-cov-5.314212_pt1 | contig 12537 bp, 18 predicted proteins | sample MGYA00511487_ERZ773035 | MGnify/ENA primary metagenome ERZ773035 (study PRJEB29015, sample SAMEA2737985) | human oral metagenome | biome: human oral; feature: human-associated habitat; material: dental | place: China | collected 2024 ...
GGCCTTTCCGGGGGTGCCTCCCAGTGCTCCCCGCGTATGCGGGGATGATCCCACCGCCAAAAGCATTAGCGCCGCCCAGCTGGCGTGCTCCCCGCGTATGCGGGGATGATCCGGTACGTTGTCTTTGCCGGGGTTGTCGAAAACCGTGCTCCCCGCGTATGCGGGGATGATCCGGCTCCCGAGCAAAACCCCCGAAAGGAAGATGGGTGCTCCCCGCGTATGCGGGGATGATCCCGACCGAAAAACCTGGTGCCGCGCGCAGACCGGGTGCTCCCCGCGTATGCGGGGATGATCCCGTGCCGTACGCTTTCATGTGGACCGCAATAGGGTGCTCCCCGCGTATGCGGGGATGATCCCACGAGCTTGAAATACCGGGCGGCGCCATGGCCGTGCTCCCCGCGTATGCGGGGATGATCCGACAAGGTGCGCATCTTCGTCCCCGACGCCCAGGTGCTCCCCGCGTATGCGGGGATGATCCGGCCTGGGCGAGATATGCGACAAGCTCGGCCTGGTGCTCCCCGCGTATGCGGGGATGATCCGACGTTGGCAGGGACGTGACGTGGCCAGACTGCGTGCTCCCCGCGTATGCGGGGATGATCCGCGTGTGGAACGGGATCAAATCCGTCATATCCTGTGCTCCCCGCGTATGCGGGGATGATCCGGCCGAGAACGCCTCGCTTTGGGCGTCAGTGTTGTGCTCCCCGCGTATGCGGGGATGATCCTAGCCCGAGAACTCAACACCCGTGCGTTGAATCGTGCTCCCCGCGTATGCGGGGATGATCCGGGAGAGAATCTCCCTTACGGGAATTCTCTCCCGTGCTCCCCGCGTATGCGGGGATGATCCGGCACGTTGTCTTTGCCGGGGTTGTCGAAGACCGTGCTCCCCGCGTATGCGGGGATGATCCGGCCTCGCGGCCGGCGCTATAGGCTTCGGCGCCGTGCTCCCCGCGTATGCGGGGATGATCCGCAGGCCAGGGTCTCTCCGGGGATCGGGACGACGTGCTCCCCGCGTATGCGGGGATGATCCCCAAATCCGTCGTATACGCCGGCCGTAAGTCTAGTGCTCCCCGCGTATGCGGGGATGATCCTCCCTGCGGACACGCGCCTATTAGGCCATGGTTGTGCTCCCCGCGTATGCGGGGATGATCCGGATTGAATCCGATCGCAGCTGAGAAACAAGACGTGCTCCCCGCGTATGCGGGGATGATCCGGCAGGCATCCTCCGTGACCGACCCGATCGACGCGTGCTCCCCGCGTATGCGGGGATGATCCCTGTCCATGGCCAACACCGGCCTCGGCGTCGTCGTGCTCCCCGCGTATGCGGGGATGATCCTTCGCCAGGCCGTTCTTCGATTTCGTGAGGATGGTGCTCCCCGCGTATGCGGGGATGATCCTAATAGTAGACCCTGACGTCGTCGTCGGCTTCGGTGCTCCCCGCGTATGCGGGGATGATCCATGCGGATCGAGGGAGAAAACTACTAACCCGTTGTGCTCCCCGCGTATGCGGGGATGATCCGGAGAACTCATAATGACATCCGCTAACGTCACGGTGCTCCCCGCGTATGCGGGGATGATCCCCGCTTTTCATGGGGATCGCCTCGTCCGGGGACGTGCTCCCCGCGTATGCGGGGATGATCCGGCAAAGGCGGTCGCCATCAAGGCGATCGGCACGTGCTCCCCGCGTATGCGGGGATGATCCTTTCGCAACGCGCCGCCCAAGGATGTCGATGCCGTGCTCCCCGCGTATGCGGGGATGATCCTCAAGTGCACCCTCAGGTCGTCACTGAGAACCTGTGCTCCCCGCGTATGCGGGGATGATCCGGCTCCGGGTTTGAGGGGCTGCCGAACGGTGCTGTGCTCCCCGCGTATGCGGGGATGATCCCGCGGCGCTGGACGTCGAGGGGCTCGCGGCGCTGTGCTCCCCGCGTATGCGGGGATGATCCGCGACCCTACCGGCAAGGGGAGGAGAGACCGGGGTGCTCCCCGCGTATGCGGGGATGATCCTAGTAGTAGACCCTGACGTCGTCGTCGGCTTCGGTGCTCCCCGCGTATGCGGGGATGATCCCCAGCAGCCCGCTCGGGCGGGAGGTTCAGCGTCGTGCTCCCCGCGTATGCGGGGATGATCCTGTCGATCGTCTCGAAGCCTATCTCCCGGTAGCGTGCTCCCCGCGTATGCGGGGATGATCCGCCTCCGCGCCGCTCGTACTCGGTGAAAAGACGGTGCTCCCCGCGTATGCGGGGATGATCCGGGGGCGCTGGACGGTAGCTACCTAGACTGCAGGTGCTCCCCGCGTATGCGGGGATGATCCTACGTCATCATCGCCGACTGCGGCAACGACGCGGTGCTCCCCGCGTATGCGGGGATGATCCGATCGTTCAATGCGCGCCCAACGGCCAGGGCCAGTGCTCCCCGCGTATGCGGGGATGATCCTGTCCTTTCGTACTGCGTGAGGTGTCGTGGCCTGTGCTCCCCGCGTATGCGGGGATGATCCGCCGGGAGTCTCCAATGGCGAGCTCCTGCAGGTGTGCTCCCCGCGTATGCGGGGATGATCCGCCAAGGGCTTCTGTCTTATCGGTGGAGCTCATGTGCTCCCCGCGTATGCGGGGATGATCCTTTCGCAACCCGGCGCCCGAGGATATCGATCCCGTGCTCCCCGCGTATGCGGGGATGATCCGCGCGCTCGCCGTCATAGGCGGTCTCCACCCATGTGCTCCCCGCGTATGCGGGGATGATCCGGGATGTGACAAGAATCACAGCAGCGACGACTAGTGCTCCCCGCGTATGCGGGGATGATCCCCAGTACACCAGGCGAGACCGGCGTCAGCCAGCCGTGCTCCCCGCGTATGCGGGGATGATCCGCGCTCGCCCGCCATGATCGACGGATAGAGCGAGTGCCCCCCGCGTATGCGGGGATGATCCGCGGGGCGGCTTCGGCCGCCCCGCGCGAGTGATGTGCTCCCCGCGTATGCGGGGATGATCCCTACTGGGACGGCCAAGTCAAGCCCGTCCTTCGGTGCTCCCCGCGTATGCGGGGATGATCCTTCTCCGAGCTCGGTGACGACGGTGCAGGCGTAGTGCTCCCCGCGTATGCGGGGATGATCCTGTTAGGTACGGGCATCTGTCAGTCCTCCGCAAGTGCTCCCCGCGTATGCGGGGATGATCCGTATTCGACGGGCACTTCGATGATGTGGTAGGGGTGCTCCCCGCGTATGCGGGGATGATCCCGGCGTCCTCATCGGCAAGAAGCCTTCCTATTCGTGCTCCCCGCGTATGCGGGGATGATCCTTGCAGGTGCGCGGGATGTGGCGACCCCATCCCGTGCTCCCCGCGTATGCGGGGATGATCCTGCGCCATGGACGATCGTCACCGGCGCCCGAGGGTGCTCCCCGCGTATGCGGGGATGATCCTTTCGTGGTATCCTCTGCTGCGCGCAGATCGATGTGCTCCCCGCGTATGCGGGGATGATCCCTGCAGTCCCTCGTCAACGCCAACTCGATTAACGTGCTCCCCGCGTATGCGGGGATGATCCCAAAATTCGGACGCTTCCTGTCGTCTGTTGGCGGTGCTCCCCGCGTATGCGGGGATGATCCCTGCGCGACCGTCTTGTTGACGTTGGTTTCGAGGTGCTCCCCGCGTATGCGGGGATGATCCATCCCGCTTCGTCGACAACAACGGCGTCCTCATGTGCTCCCCGCGTATGCGGGGATGATCCGGTCGCCGACCGCTACACGAAAGCGGAGTCCGACGTGCTCCCCGCGTATGCGGGGATGATCCCTGCGACAAGCCGAGGGCTTCTGTCTTATCGGTGTGCTCCCCGCGTATGCGGGGATGATCCCTGGACAAAAATGGCAAGAAAGATGCCTAATTGGTGCTCCCCGCGTATGCGGGGATGATCCCTGGATTGGATCTACAGCAACCTCAAGGTGCCCGTGCTCCCCGCGTATGCGGGGATGATCCGCTTCCGTCGGCGATGGCGCGGTTCATCTGCACGTGCTCCCCGCGTATGCGGGGATGATCCGCGTGTTTTTCGCCTTTGTGACGCCGGAGGTAGGTGCTCCCCGCGTATGCGGGGATGATCCTTCTCCCTCTGGATCGACCCGCGCCAGTCCGGAGTGCTCCCCGCGTATGCGGGGATGATCCGGCCGTCGCCATCAAGGCGATCGGCACGGTGGAGTGCTCCCCGCGTATGCGGGGATGATCCTGTGAACGGCGTCACATTCGTCAACGGCGTGTCGTGCTCCCCGCGTATGCGGGGATGATCCGGCTTCTATTCGACGATCGACCGCTGGGACGACGTGCTCCCCGCGTATGCGGGGATGATCCGCGGAGGACACCGTCGCCGGCGACCACAAGGTCGTGCTCCCCGCGTATGCGGGGATGATCCGCCGGCGACGATGACGCCACCACGGAACTCAAGGTGCTCCCCGCGTATGCGGGGATGATCCGCCGGGTCGGCGCGGGTGAGGGTCTTCCGGGTAGTGCTCCCCGCGTATGCGGGGATGATCCGCGGAGGCCGGCTGGATCGTCTGCGGCGGGTAGGTGCTCCCCGCGTATGCGGGGATGATCCCTATCCGAGCGCGTGGGTATCGTCCGTCACCCTGTGCTCCCCGCGTATGCGGGGATGATCCGATCGGCGCAGACCTTAGCGCGCAGTTCGGCGGGTGCCCCCCGCGTATGCGGGGATGATCCCGACAAGCCGACCTGGCGTGGCGACTACAACGGGTGCTCCCCGCGTATGCGGGGATGATCCGGCCGCCATCCCCTTACCCTTCTGAGCGATCTTGTGCTCCCCGCGTATGCGGGGATGATCCGCCCTGTTAGTGTCGCGATTGTAGGCCGCGAGGGTGCTCCCCGCGTATGCGGGGATGATCCGAAACGAAGCAATGGCCCGCACGGGCATGAGTTGTGCTCCCCGCGTATGCGGGGATGATCCGCTGCAGGGCGAGCTCGATCGTGTCAGGCGCTAGTGCTCCCCGCGTATGCGGGGATGATCCGACGACAGCGAGGAGGACGACTTGACACCCGACGTGCTCCCCGCGTATGCGGGGATGATCCCAGTCCATGTCCGCCCTCGGCATCGGCATGAAAGTGCTCCCCGCGTATGCGGGGATGATCCACGGATAGACCTTGGCGGCGGGAAGCTGGCCTCGTGCTCCCCGCGTATGCGGGGATGATCCGACCCAGGCGTAATCAGGGGGCCTTGAGATGCAGTGCTCCCCGCGTATGCGGGGATGATCCCCAGGCCCAAAACCATCTCGCCGCCTACAACCGGTGCTCCCCGCGTATGCGGGGATGATCCTGGCAACCTGCAGGAGCTCGCCATTGGAGACGCCGTGCTCCCCGCGTATGCGGGGATGATCCGCCTTGCCGTCAAGTCCGGCGATCGTGAGTTTCAGTGCTCCCCGCGTATGCGGGGATGATCCGTGCCGGGCCCCCACAAGAACAGCCTATCGAAAGTGCTCCCCGCGTATGCGGGGATGATCCCCCTGGCGACACGCAAAAACCGCACCTCGACACGTGCTCCCCGCGTATGCGGGGATGATCCCGACGGGGTGGGGGTGCTTCTTTGTTGATTCCAGTGCTCCCCGCGTATGCGGGGATGATCCGCGAAAACGATACCCGTGACGATCCGGCACTTCGTGCTCCCCGCGTATGCGGGGATGATCCCTGCTCACCGTGGTGATGCTGTCCACGGCGAAGGCCCTGGACGTGCTCCCCGCGTATGCGGGGATGATCCCAGTCCGCTGATTCGACCGGGAAATTCGCTAGGGGTGCTCCCCGCGTATGCGGGGATGATCCGGGACAGTAGTGGACGCACTCGCTGTAGACCGCGTGCTCCCCGCGTATGCGGGGATGATCCCCCCCCCGTCTCGCACAACCCGGTCTGGTCCGGGTGCTCCCCGCGTATGCGGGGATGATCCGGCTCCGTCGGCAAAGCCACCCTGGAAGTCACGGTGCTCCCCGCGTATGCGGGGATGATCCGTCCATGCCGCGGTTGACGGCGCGGATCCGGGTGTGCTCCCCGCGTATGCGGGGATGATCCATGGCTACCCTTATCGGCACCCAGCTGAAGAACGTGCTCCCCGCGTATGCGGGGATGATCCGGCGGAGAATGCCTCCATCTGAGCGTCGCTTGCGTGCTCCCCGCGTATGCGGGGATGATCCCATCTGCTGCAACGACATGCCGCTCGACGGGTCGTGCTCCCCGCGTATGCGGGGATGATCCGGCTTGGCGATCTTTCATGGCGATGACATCCGAGTGCTCCCCGCGTATGCGGGGATGATCCCCCTCGACCATGGCGTCGGTGAGCCGCCAGCTGGTGCTCCCCGCGTATGCGGGGATGATCCGATGACTCAGGCCTCCCGGGCCTTCGCGCGGCTGTGCTCCCCGCGTATGCGGGGATGATCCTGCGTGTTTCGAGTATGAGGGGTCGACGGGGGATGTGCTCCCCGCGTATGCGGGGATGATCCGATCACCCAATCTGTGCTACCCATGGTAGGATAGTGCTCCCCGCGTATGCGGGGATGATCCGACGATAGCGAGGAGGACGATTTGACCCCCGACGTGCTCCCCGCGTATGCGGGGATGATCCGGTGTTCACTTCGCGGGGCGTCCAATTTTACGGCGTGCTCCCCGCGTATGCGGGGATGATCCGACGAAGGCCTCGTGGCAGAGGGACGCGGCGCTGTGCTCCCCGCGTATGCGGGGATGATCCGCTGACCTCCGCCGCCGCCGGTGCCGGGGCCCCGTGCTCCCCGCGTATGCGGGGATGATCCCCGGCCTCACCCTTGGCGATCGAGACCGCCGTCGTGCTCCCCGCGTATGCGGGGATGATCCGAGGCTCAAGCTCGGCGACGATCATCTGGTCGAGTGCTCCCCGCGTATGCGGGGATGATCCTTAAGGGCTTGTTTAGTCATTGAGATACCTTTTGTGCTCCCCGCGTATGCGGGGATGATCCGCTTCTCAAACGATAATGTTAAATACGTTATCAGTGCTCCCCGCGTATGCGGGGATGATCCGTACCCGAGCAGGCGTTCGGCTACCCGCAGGCGGTGCTCCCCGCGTATGCGGGGATGATCCTTCAACTCGATGGAGATCCGCATCAAAAAAGCGGTGCTCCCCGCGTATGCGGGGATGATCCCTACGGCGCCGAATACGTCGGAACCGAGTATTGGTGCTCCCCGCGTATGCGGGGATGATCCCTCCCGGACAGTCACTTCATTCCCGGGATGGACGTGCTCCCCGCGTATGCGGGGATGATCCGCGTCGGAGCGCTATCTTTTTGGCGCCGTAGGTGTGCTCCCCGCGTATGCGGGGATGATCCTCGGTACGTCGACATGGCCACCTACCGGCTCGAGTGCTCCCCGCGTATGCGGGGATGATCCGCGGGGCGACCGAAGCCGCCCCGCGCAAGTGATGTGCTCCCCGCGTATGCGGGGATGATCCGCCCTCGGGCTGTCGCAGTTCCTCGACAACGACGTGCTCCCCGCGTATGCGGGGATGATCCCAGTAGACCTCGTACAGGGTCTGATTGAGCCCTGTGCTCCCCGCGTATGCGGGGATGATCCGCCCTCGAAGATGTCGGCCTCTTTCGGCAGATAGTGCTCCCCGCGTATGCGGGGATGATCCCTCCCGGACAGCCACTTCATCCCCGGGATGGACGTGCTCCCCGCGTATGCGGGGATGATCCTGCCGGAATCGCGGCGCTCGCCAGCCAGGCGCAGTGCTCCCCGCGTATGCGGGGATGATCCTTGCATCGCTTGCGGCCAGGGAATATCCAGCCGGTGCTCCCCGCGTATGCGGGGATGATCCGAAACCGCACTGCTCGGACTACGCCTGCACCGTGTGCTCCCCGCGTATGCGGGGATGATCCTGAGCTCCACCGACAAGACCGAAGCCCTCGGGCGTGCTCCCCGCGTATGCGGGGATGATCCGTGGCTGTCCGGGAGTTCGCATTCGTGGCTGTAGTGCTCCCCGCGTATGCGGGGATGATCCGACTCTCTCCGAGGCGCTCGCCAGCATGTACAGGTGCTCCCCGCGTATGCGGGGATGATCCGCCCGTGGGTGGGACCTCGACCCGGAGGCTACAGTGCTCCCCGCGTATGCGGGGATGATCCGGGGATATGCGCAAAATCGATCTGCGCGCGGCCGTGCTCCCCGCGTATGCGGGGATGATCCTACCAACAAGACAAGGCTTGGCGATCTTTCACGGGTGCTCCCCGCGTATGCGGGGATGATCCGTTCGTAAAATAGATGCTGCAGTCCAGGTAGCTGTGCTCCCCGCGTATGCGGGGATGATCCCCTCGACCTCGATCGGGCCGTGAGCCAGCCAGCGTGCTCCCCGCGTATGCGGGGATGATCCGACCCTCGACATCCAGGGCCGCATTCGCCTCCGGTGCTCCCCGCGTATGCGGGGATGATCCCTTGGTTCGGGATGGTGACGACTTTCTCGGCAAGTGCTCCCCGCGTATGCGGGGATGATCCATTCGCCCGGGAAACAGACACCCTCGCCCACAAAGTGCTCCCCGCGTATGCGGGGATGATCCGTGTCAACTGGGCGATCGAGCCTTCGAGGATGGGTGCTCCCCGCGTATGCGGGGATGATCCGTCTCCTCATGGCGGCCTTCCGAGGGATCGGCTGTGCTCCCCGCGTATGCGGGGATGATCCGCAGAGAAGCTGATGGAGACGCTGACCATCGGAGTGCTCCCCGCGTATGCGGGGATGATCCGCCGCCCACTACGCGCAGATGCCCCTGGCGGTCGTGCTCCCCGCGTATGCGGGGATGATCCGCGTTTGAGCAGGCGCCCTTCGGGATCCCTGGCGTGCTCCCCGCGTATGCGGGGATGATCCCAAGAGAGCATCCTTTTCGTGCGGCATACGCTGGTGCTCCCCGCGTATGCGGGGATGATCCCAACAGGTGCTATCCGCGAAATGGGAGGACGCCGTGCTCCCCGCGTATGCGGGGATGATCCCCGTATCCGCCGACGGACTCCGCGATCCACGGCGTGCTCCCCGCGTATGCGGGGATGATCCGCCCTCGATCGACGCGGTCTTCTCCTCGTCCTTGTGCTCCCCGCGTATGCGGGGATGATCCCGTGAGGTTGGAGCCTCGGAGGCGCGCAAAAGCGTGCTCCCCGCGTATGCGGGGATGATCCCGACACGCCCACCGCCGACGAACCCCACTGGGTGTGCTCCCCGCGTATGCGGGGATGATCCCGGCCGGGCGGCCTCACCCACCGACCGGCCGTCGTGCTCCCCGCGTATGCGGGGATGATCCCTCGGCCAAGCGCGACGGACGACGGATCCGAAGGTGCTCCCCGCGTATGCGGGGATGATCCGGCGCCACGATCCAGGCCGCCGTCCGCCCGGCCGTGCTCCCCGCGTATGCGGGGATGATCCGAAAGTCAACGGCCAGCTCACGACCCAGGCGACGTGCTCCCCGCGTATGCGGGGATGATCCGGGATCGGCAGAGTCCCAGCGATACCCTCGAAAGTGCTCCCCGCGTATGCGGGGATGATCCGCCGCCCCAGCCTTTCTGGGCGTGGGAGCGCGTGTGCTCCCCGCGTATGCGGGGATGATCCGACAGAGCCCGTCTTGGCGGGCGGCTTCGGGAGGTGCTCCCCGCGTATGCGGGGATGATCCTCCGGTCGCATTTTCCGTCGTTCGCCTTCGGATGTGCTCCCCGCGTATGCGGGGATGATCCCAGTCGTCGATGGCGTCGCCGTGGATCGCGGCGGTGCTCCCCGCGTATGCGGGGATGATCCGGCTCCAAGTGGATCGACTGGGAGACCAACGACGTGCTCCCCGCGTATGCGGGGATGATCCGTTGGATTGGATCTACAGCAACCTCAAGGTGCCGTGCTCCCCGCGTATGCGGGGATGATCCTGGCCCTCATTCGAGGGCGGATCCGCGCCACACGTGCTCCCCGCGTATGCGGGGATGATCCCGGCGGCCCGCACGCCCGACCTACGAGAAATGGGTGCTCCCCGCGTATGCGGGGATGATCCGGTACCTCAATGACTAAACAAACCCTCAACTACGTGCTCCCCGCGTATGCGGGGATGATCCGAAGGGAGTCGACCATGTCGATCTCGTCGACTTGTGCTCCCCGCGTATGCGGGGATGATCCACCCCCGCGGCTGGCGATTTGCTCCCACGCCGCGGTGCTCCCCGCGTATGCGGGGATGATCCATCCGTGAACTCCACGACACCGTCATAGACCCCGTGCTCCCCGCGTATGCGGGGATGATCCCTCGGGGTTGGCCGAAACCCAGACCTTTCCCCGGTGCTCCCCGCGTATGCGGGGATGATCCGGCCAACCAGCCTACGGATCACCACGACACCTCGTGCTCCCCGCGTATGCGGGGATGATCCCTCGAACACGCCGCCCCGCAGACCGCCCTCCATGTGCTCCCCGCGTATGCGGGGATGATCCCATGCATCCGACGGTCAAGCCGATCGTGGATGGGTGCTCCCCGCGTATGCGGGGATGATCCCTCGCCGCCAAAACCTCAGTCGGGCCACTCTCTGTGCTCCCCGCGTATGCGGGGATGATCCGTTTTTCGACGTAGGTGATGCCGTCTCGGAATGGTGCTCCCCGCGTATGCGGGGATGATCCGGGGATGTCATTTCGAAGGTGGACATGGACATCGTGCTCCCCGCGTATGCGGGGATGATCCCACGCCGAGGAATACCGGATAGACGAGAAACCGGTGCTCCCCGCGTATGCGGGGATGATCCAGACGGGCCGCCGATGCCTGTGAACTCGGCCTCGTGCTCCCCGCGTATGCGGGGATGATCCCACCGCATACACCATCATCAAAAGCATGGACTCGTGCTCCCCGCGTATGCGGGGATGATCCGCCCCGGCCAGGAGTGTTCAGTAAGCGAGCTCAGTGCTCCCCGCGTATGCGGGGATGATCCCTCGGCCTCCAGTCTGGCGCCGTCCGCCTCTGCGTGCTCCCCGCGTATGCGGGGATGATCCGCCGTAGCCCGGTACCTCAAGGAAGCCTCGCAGGTGCTCCCCGCGTATGCGGGGATGATCCGGGCGAAAAACACGCCTTCCAGACATTCATGGCCGTGCTCCCCGCGTATGCGGGGATGATCCCGCCTGTTCGGGTACTTTGAGGTTGTTGTAGATGTGCTCCCCGCGTATGCGGGGATGATCCATGTCGATCGTCTCGAAACCTATTTCGCGGTAGGTGCTCCCCGCGTATGCGGGGATGATCCGAACTCACCCAGTGAGTACACTGCTCGGCAACCGTGCTCCCCGCGTATGCGGGGATGATCCTCCCCAAGACGTGCCCTGCGGATAGCGAACCAAGTGCTCCCCGCGTATGCGGGGATGATCCCATTTCGGCCACATGGTCTACACTGTAGGCATATGTGCTCCCCGCGTATGCGGGGATGATCCCGGCGCCGGATCCTCGGACAACCAGGCCCGCACGTGCTCCCCGCGTATGCGGGGATGATCCCGAATAGGCGGGCACGGTGACGGCCGCGACCGCGTGCTCCCCGCGTATGCGGGGATGATCCGCGGAGCTGCAGCCTGCTCCTCGCGTGCATGAGGGTGCTCCCCGCGTATGCGGGGATGATCCCACCGCAAAAAGCATCTCCGCGCAGCAACTCGCAGTGCTCCCCGCGTATGCGGGGATGATCCCCCCCCCGATAGTCAGCCAGGCCCACCCACCGCCGTGCTCCCCGCGTATGCGGGGATGATCCCTGGGTGCGCGCCAGATCCTTGCCGTCGCCCTCGTGCTCCCCGCGTATGCGGGGATGATCCGGGGCTGGGCCTTGACCGGCTGGTGCTGGACTCGTGCTCCCCGCGTATGCGGGGATGATCCGTCAAATCCGACCGCTACCTGGCTCTGGCCCGAGTGCTCCCCGCGTATGCGGGGATGATCCCGTCGCCTGGTATCTGCGAAGGCGCGTAGCCGGGTGCTCCCCGCGTATGCGGGGATGATCCGCGTCTTCCGGCCTGTCCGCGGTCGGTCCAGGTCGTGCTCCCCGCGTATGCGGGGATGATCCGTCAACCCGAACACGTCAGAGGCGCCCATGATGGTGCTCCCCGCGTATGCGGGGATGATCCGCAGACGCCGCTGGGTTTCAGCAGGCGGTGGGCGTGCTCCCCGCGTATGCGGGGATGATCCCTCGTCGGTGTCGAAGCCGGCGACAACCAAGACGTGCTCCCCGCGTATGCGGGGATGATCCCAGGTGGGTCGGCATGGCCGCGGACAGTCCGCGCGTGCTCCCCGCGTATGCGGGGATGATCCTGCGCCGGCGATAGCCCAGTTGTCGTTCTTCGAGTGCTCCCCGCGTATGCGGGGATGATCCCACCGTGTCCGGCACCGGGTCCGGCAGCGGAGGGTGCTCCCCGCGTATGCGGGGATGATCCCCGAAGGCCGGGCAGCAAACGGAGGGGGGGAGGTGCTCCCCGCGTATGCGGGGATGATCCCACCCAGGGTCAAAGCAGACCCCAGACCAGTGGGTGCTCCCCGCGTATGCGGGGATGATCCGCCGCGGCGGGCGCCC
>ERZ773035.2328-NODE-2328-length-12520-cov-7.453991_pt1 | contig 12520 bp, 5 predicted proteins | sample MGYA00511487_ERZ773035 | MGnify/ENA primary metagenome ERZ773035 (study PRJEB29015, sample SAMEA2737985) | human oral metagenome | biome: human oral; feature: human-associated habitat; material: dental | place: China | collected 2024 ...
AATTTTAATATATATCAAAATATTCTTCAAACAATAAGACATAATAATTTTAGAAGATTTGAAAATATTGTAAAGAAAAATTTAGCTAAAAAAGAAAAAGTAACTAGAAAATGCTTACAGCTTTAAAAACTTTAAAGAGATATATAAAGCATATTAAAATATATTTAAGTCAAATATTACGAATAACTTAATAGAAGGTTTAAACAATAAAATTAAGTCAATAAAGAGAATAACATTTGGATATTTAAATTTTAATAATTTTAAAAAGCACATATTAATTCAATAAGGTGATTTAATTAAACAAAAAAGAGATTCTTTTAATTATGTTAATTGCAAATCTAAAATTTTTATCAGTACTATTTGACAAACAACCAATTTATTATACAACTCATTTCTCAATTTGCATATAAATGTTTTGAATGACAAATAATTAATAAAATGATATAATAACTTATACTATATATTTTATTGAAATTAAAGGAGAGGTGAGTTTATGAAAAAAACAATTTTAATGTTTTTTACTTTATTATCTGTTTTTTCATTGGCAAGTGATGAAATTATTTCAGAGTTAAAAGGACTTAATGCAGAATATGAAGATCTAGTAAAAGAAGAAGAAGCTAGATTTCAAAAGGAAAAAGAACTTTCTGAAAGAGCAGCAGCTCAAAATATTAAACTGGCTGAATTAAAAGCAAGTATTGAAGAAAAATTATTAGCAGCTCCAGAAGAAAGAAAAACAAAATTCTTTAAAGACACTTTTGATGGTTTAGTGAAAGATTATTCAAAATATTTAAGTCAAATAGATGAAAAAATAGCTGAAAATAATGAAATAGTAAGTAATTTTGAGAAAATTCAAAAAATAAGATAGTGAGGGGGAAAAATGAAAATAAAAGAAATATTGTTAATTTCTTTAAGTGTAGTATCCTTAATTGCATGTAGTAATAACAAAATAAATAATGAAGATAGAGATGCTATGCAGATATTAGAAGAAAAAAGAGAGTATTATGAAGAATTAGATAAGAAAAAAGAAAAAGAAGCAAAAGGTTACCAAGTGGAAATGACAGCTGAGGAAGCCAAAATAGAAAAAGAGAAATTAGCTAATATGACAGAAGATGAAAAACTTAAATATAAAGTAGATAAAGCAAAAGAAAAAATAGATAATATGTTGGATATAGCTAAAAAAGCAAGACAAGAAGAGATAGATGTTGAAGAAACAAAAAATCAAGTTGAAGAAGCTTTAAAAAATATTACAGAAGAAAAATAAAGGGAGGGGAAAATTTTGAAAAAGATATTACTACTATCATTATCTTTATTAATACTTGCTTGTACTAATATGGATATAAGTACAGATGAAAGTAAAGAAGCACAAATATCAAGACTTTTAAAAGAAGCTGATAAGAAAAAAGAAGAAACAGCAGAAGTAGAAAAAACTGTTGTAACTGATAATGGAGAGGAAGTTACAGAGGAAGAAGTTGCTGTTCAAAACAAGAAATCACATAAAGGAATGACAAGAGGGGAAATAATGGAATATGAAATGACAAGAGTTTCAGATGAAATGAATGCCCTACAAGCAGATGTACAACAATATCAAGAAAAGAAAGCACAACTAAAAGCATACCAAGAAAAATTACAAAAATTAGAAGAATTAAATAATGCAGGAATAAAATAAGAGGGGGGAAAATATGAAAGACTATAATAAAATAGAAAATTGTCTAAAAAGTTTTTTAAAGAATAATAAAAGACTAAGCTACTCTATGGCACTATTAATATCATTTTTAATTAATGGTGGTTTTTCTTATGCTGATGAAGCAATACAAGTGCCATTAAGAACAGAAATAAAGACAAGAATAGAAAAAGAACAAGAAAATATATCCCAAATGCTAAAAGAAGCAGACAAAAGTATGAAAGATATAGAATTAAAAATAAAGAAATTGACACAAAGAGGAGAATTTTGGGTAAAACCATTAGAAAAATCATATCAAGGATTTATCTTTGCTAATTGGGGAAATTATAGCAAAAATAAGAACAAAACAGAAAGTAACTTTAATGGACCTGAATATTCAGCTTCTTATGGAAGTAGTATGGGATATGGACAATTTTCTAATGGGAAATATTATGGAGAATATGGAATAGTTAAAAATCCATTGGAATTTGTTGATAAAATAGATTTTGGAGCAAATATTACACCAAAGGCAGTAACTGAAAAAACAATAGTTGAAAAAACAGTAATACAAAAGATAATAGAAGCACCAAGGGTAACACCACCAATTGTTACAATAGCTACAATAACACCACCAACAGTTTCAACACCAACTATTGGAACTATGTCAGAACCAGGGGCAGTAACAGTGAATGTAACAGCACCAGGGACACCACCAACATTGTCAGCTATAACAGTTTCAGCTGTGCCAGAAGTGAGTATAACTCCTCAACCACCAGAAGTAGCTGAGGCACCAGTAGTTACTGAACCAGCAGTGACAGCACCTGCTACACCAGCTGGCTTTACACCAAGACTTGTTAGTCCACCAACAGTGGCAGAAAAAATAGTAAATATAAGTCCAGTTCCAAATCCGCCATCTACAGATGTAAATTATCAAGATGTCCCAAATAATAGTACAGGATGGTATGGCGGAACTGGTTCTTCACAAGTAACTGGAAATAATGGATTGATATCTCAATTAGATCTTACTGCTGGAAATTATGAAATGTATTTTAGAGGATATAGTATGGGTCAAGATCATAAGTTTTCAAATGCAAAAGATTCAGCAGGGATTTTACCTTTAACATATTCAGTAGATGGAATGAATAAAGTTGCATTTTATGGAATTGGTGGAAAACCATTAGTTACAATTCCAAATACCGTTACAATAAAGGCAGTAGGAAATAATACAACAAATTCACCATTAAATGCAATTTTTTATTTAGGAAATAATACAACAAATCCAAATTCTGAGTCAAAATTAATAAATAGAGCAACAGTTAATTTATATGGAAATAAAATAGCAGTATCTAATATTGATAATGTATCAAGTGCTGGAAATACAACATTTGTAAATGAAGGAAATATTATAGGGCATGCAGAATCAGGAGAATATGCTTCTGGAAAAGTTGGAAATGCTAATGTGGGAAACTATATATTTGGAGGCTATTCTTATGGAGATAGAGGAATAGATACAATAGAAAATGGAGCTAATGGAAATGTTACCTTTTATGCACCTAATAGTGTTGGTTGGGCATATACAAGTGGAGCAACACAAGCAGTAAAAAGAAGTTCAATAAACAATGGTATTATGAAATTGTATGGACATCATAGTTTGGGAATAGCAACAGATGGAGATGCTAGTGTTGAACAAATGAGTTGGGCAGATATACAATTAAATACCCCCATAGAAATATTAGGGGATCAGTCTGTTGGGGCAAGCATAAAAACTGAGCCTGATGAAACTAAATCAACTAACTTTTTTGGTTCAAAATGGAATATTAAAATAGGTGGTTTAAATGGAACTACTCAAGATGCAACTCATGGAAATACCCAAAGTAATCCAAATAGTGCAAGTAAAGTTGAACAATCAATAGGGTTAAACTTTGATTTTACTGTTCATGCTTCAGGACTAGCTCAAAGAGAAATTAAAAAATATAAAGTTTCATTAGAAGCAGATGCAGATAGTTCAACAGGTATTAGAGTAGGACATGCAAAAATTAATTTAACAGATGCAGATGCTTTCACTCAAATAAAAATGAATGGAACAAATAATATAGGTCTTCTTGCAGATGGAGCAACATCAGAATTAAAATATACTAATACTAGAAATGCTCTAAATTTAGATGGAGGAGAAGGCAATATTCTTTTTGCATCAATAAATTCAGGGAAACTTAATGTAGAAAATAAGTTTGAATTAAAAACTTCTGGTGGTTCTGATGAAACAACTGGGGCTAAGTTTGTATCTGCTTATACAAAAGGATCAGGTTCAAAAGTTACTTTTAAAAAGGGAATTTCTTTTAAACATACAGGGAATGAAAGTATTGGTATGTATGCAACTGATAGTGGGGATATAACAGTAACAAATCCAACAATGGTTACTTTACCAACTGTAACAGCAGCTTCTGAAATAGATAATTCAACTTTACCAAGTGTTGCAACAACATCACCAACTATTAGTACAAAACTTTCTATTACTGGAAGTAAAAGTGTTGGTTATTATGCTAATAATGGGGGAACTATTGTAAATACAGGTTCAAGCACAAAGGTAACTGATGGATCAGCTCTAGCTTATGCAAAAGGAGCTAACAGTAAAATTACTATATCTAACTCTTTACTTGACTATTCTGGGGAAGGTTATTCACTTTATACAGAAAATAGTGGAAAAATTGTTGCAGATAATAGTGTCTTAGTATTAAGAGGAAAAGCTGTTGGAATGAAAGTAAGCTCTGTAAGTAGTGGAGATATTTCATTTGCAAATGGAAAAATTGTTATGATGTCTAATGATGCTATACCATTTGTTGCTAGTGATATTACAGCTACTGTTAATGCAAGTGATATAAGAACAGGTTTAGGGCTTCCTAATAATATTATAATAGCTAAAGGTAAAGAGGGAGGAACAGTATTTAACAAATACAAAATAGCAGCTGTTGATGGAATGGCAAACTTAACTATAGATTACGATTTAGATAAGACTTATGCAACTGATGATAATAATGAAACAAGTTCTGATAATAGTAAAAAAGCTTCTTATGCTCTATTTAGAAGATATTTGATTCAAAGAGCTAAGGTAGAAGCCAGTGGAAAAACTATAAAAGCTATTCTTAATAGCACAGATTTGACAAAATTAGATGTTACACAAGTAGTAGGACTTGAAATGAGTTCAAGTAAAAATGCAAATAATGTAAATGAAACAGCTATTAATTTAGTTAACTCAAAGATAATAGCAGATAGAAAAGATGGAGGAACAGGAGCAGTAGGGGCATATATTAACTATGGTTTAGTAAATATTGATGCTACATCAAAAATAGAAGTAGAAAAAGATACTTCAGCTGGAAATACAGCAAATAGTGGAGCAGTAGGAGTATATGCAGTAAATGGTTCTAAAGTAGATAATAAAGGTAATATAGAAGCTGGAGGTACAGATTCAGTAGGTATTTTAGCTTTAGGATATGGAGAATCAGGGGGAGTCGCTCAAAAGAATCAGTTTGGAGGAAAGACTGGAGAAGGAAATATAACTGTAACAAACTCAGGTTCTGTAACAATGGCTAATAATGATGCTATTGGTATTTATGTAAAAAATAATAATACAACTACTGTGAGTACAAACCATAAGGTTACAAATAGTGGAACTATTGAAGTAAAAGAATCTGCTTCTAAGACAGCAATAGGAATCTATGCAGATAAATCAACAGTAATTCCTAAAGATGGAACAATAAAAATAGGAAAGAAAGCAGTGGGAATTTATGCAGATAATTCAGCTATTGGAAGTGGAACTGATAATCTAGGAAAAATTGATTTTGCAGGAGAAAGTGGAGTAGGTATTTACTTAAAAGGAAGTTCTTCAACTTTAACAGGAAGTGATGTTACTTTAAAACAGTCAACTAGTGGAACTTTTAAAGGAAAAGTAGGTATACTTGTTGCAAGAGAAACAGCTTCAACAATTACAACTGAAGTAAAAACAAAAGATGGTTTAGATACAATAGATGATGTAATTGCATATTATTCAAAAAATAATGGAACATTAACTGTTCAATCAAGTTTTGAATTAAATAAAAGAAGTGTTGGTATATATGGGGCTGTCAATGGAAGTACACCAGAAAATTTAGTGTACAATGGTAGTAAAACTATGAAATTAGGAGAAAAATCAACAGGAATATTTGGAAAAGGTAATATAAGTTTTGCTTCTGGTTCAAATATAGAATTAAATGGAGATAAGTCTGTTGGTGTTTTTGCAACTGAATCAACAGGAATAATTAATTCAGAAGGTAATCTTAAATTTAGTAAAGAAAAGTCAATAGGATTATATGGATTAAATGGAGCTACTATTAATGATAAAACAGCTTCAATGGATTTTAGTAATGCAAATGCTAAAAATAATATAGGAGTATATTTAGCAGGAGCTAAGTGGAATGATAATAAAACAGCAGCATATACATTTAACTCTGATCATTCTAAAAATAACATATATTTATTTGCTCAAGGAAGTAGAATTAATGGGACAGATACAGGAAGTACAGTTACTTTAAAAAATGATTTTCAAGTTGCCCCAGTAGGATCAGCTAGTTCAGCAGAAAAAACTATAGGTATGTATTTTGATACAACAGTAAAAGGAGGTACTTTTGCTGAAAATAAAGTAGATATGACAAATGCAAATGCAAAAGTTAGTGTAACAAATAAAGGTATTGGATTATATACAAAAGCTGAAGCTACTAGTAGTGGTAAAAATAATATAATAGAAAAAATAAAAGTTTCTTCTACTGGAAAAGATAGTGTTGGTGTTTATAATAAAGGTAATCTAAAACTTTCAGGTACAGATGGATTAATTGAAGCTAAAACTAATGGAATAGGAATTTATGGAGTAGCAGGAAAAATCACAGTTGAAAATACACATAAAGTTGAAGTTACTGCAGCTGGAACAGGAATGTATTTAACAGGTAACAGCTATTTAGATGGAGGAAAACTAAAACTTGAAAACAAAACAGTTGGAACACCAGCTGCTGGAATCTACTATAAAAAAGGTACAAGTAGTGATGAAGTTACTCATAATACAGATTTAGAAGTAGTTTCAGGTAGCAACTTACTTACCCTATATGCAGATGGAGGAATAAAATTAAATAATGCTAAAATTATAAAAATTGGTGATGGCACAAATAATGTAGGAGCATTTGTAACTGGAGGTTCTATATTTAAAAATAAAGGAAGTATCACTTTAACAGATTCTATTAAAAATGCTATAGGTGTATATGTAGAAGATGGTCAAGCAGCAAATGAATCTGGGAAAAATATAGGAGTCTATGATTATAACACATCAGGTAGTGGTACTCCATCTATAGGAATGATAGCAAAAGCTGCTAGTGGAAAAACAGCAAAAGTTATAAATGCAGGAAATATTATAGCTGATGGTGAAGCTATTGGAATGAATATTGAAAATAATTCAGAAGGAACTAACTCGGGGACTATAACTGCAACAGATAAGGAATTATCAGGAACTAATTATAAATCAATAGGAGCATATATAAATGGAGCTAATGCTAAATTTACAAATAGTGGAACAATATCTACTGAAAATATAGGACTTGCTCTTAAAGATACAACTGCAAATAAGATTTTAAATTCAGGTACTTTAAAATTAACAAAGACTGGGGCAGTTGGAGTATATGCAAATAATTCTATTGTAGATTTTAATATTACACCAGAGGTAACATCAGGTGTTAATCAAACAGTTGCTTTATATGCAGCAGGAACTACTAAAATTAAAGGACAAATAACAACAGCAGCTGGAAAATCTCATGTTGGAGTATATGCAGAAGGAAATGCAGAGTTTCAATCAGGTTCAAAAGTGACAGTTGGTGATGGTATTGAAGATTCAGGTACAACATATTATGGAATAGGTATTTATACAAAATCTGGATATAATAAAGCAGCTAATGTTAATCTTAAATTAAATGGTTCAAAGGCTATTGGTTTCTATCTTGGAGCAGCAGGAACTACTGGTTCAACAGTAACTCATACAGGAACTATTGATGTTGGAAGTGGAATAGGAACATTTATTCCTAAATATTCAAAATTTGTTGCTCAAAATACTACTTTTAATGTAGGAAATGGAGGAACAGCAGTTTACTTAAAAGGTGGAGAAGCAGATTTAGGGTCAACAGGAACTGCAAATATCAGTTTCACTGGTTCAGGTAGAGCAGTATACCAAGATGGAGGAACTTTAACAACAGGTTCAGGATTACATATCACTGGAACAGGAAGTTTCTTAACACTTAAAAATGCTAACTCAATTATTAACTCTATTGTAAATGTTGGTGCAGATGGAATAGGTATTAATGGTATTTATGATTCTAATGCACAAGATTATACACTTAAATTAGATAGCCCTACTGGGCATATAAAATTAAGTGGAAATAAAGCAACAGGAATAGCAGCAGTGGTTAAAAATACAGTAGCTCCAAAGAAAGTGGATATAATAAATAGAGGAACTATTGAAACTATTTCTGGAAGTGAAACTACTGGAATTTATGGAAAAGGTGCAAATATAGAAAATGCAACAGGAGCAAAAATAAACATAGGAGCAAAGGGTGTAGGAATATATACAACTAATTATTATGATAATTCAACATTATCTTTAACAAATACTACATTAAAAAATAATGGTGAAATTAATTTAACTGGTGATGAAGCAACAGGAATAGTTGCAGTTAAAGCACATACTACTCAAGATTTTATTGGTGGAAAAATTACTGGTACAAAAGATAAATTAGTTGGAATGTTCTTTGATAATAGTGCTGCTCAAACAAAAGTAAAAGATTTTGATATTTCTTTAGGAACTAATGCAAAGGGATTAATTTTTAAAGATGGTCAAGATTTTACAATAACATCAAGTTCTACTAATAAGGTAACAATAGGAAATACAACTAATGTTGCTAGTCGTGGAATAGGAATTTCTGCCTTAGGAGTAAATGGAACTGTTTCTAATACAGAAGTTAAAGTTGGTAAAAATTCTTTAGGACTATATGCAAAAGATAAAAAGTTAACATTTGATTTAGCTACTGGAAAATTAGAATCATCAGATTCAGGTAGAAGTTCAATTCTAGCTTATGCTGATGGAAATAATTCAGAAGTTGCTTTAAATGGTGGAGGAACTTTAAAGGTAGGAGCAAATGGTATTGCCTTAGGAACTAGGGGTGGAAAAATTACTGCTAATGTTACAACTAATGTTGAAGTAGATGGAGTAAAAGGACTAGGAGCATATGTAGAAAATGGTGGAAGCATAAGTAATAACTTTGATATTAAAATTAAGAGTGCAGAAGGTATTGGAATGTATGCAAAAGGAGGAGCTTTAACATCTGTTGCAAAAGTTAGTGAATTAAAAGGAAATAAATCAATAGGTTATGTTTTTGAAAATATAACAAATGCTATCACTATGCCAAACTCAGTTCAATTAACTGATACTAATGCAACTGGGCAAGTAGGAGTAGTAGCACAAGGAACTGGAAATGGACTAACAGTAACAGGAATTTCAGTTGTTGGAAGTGAAAATACAGGAGTATATAGTTCCACAGGTAAAGCAGTTGTAAATAATGGAACACTTACTGTTGGAGATTCAACAGGAAAATCTTCAATAGGTATTTATTCAAAAGAAGGAGCAGTAACAAGTATAGGTAATGCTACAATAGGTAAAAATTCTATTGCTATTTATGGAAAAGATACAGCTGCTACATTAAATGGAAATCTAAATATTGGAGAAAAAGGTATTGGATTGTATGTTGATAATACTGCAACAAGTAAAGGAGATACAGCTGTAAATGGAAATATTACAGTAGGAGTAAATGGAGCAATAGGAATACAAACTACTAACTCTAAGGTTAATTTAACAGGAGATTTAAGTGTAGCTTCTGGGGATAGTAAAGGTATATTCTCAATGGGGGCTGGAAATCTTGAAACTACTGGTAATATAAATGTTGGAAATAATTCAGTTGGTATCTACAAAAATGGCAGTGGAGAAATAAAAACAGCTCTTGGCTCTATTGGAAAAACTTTAACAGTAGCAGATAGTGGATATGGAGTATTCTCAAAAGGTGCAAAACTAATTAATAATATGAATGTTACAGTTGGTGTTGATGCAATAGGAGCTTATGTAGATGGTAATGATTTAACTTCAACAGGAACAGTTACAGTAGCAGATAAAGGAGTAGGTTTACTTGTAAAAGGAACAGGAAAAACTTTAACTTCAACAGGAAATATTACAGTTGGTTCTAATAATTCAGTAGGACTTTATGCAGGAGATAATGCAAATATTTCTCAATCTGGAAATATCACAGTAGCAGATAACAATGGAATAGGAGTTTATTCAAAAGGCAGTGGAAATATATCAACAATAGGAGCTATGACAGTAGGTAAAGATTCAATAGGAGTTTACAAAGATGGTAAAGGAACTATGAATATAAATGCAAGCTCACCTATTCAAACAATGACTATTGCTGAAAAAGGTTATGGACTTTACTATAAAGGAAATTCAAGAGCCGATAGTATAATTAATAGTAATATGAATATGACTCTTGGAAAAGAAGCAGTAGGAATCTATGCTAAAAATACAATTGTTAATCATACAGGAGATATCACAGTAGGAGAAACAACTATAGGTTCAAGCGGATTTACTACACCTAGTGACAATAAAAACTCTATTGGAATATTTGGTGATAATTCAAATATTAACTATAAAGGAAATATGTTAGTTGATAAACCATTATCAGTAGGTATCTATGGAGCAAATGGAGGAAGCATAACAGTTAAATCTGGTTCAACAATAACAGTTAAAAATGGAGCAACTGGTATAATGACAGGTTCAAAAGTTGAAAATATAACATTAGAAAGTGGTTCAACTTTAAATGTTGATGGAAAAGTAGATACAAATGTTTATACTAATGCAACAAAGAGCAATGTATCATTTGGTATTGCAGCATACAGTGGATTAATTGATAACCAAGGTACAATTAATGTAACAAATGGAGCAACAGGAATATATCTTGCTGGTACAGCTTCATTGAAAAATGGAGCAACAGGAACAATAAATATTGATGCTACTTCAAAATCAACAGCTAAACCAGATACAAAAGCAAGTGCCGAACTTGGAGGAATAAAAGTAACTGATAAAGGTGAAGTTACAATAAATAATAAGGTAATAAATGGAGGAACTCTTAATATTAAAGGTGCTTTAAATATGGAAGGTCTAGGATTAGATATAAGTACTGGAAAGACAATAGTTGATGCTAGATCTATTTCAGGAGTTGCTGAAGTATTACCTAATTTCTCAAAAGGAAATTCTGAGCAAAAAGTTACTATTAAAGATGTATTTAGAACAGGAGCAGTTGGTGCATTCTCAGGAGATGTTAAATCTAAATCAGTATCTTGGATAGCAAAAATATCAAAAGAACCTGGTTCAACTACTACAACAAGTGATATAACTATGGTAAGAATACCTTATAATAGTTTAATATCTGGTGAAAGATATAAGAACTTGGCTAGTGGATTAGAAGATATTAGATCAAAGATTGGAAAAGATTTATCATCACCAATATTCAAATCTTTAGATAATATAAGTTCACATAGAGATTTTGCAAGAGCAGTAGCAAATATTCGTGGAGATATCTATTCTAATATCCAAGAAAGAATGAAGACAGTAGAAAATTCTTTTGATAAAACATATAATGAACTTCTATCATCATATAATAAAACTAGAAATGCAGATAAATTTAGTGTTATCTATACAGGTGGAGAACATAAAGATGGTACATTAGGAGTTTCAGGATATAAATATAAATCAACTGGTGCATTGTACTTAAATGACAGAGAAGCTTTCACTTATGGTGGAAAATATGGTTGGTCAGCAGGTATTGTAGGAAGTAATTTTGAATTTAATGGAGATACTAGTAAAGGTTCTTAGGAAAGAGTAGTATCTGGAAAATTAGGATTACATTATCAAACTCCATTAAATAAAGATGATGACAATGCTAGATTAAAATGGTTAACAAGAGGAGAAATAACAGTAAATAACCATAGAACTAAAAGATATAGTCAAGTAGGAGCAGATACTTATCAAAATAAGGCAAGCTTCTATTCAACAGAATTATCTTGGAAAAATACAATTTATTATGATTATGATATAAATACAAATTGGACAGTAAAACCATATACTGGTATGGATATTTCTTATGGTCATATCTTTAATATAAAAGAAAAGAATGAAGGTTTACCATTAGAAGTAAAAGGTAAAGATTACTTTGTAATAACTCCAAATGTTGGTGTTGAAACAAAATATGTATTGCCATTAGGAGCAGTACATCAAGCATTTGCAAAAGTAGATACAGAATTTAGCTATGATGTAACAAAACTATATCATGGAGTAAATCAAGCTAAAATGAGAAATGCTTCAACTGGATATTATGATTTATCTAAACCAGAAAGAAGAAGAGCAAGAGTAGCAGTAGGAGCTGAACTAGGTTTAGAAAAAGAAAATACATATGGAATAACATTTAGAGCTGAATATCAAGGTTACAAAAAATCTCAATTAAATTATGGTGTTAGATTGAATTACAAATTTTAACATCAAGAAAAAATGATACTAAAAAACAATTTTTTGTAGAGGTTGTTTGTTAAATACTGTTGATGAAAAAGCTTAGACTATGATCTGATATAATTAAGAGAATTTTTGAGAGTAATAACTTGGAAATTCTCTTTTTTATTGGGTTGTTTGTCAAATAGTATTGATAAAAAAGTTTAGACTTACAATTAACATAATTAAGAGAATTTTTTTGAGAA
>ERZ773035.2334-NODE-2334-length-12507-cov-63.490765_pt1 | contig 12507 bp, 9 predicted proteins | sample MGYA00511487_ERZ773035 | MGnify/ENA primary metagenome ERZ773035 (study PRJEB29015, sample SAMEA2737985) | human oral metagenome | biome: human oral; feature: human-associated habitat; material: dental | place: China | collected 2024 ...
TCCGCAATGAAACGCACGGTGTGCGCCATGACGTAGGAGGCGTTGGGGCAGCCGCGCCACGGCACGGGCGTCAGGTAGGGGGCGTCGGTCTCGACGAGAACGAGCTCTCGCGGCAGGACCGCGAGCGCGGCGCGCAGGTCGGAGTTCGCGGGGTAGGTGATGGGGCCGGCGAAGGAGGCGTACCAGCCGCGCTCGGCGAGGTGCTCGGCCATGGCGGCGTCCCCCGAGTAGCAGTGGAAGACGATCCGCTGGTCTGAGCTGACGCACTCGCGCAGGATCTCCAGCGTGTCCTCGTGGGCGTCACGGTCGTGGATCTGGAGGGGCAGGTCGGCGCGCTGCGCCATCTCGATGTGTGCGCGGAAGGACTCCTTCTGCGCCTCGCGGCCGGGTTCGGCCGTCCGGAAGTAGTCCAGGCCACTCTCCCCTACCGCGACGACCATCGGATCGTTCAGACGCTTCTCGACCTCAACCAGCGCCTCGACGAGGGGCACGTGGTAGTCGCGCACCGTGGGGACCAGCCCGTCGGGCGAGGGGTCGGCGCAGCCCGCGTGCAGGGCCGCGTCGTTGGGGTGGATCGCGATCGCGACGCGCACGCCGTTGTGGGCACGCGCCAGTTCGATCATCGGGTCGAAGTCGGGCAGCTCGCAGGCGCTCGAAATCATGCGGGTCACGCCCACCTCGCGGGCACGGTCCAGCTGCTCCTCGAGGCTGAGCGCCACGCCCTCGCGCCGGGGAATCTCACCGACGTGGGTGGGCAGGTGCGTGTGGTTGTCCACCACGGGCGCCGCCAGGGGCGCGGGCGCGTCGGGCCAGGGACGAGGCTTACGCGGGCTCATGCGGAGGGAGTGTCCTTTCGAGGGGGCGGGGCAAGGCGGGCGTCAGCGTGTGAGCACGACGCCGCGGGAGACCTCTTCGGCGGCCTCGTCGCCCAGGAGCTGGCGCACGAGTTCGACGCCGAGTTCGAGGGCTGTTCCGGCGCCTCGGCTGGTCGTGATGAACTCGTCGGCGACGACCGGGTTCTCGTGAACGATCGTTCCGCCGGAGGCGATGGCCTTGATGAAGGCGGGGTTGGCGGTCGCGTGACGGCCGTCAAGGACGCCCAGCTCGGACAGGATCGAGGGGGCCGCGCAGATCGCCGCGATGGGCTGGGATTCGTCAGAACGGCGCAGTACCTCGGTCTGGATCGCGGGCGTGCCCTTCAGGCCCAGGGTGCCGGGCATGCCGCCGGGCAGGAAGAGGACGGTGTAGGTGGACAGATCCACGTCCTCGAGCATGAGGTCGGCGACGACGCGGATGCCGTGCGAGCTAGTTACGTGGCGCGCGTCAGTCACGGAGATCAGGTCCGAGCGCACACCGGCGCGGTACAGGACGTCGGCGACGGCCAGGGCCTCGACCTCTTCGAAGCCGTCAGCCAGCATGATGGCGACGGTGGCATCGGTGGCAAGCTTCTCGGGAGTGGGCATGATTCCTCTTTCCTCACGGCGACGGCAACAAGCGTTACGTCCAGGTTAGCGCAGGCGAGCCCACCCCGAAAACGCGCCACGGCCTCGCCCCGAGGTGGGACGAGGCCGCGTGTCTCACTCGGAGCGCAGCGCTTCGACCGGGTCCTGACGCGAGGCGCGTGAGGCCGGGATGATGCCGGCGATGACGGTCAGGCCGACGGATACGCCGATCAGGACGAGCGCTGTCACGGGCGACAGCTGGGCGATGTTCTCCACGTTGAAGGAGGAGTAGGCGATACCGTTGGCGATCGCGCACAGCCCGTACGTCACGCCCACGCCCATCACGCCGGCCAACAGGCCTTCGATGACGGTCTCGGCGTTGAAGACGCGCGAAACGTCGCCCTTCGAGGCACCGATCGACCGCAGGATACCGATTTCCTTGCGGCGCTCGAGCACCGAAATGTAGGTGATGATCGCGATCATGATCGAGGAGACCACGAGAGAGATCGACACGAAGGCGATGAGCAGCCAGGAGATGATGTCGACGATCTTGGTCACCGAGCTCATGAGCGCACCCATGATGTCAGAGTAGGTGACGACCTTATCGGTCGCGCCCGCCGCCTTGTTGTCGGCGTTGTATGCGTCGAGGGCGGCCTTCACCTTGTCCTTGTCTGCGAAGGACTTGGGGTAGATGGAGATGCTCGACGGGGAGGCGATATCCGCCCAGCCCAGGTTCCGCAGGTTCGTCTCCAGGGTCGGCACGTTCGTGGAGAACATGGTCGCCATGAGGGCCGCGAGGGACTTCTCGTCCAGGTTGGAGTGGAAAGCATCGGCAAATGCCTGCGGGTCCATCGAGAAGGCGCTCGACATGTTGGTGGCGAACTGCTCCATGGTGGTGCCAATCTGGTTGCCGATCGTGGTCGACAGCTGCGTCATCATCGAGGTCATCGCGTTCGTCATGGCTTCTTGCATGACCTGGCCGATGGCGGCGCTCACCCCCTGTGTGAGGGTGGTGCCCAGCTGGGCGGCGATCTGCGTGGAGATCGCGTTCATGACCTGGGTGGACACGTCGGTGCCGATCTGGGCCAGGGCTGGATCGTCCCCGAGGGCCTTCGTCAGGTTCGCGGCGAGTTTTTGGGAGTCGACGACCTGGTCGGAAGAGACGGCCGCTCGCAGCTGCTCCATCACCTGGGGCTGGGAGAAATAGGCCAAGGCCAGGGTCGCGAAGTCCGTCGAGCCTCCCGCCTCGATCTGCTCGCGGGCGTAGTCCTGGAACCCTTGGGCGATCTGGGATGCCTGTGCGCTCAGGTAGTCGGCGGCGCCGTCCTTGACGGCACCGTCGGCCAGGGCCGAACGAATAATCGTCGGGAAGTCCACGTTGGCCAGCTGCGGCAGGTCCTTGCTCAGCTCCCCGAAGTCGAGGCCGGACAGATCAAAGGTCATGCCCGACTGGGCGCCGGACTGGGTGCGCAGGGCCGACAGGTCGATGGTGGACAGGTCCAGGCCTGACATGTCGAGGTTCGAAAAATCGAGGCCGGAGAGGTCCATGCCGGAAAAGTCCAGGCCCGACAGGTCCATCTGCATCTTCGAGGGGTCAATCTGGAAGGCGGCGGAGAGCTTGGACTCGTCGATGGTGAACAGGGAGGACATGTCGAAGCCGCCGGACTGGCTCTTCTGATTGTCCGCCAGTTCCTTGAAGGTCTTGCCGGTGAACACGTCGACGTCGGTCTTGGCTCGCTGCGCCTTCACGATCGGGCTGGCGGCCGCCTCCTCGATGATCTGGTAGGTCAAGGCCGGCGTGTAGGCGATGCCCTGACGCAGGGCGCCGCCCTTGTCGGAGTTGGGCTTGACGATGCCGGAGATCGTCAGCTGCTGGCCGCCATCCACGAGCTTCTTCATGAAGTCCGCGTCGGAGGAACGGTCGGTCCACACCTTGTAGGTGTCATCCCACGTGTACTTGTCGAAGGCGTTGACGCGGCGGAAGGTGGTGCCCAGGATCGTAGAGTAGTCGTAGGTCGCGGTGCTCGCCCCCGACTGGGCGCCCGACTGCGCGCCGGACTGGCTCTTGCCCGTGAGAGCACCCTGATAGTACTGGCGCATCAGGTCATCGAATTCCTTGTGGTCCTTCAGGCCGAGCGTGTACTCGAAGAGGTTGGGAATGTTGCCGTCCTCGTCGAGGACGAGGACCACCTGGTTCGCGCCGGTCGGCCAGGACCCGGCGACCACGTCGTACGCGGAGGTGTACAGCGAGGTCGTGGCGGGCATCTGGTAGAAGGCGTTCGTCTGTACCATCGACCCGAAGGAGCCCCCGCCGAAACCGGCCTCCATCTGCTTCATCGACTGGTCGGGGCTGACCTGCACGGTCTCCTTGGACGTATCGGACTGGTAGATCTGCGGAACGATGTCGTAGTCGTACTCGATCGCGTTGACCATCGAGTTGATGTCGCCGCCGTTGTTGTCCAGATAGGTTTTCAGCGAGCCCAGGTCGTTGGTCTTCGCATCGCGGATCCTGTCGGCGAAAGTGCGCAGCTTGGAGACGCCGACCTTGCCGTCGGGCGCAGGTTTGGAGTCCTGGGAGTCCGAGGCCGACACGGACAGCGCGGCGGTCATGTCGATGCCGGTCTTCTGGATTGTCAGCGGATACGCGCCCAGCGTCTCTTCTTCGGTCTTTGCGATGTATGCGTTCGTCCCGTTGGCCAGCGCGAGGATCGCAGCGATGCCGATGATGCCGATGGACCCCGCGAAGGAGGTCATGAGGGTGCGGCCCTTCTTCGTCATCAGGTTATTGAAGGAGAGGGACAGGGCGGTCAGGAAGCCCATCGACGTGCGACGCGCGGGCTTGGCCTCGCGCCGGTCTTCGGCGGCGGGCACGAAGGGGTCGGAGTCGGCGACGATGCAGCCGTCGGCCAGCTCGACGATGCGGGTCGCGTACTGGTGGGCCAGCTCGGGGTTGTGCGTGACCATGATGACGAGGCGGTCGCGGGCCACGTCGCGCAGCAGATCCATGACCTGCACGCTCGTCTTGGAGTCGAGGGCGCCCGTGGGTTCGTCGGCCAGCAGGATCTCAGGGTCATTGATGAGGGCGCGCGCAATGGCGACACGCTGCATCTGGCCGCCCGACATCTGCGAGGGCTTCTTGTTGACGTGGTCCTTCAGGCCGACGCGTTCAAGAGCGTCGAGGGCGCGCTTGCGGCGCTCGGAGCGGGAGACGCCCGAGAGGGTCAGTGCCAGCTCGACGTTCGCGAGAACGCTCTGGTGGGGGATCAGGTTGTAGGCCTGGAAGACGAATCCGATGCGGTTGTTGCGGTAGGCGTCCCAGTCGCGCGCCTTGTAGTTTTTCGTCGAAATGCCATCGATGACGAGGTCGCCGCTCTGGAAGCGGTCGAGGCCGCCGATGACGTTGAGCATCGTCGTCTTGCCGGAGCCGGACTGGCCCAGCACGGCCACAAACTCGTTGTCGCGGAACGCCACGGAGACCTTGTTGAGCGCCACCTGCACGAGGTTGGCGGTCTGGTAGGCCTTGACGATCTCCTTGAGCTCTAGCACGCTTCATCCTCACATCTGCTGTTGATTGTGCCTACAAGTCTAGGCGAGTGGGCGCGCGGCCCGACCGTCGCTGTTCACCCACTGGGCCCTGATCGTCCCCTGACCCGACCCTGACGACAGTTCCGCACGCCACAGTCCCTTGCCCGAAACCCCGCCCCGGCCTCGTTCATCAGGCCCGGTCCCTGGAGGCGACAGACCGAGCGAGTAGACTGGTTCCATGACCGACCTCACCCCGATTCCTGTGCCCACCGAGGGGCCGATCGCCGACAAAGTCCTGGAGATCTACGAGCGGTCCTTCCCGCCAGAGGAGCAGATCCCCCTTCCCGAGCTGCTGGAGAGCGCCAGGCTCGACGAGGTCGATTTCCTTGCCTGGATCGATCCGTCCCTGCCCGCTGGCGAGGACGGGGCTGGCAACGTGGTCGCCCTGACGTTCTCCTTCGCTTTCCCCGACCTCTTCTACCTGGGCTTCCTCGCGGTGGACGGGCGCACGCGCAGCGCAGGCTACGGCTCGCGCATCCTCACGCACATCCGCGAGCGCTACGGCGACGTGCCACAGCTGCTCGAAATCGAGCCGGTTGTCCGCGAGGCCGGGAACTACCAGCAGCGCGTGCGACGCCTGGCGTTCTACGAGCGCAACGGCTTTACGGTGACGAACATGCTCACGCACGAGGCCGGCCAGACCTACCGCGTCCTGACGCGCGACGGCGTCGTCACCCCGCAGCGCCTGGAGGAGGCACTCAACTCGGTGAGCGAGAACCCGGCCTACGCCTCGCGGGTGACGACGGACTGACGTCTGCGCGTAATCAGTGGCCGACGCCGCTGCTGGAGACCAGGAGGATCTCCTCGTTGTCGAGTCGCGCGAGCGCGCCTTCCAGTGCCGCCGAGGAGAAGATGCCCTCGTCTCGGGCCTGCAGGAGCGCGTCACGCTGGGCGTGGATCGCCTCCAGCGCCAGTTCACGGATCTGGTCGCGCGTGAAGGAGCGCTCAACCTCTTCCTCGCTCATGTCGACGGTATCGCGCGCCTCGTCATCACCGTCACCGGCTGCGTCCTGGAGGACGTCCGTGAGGACACGGTTTGCTGCGTGCGCCGTCCGCGCTTGCTCACCCGTAGTTTCATCCGTCAGCGCGTGCCCCAGCCGGGACAGTGTGCGCGAGACGCCGGCGGAGAGCAGGGTCTTGCCGTCGACCTCGTGAATCGCCTGAGCGAGGGCCGTGTCAACCAGCGCGGAGCCCATCACTTCCAGGAGCTTGCCGCGCTCCTCCTCCGAGATATCGCCCGTCGCCATCTTCGGCTTGACGATGCGGATGAGGGCGGGCAGGGTCAAGCCCTGAATGACGAGGGCCCCGGCCGCGATAAACAGCGCGATCGAGAGCAGGAGCGCGCGCATCGGGGCGTGCGTCGAGATTGTCTGCGCGGCCGCCAGGGTGATGGCACCGCGCATGCCCGCCCACACGATGACACTGCCTTCGCGCGGGCCCATCGGCTCGTTCTCGAAGTAATCCAGGTCGGAACCGCGCATGGCGTTGCGGCGTGCACGGCGCTTGAGGCGTCGGCGATAGTGGGCGAGCGCGTTCTCCCAATGCTCGGGGCTCAGGTCGCGGGCCTCGAGCATGTCAGCGTCGACTTCACTCGCCTCGTGCATGCGCTTTTCGAAGCGTTCGATGCGCGCCGCCTCGGCCTCGTAGCGGCGCTGACGACGCTTGTGCCGGTGGTCCAGCCAGGCGAGCATAACCGCGATGAACACGGCGCGAATTGCCATGATGAGCCCACCGAGCGTGACGGCGAGGAACGCGGCAAAGGCCAGGCCGCCGGAGAACGCGGCGGTCTCCTCGACGATGCCGAAGGCCTGCAGGCCCATCGCTAGGAAGATCCCGCTCTCCAGGACGAGGGTCATGGTCTGCCAGTTCTGCTGGGAGAAACGTCGGTTCGTCGCCGAGATCGTGGCGGCGCGTCGGCGCGAGACGACGAGGCCGGCGACGACGGCCGCGACGAGGCCGGATCCTCCCAGGTGCTCGGCGGGGATCGAGGCGATGAAGGGCATCGCGAAGGAGAAAACGGTGTCGGCCGAGGGCTCCTTGATGAGGGCGCGCACTCGCACGCCGATCTCGCCAACGACCCATCCGATGGCGGCAGCGATACCGAGCGCGAGGGCGACCTTGCCGATGAGCAGACCCGGATTGAGGGCGTGTTCGTCGGCGGCCAGGCCGGCGTTCATCGCGGCGGACAGGAGGACGAGCGAGGTCGCGTCGTTGAAGAGCCCTTCGCCTTCGAGCACCGTAATGATGCGGTGGGAGACCCCGGAACGTTTCGCAATCGAGACGGCGACCGCGTCCGTCGGCGACAAGACCGCGCCCAGGGCAACGCCCCACGGCAGGGAGATGGCGGGAACCAGCCAGTTAATGACGAAGCCGACCGCGAAGGCGGACAGGAACACGAGGGGGATCGCAAGCATCGCGACGGCGTTCATCTCGCGTCGGAAGTCCATGGTCGGCATACGCACTGCGGCCGAAAACAGCAGCGGCGGCAGCACGATCTCAAGGATGAGATGCGGCTCGACCTCGATGGCCCCCACCTGCGGCAGAAACCCGATCGCCAAGCCGACGACCAGCAGGATCAGGGGGGATGCCACGCGCACCTTGGGCGCGATGAATTGGCATGCCACGATGATGAGCATTCCGGCCAGAGCGATAAGAAGGGGGTCCACGAGTCAATTGTATTTCGGACAACCCCACCAGCGCTTCTGTCATCTCACGACGCTGGCGGCGCCTTCCTGCAATCCTCCCCCACCATTCCTCGACCTCATGTCGAACAGATCCAGATGAGGACGGTACGTTCTAGAATTAGTGGAAAGCGTCAAGGAGGTTCGCATGACCGCTTACGACCACTCGTCGGGGTACACCTACGGCACCGATGCCGTCCCCACGTCCCCGCTCACACTTGAGGATCTACGCCAGATTGAGGCCGCCGCGCACGTCCAGCCCGATGACGCAGAGCTGCTCTCGCGAGCAGAACCGATCCTGGCGCCACATGCCATGGACATGGTCGACACGTGGCGCGGTATTCTGGCTCAAAAGGCATATTTGTCCGCTCACTCGGCGCACCCGGACGGGCAGCCGAACCCCGAGTACGCGCAAGCGTCAAAGCCGCGATTCGCCCAGTGGATCATCGACATGTGCACGCGCGAACGCGACCAGGCGTGGTTGGACTACCAGTACCTGATCGGCGCACGGCACATGTCCGCAGCGAAGAACGCGGCGGATGGGGCGGACTCGACACCATTCGTGCCCTTGCGCTACGTACTCGCCTTCATCGCTCCGACCGTGGAGGTCGGGCACCGTCTCCTCGCGGAGGGCTTCGAGGGCGAAGAACTGAGCGCCGTCCGCGATGCCTGGACTCGCGCTGTCACTGTCGCCGTGACAGTGTGGGCGTATGCCTACCGCGATCACCCCGAGCAGTTCTGATCCGGCGCTCGCCACCTACGATTCCCCCATCGGCCGCCTCACGCTGGCCGCGCGGGGTGGTGCGCTCGTCGGTGTGTGGGTGGCCGGGCAGCGCTTCTTCGGTCGCCCCTACGGCATCGACGAGGCCTCGGCACGCTCGGCGGTTATTCTGACCTCGCCCGATTCCCGGGACAGAGCCCGCGCCGAGGCCGGGTGGGATGAGGCCGACGCGCGGGCTCTGGGCGCGGCCGCATCGTGGTTGGACGACTACTTCGCGGGCGAGGCCCCCTCCCCCGCCGCCGTCCCCCTCGCGAGCGCGGGCACGGACTTTCAAAAGCGAGTGTGGGAGGCGATGGACACCATCCCCTACGGCGTGACGCGCACGTACGGGCACATCGTCGCCCAGCTGCGGTGCGCGGGCATCCCCGCGTCAGCCCAGTCGGTCGGCGGCGCGGTAGGGCGTAATCCTCTACTCCTCATCCGTCCCTGCCACAGGGTCGTGGCGGCCGACGGCCCGGGCGGCTACGCGGCGGGAGGCGATGCGAAAGCCTGGCTGCTCGCGCATGAGGCGGCCAGAGCCTCGTCGGAGAACTGACTCAGTCGTTCGCCCGGTCGGCCTCGAGCGCTTCCTCGACCAGGGCCTCGTCGACGGGCAGTGCCTCGCGCGCGTAGGCGGCGGCATCATCCTGGGTGTCGGCGATCTGCTCGGCGATCGAGTCGGCCTCGCGGCGCAGCTCGGTGCCGTCAACGACCGAGGCCTGGGCGAGGGTGCGGGCCTGGGCGCGGTGCTCGTCCGTGTACTCCAGGTCGTCTGCGTGCTTGCGCACGAGGACGCGGATGAGCTTGCGACGCAGGTTCTCCTCGCGCAGGACGGCGGAGCGCTCGCGCAGCCAGCCGACCGCGAGGACGACGAGGAGGGCCACACCCAGCCAGCCAATAATCGGGTACATGTCACCGATCAGCTTCTTGAAGCCCATGAGCGATGCCGCGTAGCCCACGGCGACGACGCCGACGAGGACGATGCGCATACGGGTGGTCTCCCCGCCCGAGAAGCGGCGCGCCGTCGAGTAGAACAGCGAGAACACCGTGTTGTAGATGAGCGCGAAAATGATGAGCGTGTAGACGAAGGCAAAGGCCGGGTGGATCGAGCGCGCGATCTCGAGGGCGGGAACGTTCACGTCCCAGACGCGATCCACGTTCAGGTACAGGCACAGGGCGTCTGCGCCGATGACGAGGGCGATGATGGTACCGCCGATTCGCCCAGCGCGGCGGGCTTCTCCGATGCGCAGCACCGAGCCACCGAGCACGAAGGCCATCGCGATGCCGTTGACGACGCACAGCGCGAAGTAGTTGATCGTGGAGAGCCACAGGTTGGGCAGCGCCGGGGTGACCTGGGTGGCGGCGGCGTTCAGCTCGGCGACGCCCGGGTGCGGTGTGGCCAGCGAGTAGATGGTGAGGATCGTGATCGCGACGATGATCATGGGCGTAAACACGCCGATCACCTTCATGATCCGGTCGAAGTCCAGGAAGGCCGTGAGAACGACCAGAACCGCACACAGGGCACTGCCCGCCCACGCGGGCAGGCCGAACTGCTGCTCGAGGTTCGCGCCCGCGCCCGCGAGCATCACGAATCCCATCGCGAAGCCCGAGAAAACGAGCACGACGTCGATGACGCGGCGCAGCGCCGGGTGGGTGATGCGTTCGAAGACCTCGTCGTGGTGGCCGGAACGGTAGTAGGAGCCCAGCTGGAGCGCAACCACGCCGAAGACGACGTTGAGGACGCCCAGGACCGCGATACCGATCAGGCCCTTCGCACCAAAGGACAGGAAGTACTGGAGCAGGTCCTGGCCACTCGCCAGGCCGGCGCCGATGATGACTCCCACGTAGGCGAAGGCGACAGAGAGGTACTTCTTGGACATAGGGTCCTTCCGATTGCGAACGTTTGACGAGGCCGGGGCCTCGTTCCACGGTAGACGCTCCCCCGGGCACATACCCCGCAATGCGGGATTGTTCACGAAAAGGTAAAGGACCCTTTACTCTACTTGCCTTCGAGGAGCTGGATCGGCGGGCGCGGCGCCTGCATCGAGTTGATCGGAGCCTCGAGATCGGCGTAGCCGAGCGCAAAACCGGTGATGAACCGGTAACCCTCGGGGATCTCAAACTCAGCTTCGACAGGTTCACGCCAGATGGCGAGGAAGCCGATTGGGCAGGAGTCGACGCCACGCGACTTCGCGGACAGGAACAGGGTCTGGAGCATGAGGCCGGCGTCCATGGCGCTCCACGGGAGCATGTCCTCGTGGACGAAGACGAAGCCCATGACGGGCGCGTCGAAGGCCGTGACGTTGCGGCGGGCAACACGGTTGCGCCCCTCAATATCGGCGCGCTCGATGCCGTGGATGCCGTAAAGGAGCTTTGCGACCTCGATCTGGGCGGGTCGCACCTCGTCCGGGTAGCGCTTGCGCACCGGGAAATCACCGTCGGGCACGGGGATTTCAATGGTGGGGTCCTCGGCCTTGCGGGCGTGGGCGGCGATCTCCTCGTCGAAGAGGCGGCCGTAGTGTTCGCGCAGGCGCTGCGCGCGCTCACCCATGGCCAGGGCGACGCGGAAAGCACGCGTGTTGGACCAGGACGGCGCGGCCGTCGCGTCGGCGAGGATCGCGTCGAGGACCTCGGCGGGGATCTCCCGGTCCGTAAAGGCGCGCATCGAGCGACGCGAGGCAGTCAGGGCGGAAAAGCCGTTGGTCTGCTCGGCGACTGTCATGCACCCAGGCTATCCCGACCCGACGCTCCCAATCCACCCGGCCCGCCCACTGGACGGCCGTCGGTTTGCCAGCTAGCGATCCCCGTTCAGCTCTCGCGAGATACCACGCCCAGCCTCCAGCTCCGCGATACCGCGATCAAGGTGAGCAAGGTTGGCGCGCGAGTAAAAGCCATCAACCTCCAGAACAAAGGGAATCCGCTGCTCCCGCGCCACCTTCTTCGCAAAGATCGTGAAAGCAGTATTCATGGAGAGCCCCATTTCTTTACAGGCGCGCTCCATCGCAGCCTTAACCTCAGCATCGAGTCGAACGGTCACCATTGCAGTTGCCATACAACACCTCCACAACAGCATATAAACATCATTATACTATCAGACTGACAGCATAATGATGGTTTTAAGGGTGCACTCCGCCCAGGGAATACATAAGTACTGCCCTTACCGGGCCAGAGCCTCCTCGAAGGCGACCACGTCCTCCTCGGGCGTGGCCCAGGACGTGCCGATGCGCGCCAGGTAGCGGCCATCGGGCAGGGTTTCCCAGATGCCGTAGCGCACCTTGTCCGACAGGCGCTCATGCCCGGCCTGGTCGAGGGCCACAAACGTCAGGTTCGTCGGCGAATCCATGGTGACCACGTAGCCCGCACGCTTGAGGGCCTCGCGAATGCGCGTGGTCGCCTCGACGGCGGGTTCGCCGATCGTCAGGTAGAGACCGTCCTCGAAAAGCGCCTCGAACTGCACGCCCAGGAGGCGCCCCTTCGCCATGAGCGCACCGTGCTGCTTCATATGGGTGACAAACTGACGGATCGACCCGCGCTCGGGGATCACCACGGCCTCGCCGAAGAGCGTTCCACACTTGGTGCCGCCGATGTAGAACACGTCGGTCAGGCGCGCCAGGTCGGCCAAGCTCACATCATTGGCGGGCGAGGCCAGCGCATAGGCGAGGCGCGCGCCGTCCACGAAAAGCTTGAGGTCGCGCTGACGACACACGGCCGAGAGCTCCTCAAGCTCGCGCAGGGAGTAGAGGGTGCCGTACTCGGTGGGCTGCGAAATATAGACGAGGGCGGGGGCAATCATGTGGTCACGCGCACCGTCGCCCTCCCACGCTGCACAGATGCGCTCGACGTCAGCCGCGTTGATCTTGCCGTCAACGGCGGGGGTGTCGAGGATCTTGTGGCCGCCGCGCTCGACGATGCCGGCCTCGTGCATGTTGATGTGGCCGGTGTTGGGCGCGATGACGCCCTGCCAGGGCAGGAGAATCGCGTCGATGACGGTCGCGTTCGTCTGCGTGCCGCCGACCAGGAAGTACACGTCGGCGTCGGG
>ERZ773035.2341-NODE-2341-length-12485-cov-6.569268_pt1 | contig 12485 bp, 14 predicted proteins | sample MGYA00511487_ERZ773035 | MGnify/ENA primary metagenome ERZ773035 (study PRJEB29015, sample SAMEA2737985) | human oral metagenome | biome: human oral; feature: human-associated habitat; material: dental | place: China | collected 2024 ...
CACGGCTTCTCTGGCCACGTGTGCTCACGGATAGGGCGTCAGATTATTGCCATATCGCCCGGGATATAAGGGCATTTGTTTTTGATAGCGATGGAAAATGGTTTGTCCGGATGCCGCCAGATCCGGATACCGGCAGAAAAAAGGCCACGCAGAAAGCGTGGCCTTGTCGTGGGGCGCCGGGGCGGCGAATCAGGAAGCCGCCTGCAACGGGTCCCGGTGGCCGGAACTGTCGCCAGCGGGCATGACCGCCGCCGTCAGGATCACTGCGGCGGAATGCGCAGCTTCTGTCCCGGGTAGATCTTGTCGGGGTGCGACAGCATGGGCCGGTTGGCCTCGAAGATCTTGTTGTACAGGTTGGCGTTGCCGTAGTGTTCCTTGGCGATCTTCGAGAGCGTGTCGCCCTTGACCACGGTGTAGTAGCGGGCCTCGGGGGCGGACGAGGCTACCGTCAGCTCGTCGTTGACCTGCTCCACGCCAGCCACGTTGCCGCAGCACAGCAGGATCTTTTCCTTGGTTTCCTGGTCGGAAGCCTGGCCCGAGACCGTGACGGCGCTGCTGGCACCGTCGAACTTCACGCTCAGGTTCTCGGCGTCCAGGTTCTGGGCGCGGATGTAGGTGACGATCGCATCGGCCGCCGCCTGGTTGGCCGCATCGGGGTTGCTGGCCGGGGTGGCGGCCTGGGCGGTGCCACCGCCAAACAGCTTCTCGCCGGCTTCCTTGATGAAGGACATCAGACTCATGCGGTTTCTCCTGTGGAATGGTTGAGGGGAGGGCAGCACCATGGGCCGCGCGCTGCCCGGCGCCCCGGCGTCCGGACAGGTGCCGAGGGCCAGACACCTATTGTGGACCATGTTGGCGACCCATGGCGGGGGCTGCCCATGCCATGGGGCCGTGCGCCACAGTGGCGTTTCAGAGGGGGCGGCATGACGGGACTGGCCCGTATCGCGCTCCTGGTGCGGATCTTCCGCCGCAGCCGGCAGACCGTTCGTGCCGCCCGGGCGGGGATGTGGTCAAATCCGGGTTGTGAATCCTTGTTTCACCCCTATGTAGGGGTGATGTTCATGCCCGCGGGGGGAGGCAACCATGTCCGCCACCGGGGTGGGCGGCAGCTGCGCTGTCGCCGGATTCGACAGACTTTTCAAGATAATGGGGTATTCCAAGCCATGAAGGATTTCAGAAAGCACGGCGATTCGCATCACCCCGGTCAGCATCCGCAGTCGCAGCATGGCTACGGGGGGGAGCGGCCGATGTTCGCCAACGATCCGCGTGACTACCCGCGGGCCGGCCAGCGGCATGGGCATGCCGACGAGCCCTACTACGACGCCGGCCAGAGCTGGCAGCAGCAGGGGCAGCACGCCGCACAGCCGAGCCAGGGTCAGCAGGCCGCCCATGGCCAGCCGCAGGGTGCCCAACCTGGCCAGGCGGCCCCGCAGGGCCAGGAAGGCTGGCAGACCGCTGGCCAGGAAGCCCCCCTGCATGCCGAGGCCGGACAGGACGACGCCGTCGTGGCCGCCCTGCAGGCCGAGGTCGAGGCCCTGAAGGCCCAGCTGGCAGAGGCCGAGCAGAAGGCTGGAGAGAACCACGAGCACTTCGTGCGCGCCAGCGCCGAGACGGAAAACGTCCGCCGTCGCAGCAAGGAAGAGCTGGACAAGGCGCGCAAGTTCGCCATCGAGGGCTTTGCCGAGTCGCTGCTGCCGGTCTGCGACAGCCTGGAAATGGCGCTCACCGTCGAGTCCCCGTCGGTGGACAGCATCCGCGAGGGTGTCCAGGCCACGCTGCGCCAGCTGCAGCAGGCGCTGGAGCGCAACAAGGTCCAGGTCGTCGACCCGCTGGGCCAGCGCTTCGACCCCAACACCCAGCAGGCCATTTCCATGCAGCCCAACCCGGAGGTGGCGGCCAACCACGTGGCGGCCGTACTGCAGAAAGGCTATCTGATCAATGATCGGGTCCTGCGCCCGGCCATGGTGGTGGTCAGCCAGGGCTGAGCCCGCTGACGGGGCACAAGGGGCAGGGTGGGCGCCGTCCGCCCGGCTGTCTTCTGCCGGGAAAGGTCAGTTCATGAAATTTTTCACTTGACCCCTTGAAAGCCTCCGTACCACCCCCAATTGCGGATCATCGCTGAAACAAACCACTGCGGGAGCCAGTCTGCAGACGCCGTGCGGCCCGGCCGCACACCTGCCACCGGCTCTCCTGAATACCTGAGGAACAACAAACATGGGAAAAATCATCGGTATTGACCTGGGCACCACCAACTCGTGCGTCTCGGTCATGGAGGGCAACACCCCCAAGGTCATCGAGAACGCCGAAGGTACCCGCACCACGCCGTCCATCGTCGCCTACATGGAAGACGGCGAGATCCTGGTCGGCGCGCCTGCCAAGCGCCAGGCCGTCACCAACCCGGCCAACACGCTGTTCGCCATCAAGCGCCTCATCGGCCGCAAGTTTGGTGAAGAAGCCGTCCAGAAGGACATCGGCCTGATGCCCTACAAGATCGTCAAGGCCGACAACGGCGACGCCTGGGTGGAAGTGCGCGACAAGAAGCTGGCCCCGCCGCAGATCTCGGCCGAAGTGCTGCGCAAGATGAAGAAGACCGCCGAGGACTACCTGGGCGAGGAAGTGACCGAAGCCGTCATCACGGTGCCGGCCTACTTCAACGACAGCCAGCGCCAGGCCACGAAGGACGCCGGCAAGATCGCCGGTCTGGAAGTCAAGCGCATCATCAACGAGCCGACCGCAGCTGCGCTGGCCTTCGGCATGGACAAGGGCGGCAACAAGGACCGCAAGGTCGTCGTCTATGACCTGGGTGGCGGCACGTTCGACGTGTCCATCATCGACCTGGCCGACGTGGACGGCGAGAAGCAGTTCGAGGTGCTCTCCACCAACGGCGACACCTTCCTGGGCGGCGAGGACTTCGACCAGCGCATCATCGACTACATCATCACCGAGTTCAAGAAGGAGCGCGGCGTTGACCTGTCCAAGGACGTGCTGGCCCTGCAGCGCCTGAAGGAAGCCGCCGAGAAGGCCAAGATCGAGCTGTCGTCCAGCAACCAGACCGAAGTCAACCTGCCCTACATCACCATGGGCGCGGCCGGTCCCGAGCACCTGAACATGAAGATCACCCGCGCCAAGCTGGAAGCGCTGGTGGAAGACCTGATCGAGCGCACCATTGCGCCGTGCCGCACCGCCATCAAGGATGCCGGCATCAAGGTCTCGGACATCGACGACGTGATCCTGGTCGGCGGCATGACCCGCATGCCCAAGGTGCAGGAGAAGGTCAAGGAGTTCTTTGGCAAGGAACCGCGCCGTGACGTGAACCCGGACGAGGCCGTGGCCGTGGGTGCTGCCGTGCAGGGCTCCGTGCTGTCGGGCGACCGCAAGGACGTGCTGCTGCTGGACGTGACGCCGCTGTCGCTGGGTATCGAGACCCTGGGCGGCGTGATGACCAAGATGATCAAGAAGAACACCACGATCCCGACCAAGTTCAGTCAGGTGTTCTCCACCGCCGACGACAACCAGCCGGCCGTGACCATCAAGGTGTTCCAGGGTGAGCGCGAGATCGCCTCGGCCAACAAGGCGCTGGGCGAGTTCAATCTGGAAGGCATTCCGCCGGCACCGCGCGGCATGCCCCAGATCGAGGTCACCTTCGACATCGACGCCAACGGCATCCTGCACGTGTCGGCCAAGGACAAGGCCACCGGCAAGGAGAACAAGATCACCATCAAGGCGAACTCGGGTCTGTCCGACGCCGAGATCGACAAGATGGTGCGCGACGCCGAGGAGCACGCCGACGAGGACAAGCAGCGCGTCGAGCTGACCCAGGCCCGCAACAACGCCGATGCGCTGGTGCACTCGGTCGAGAAATCGCTGAAGGAACACGGCGACAAGATCGACGCCGACGAGAAGTCGAAGATCGAGTCCGCCCTGGAAGCGGCCCGTGAAGCGGTGAAGGGCGACGACAAGGCTCGCATCGAGGAAACCAGCAACGCGCTGACCGAAGCCGCCCAGAAACTGGGCGAGAAGGTCTACGCCGAAGCTCAGGCTGCTGCCGCAGGCGCAGCCGGTGCAGCGGGGGCGGCAGCGGGTGCCTCGTCGGCTGAAAGCGCCCACTCGACGGAAACCGCCGGCGACGATGTGGTCGACGCCGACTTCAAGGAAGTCAAGCGCGACTGATCGCGGTACAGTCCGGTGGCCTGCCGCCGGACGAACCGGCAGTTTCGGCTGGCCATGACGGGCTGGGTGGCTTCACGAAGCGCCCGCCCGCATGGCCCTCCATTCCGATACCCGGTCCGCCGGGTATCTTGCTTTGAATCCCGACATTTCCGAAAGGTGCCTCAGGGGCCTTTCGCCAACGCCTGTCAGCCATGGCCAAACGCGACTATTACTCTGTGCTGGGGGTGGGCAAGAACGCCACCGACGAAGAAATCAAGAAGGCCTATCGCAAGATGGCCATGAAATATCATCCGGACCGCAACCCGGGTGACAAGCAGGCCGAAGAGAAGTTCAAGGAAGTGGGCGAGGCCTACGACGTGCTGGGCGACCGCAGCAAGCGTGACGCCTACGACCGCTACGGCCATGCTGGCGTTGACGGCATGGGTGGCATGGGCGGTGGCCCTGGCGGCGGCGCAGGGGGCTTCGGTGGCTTTGCCGAGGCCTTCGGCGACATCTTCGGCGACATCTTCGGTGGTGGCGGCAGTCGTGGCGGGGCCAACCAGGTCTTCCGTGGCGCCGACCTGCGCTACGCCATGGAGATCACGCTGGAGCAGGCCGCCAACGGCTACGAGACCGAGATCCGCATCCCCTCCTGGGAAAACTGCACCACTTGCAAGGGCACCGGCGCCAAGGCCGGCACCAAGCCCCAGACCTGTGGCACCTGTCACGGCCAGGGCCAGGTGCGCATGCAGCAGGGCTTTTTCTCGGTGCAGCAGACCTGTCCCACCTGCCACGGCAGTGGCAAGGTGGTGAAGGATCCGTGCGAGGCCTGTGACGGTGCCGGTCGCATCAAGAAGACCAAGACGCTGCAGGTCAAGGTGCCCGCCGGCATCGACGACGGCATGCGCATCCGCTCGGCCGGCAACGGCGAGCCGGGTACCAACGGCGGCCCGGCCGGCGACCTGTACGTCGAGATCCGCATCAAGGAGCATTCGGTCTTCAAGCGTGACGGCGACGACCTGCACTGTGAAGTGCCCATCAGCATGGTTACCGCCGCACTGGGCGGCACCATCCAGGTGCCCACCCTGGGGGGCAGCGCCGAGATCGAACTGCCCGAGGGCGTGCAGCCCGGCAAGGTCTTCCGCCTGAGGGGCAAGGGCATCAAGGGTATCCGTGCCCAGATGCCGGGCGACCTCTACGCCCACATCACGGTGGAAGTGCCCGTGCGCCTGACCGACAAGCAGAAGCAGATGCTGCGCGAGCTGGACCAGAGCCTGTCGGACGCCAAGCACAGCCCGCAGACCCGCAGCTGGAAGGACCGGTTGAAGGAGTTCTTCCAGTAAAGCAGGTCATGGGAAGTTTCTGAAGGACATCGAGTTGACCTCAATCGGACCAGGCGTCTGATTGAGGTCAATTCGTTTCATGGGCCCGCTGCTCGGACAGGTATCGCTCGGCTGCCTTGGCCAGCAGGCCGGAGCGGGTCTCGTGGTGAGCCTCTGCATAGGCATCAATGCGGGCCAGCAGGTACTCGGGCCAGCTCACATTGAACCGCGTCTGCTTCAGCGACAGCCGTTGCAGATCGACATCGATCAGCGCCCAGGTGGCACCGGCATAGTCCGCTTCCTGTGCCAGTTCCTCGATCTGGCGCGTGGAAACCGTGACGGCCTCGCCGTCTTCCAGCATCCCTTCCAGATGGAAGACGATGGCTTCTCGCGTGTTGGACAGCGCTTCCTCGATGGTCTCGCCGGCCGAGAAGCAGCCCGGAATGTCCGGTACGGTCACCCCGTAAAGTGAGTCCGTGTCCTTGTGAATGGCTACAGGAATGAGCATGGTGTCCGGTTCCGTGATGGTTACTTGAGACCTGCCTGCTTGAGAATGCTCTGAACCGTTCCGCGCGGAAGATCCTTGTTGGGATGAGGAATGGTGACGCGCCCGGGAAGGGTGGGGTGCTTGTACTGTCGATGGCTGCCACGGGCGGCAACCAGATGCCAGCCGTGGGCTTCGATCAGTTTGATGAGTTCCTTGCTGCCCATGGCGGTGGCGTTGTTGGTGTGTGTAATGATACACACACGGTCATGTAGCGGGCAACCGGATGCCGGATAGGCGGGGGTTTCGTGATGGCGCCTCCGACCGGAGGTGTCCGGACTTTCGGGTGGATCATGGGGCTGGCCTTCCTGCCCGCAGGCAGTGTGGCTGCTGAATACGGCACGTGTTTTGCGCAGCACGCCCGTTGGTCGCACAATCATGGCATTCCCGACTTCAGGCGGTCATGCCTGGGGCCATCGCTGAAATTGCCATCGCCGGACGTGGGCCGGCTGTCAGGAATTGCCATGAGCCAAGCAACCAACCAACAGGAATTCGACCGTGCCAGCCAGGTGCTGGTGGGGGGCGTCAACTCGGCCGTGCGGGCCTTTCGGGCCGTGGGCGGCACGCCGCGCTTCATCCAGCGGGCCGAGGGCGCTCGCATGTGGGACGTGGAGGGCAAGGCCTACATCGATTACGTGGGCTCGTGGGGGCCGGCCATTGTTGGCCACTCGCACCCCGAGGTGCTGAAGGCCGTGCAGGCGGCCGTGGCCGATGGCCTGTCGTTCGGTGCGCCCAATGTGCGTGAGACCGAGCTGGCGCAGAGAATCTGCGACATGTTCCCTCACGTCGAGCGGGTGCGCTTCACCAGTTCCGGAACGGAATCCACGATGTCGGCCCTGCGGTTGGCGCGGGGCTACACGGGCCGCAACCGCATCATCAAGTTCGAGGGCTGCTACCACGGTACGGCCGACAGCCTGCTGGTGAAGGCGGGCAGCGGTGCGCTGGCCTTCGGCAACCCCAGCTCGGCCGGCGTGCCCGAGGACGTGGTCAAGCACACGCTCATCGCCCGCTACAACGATCTGGACAGCGTTCGCCGCCTGTTCGAGCAGTACCCCGATGACGTGGCCTGCCTGATCGTGGAGCCCATCCCCGGCAACATGAACATGATGGTGCCGCAACCTGGCTTCCTGGAAGGGCTGCGCGAGCTGTGCACCCAGTACGGCGCCGTGCTGATCTTCGATGAGGTGATGTCGGGCTTTCGGGTGACGCTGACGGGTGCGCAGGGCTGGTGCGGCATCACGCCGGACCTGTCCACCTTCGGCAAGGTCATCGGCGGCGGCATGCCCGTGGGTGCCGTGGCCGGCCCGGCCCGCATCATGGAGCGCTTCGCGCCGCTGGGTAATGTCTACCAGGCCGGCACGCTGTCGGGCAACCCCATCGCCATGGCAGCCGGCATTGCCACCATCGACCTGATCTCCCGTCCCGGCTTCCACGACGAACTGAACCGCCGGATGACGCGCCTGGTGGATGGTCTGAATGCGGCGGCGAAGAAGACCGGCGTGGCGTTCTGCGCCCGTGCCCTGGGCGGTCTGGGCGGCATGTACTTCCGTGCCACGCCGCCCGTGTACTTCGAGGAAGCCACCGACCAGAACCTGGAGCAGTACAAGCGCTTCTATCACCTGATGCTGGAAGGCGGTGTCTACCTGCCGCCTTCGCCGGTGGAGGCCTTCTTCCTGTCGTCGGCCCATACCGACGAGGACATCGATCAGACCGTGGCACTGGCCGAGAAGAGCCTGGCTGCGGTGGCGTGATTGCCACGGGGGGTGATGGGGAGACTCCCGGCCGGCGCACCGGCTGGGACCGATCAGTGCCTGGTCATATGGGTCTGTCGGGACATTCTGTTCAGGTCAGTCTGCCATGATCCATGCCCTGACGTCGATCGTCATACCCGTATGAAACTGTCGCTGTATTTTGCCACCAGCGCATCATGCGTGAGGAGACGCATGGGTTCAGCCAATGCCTGTGCGATCAGAATGCGATCGAACGGATCCTTGTGGTGGTGGGGCAGCGTCTCCACCATCAGGGTATGCTCCGCCTGGATGGGAAGAATCCTGTAGCCCGATAGCTGGAAATACTTCAGCGCGTCGGCTGAACCGATGGGCATGTCGTCACTATTTCTACTGTGCTTGATGGCGATTTCCCACAGGCTGGCGACGCTTGTCCATATCGCATGCCTTGGGTTCGAGATCAGCTCCCGGGCCTGTGCAGGGAGCCTCGGGCTGTCGTCAATGGCCCAAAGCGCGATGTGAGTGTCCAGCAGAATATTCAAGACTCTCTGTCCCCCTGGAAGAGGGCTTCGATCTCGGCGTTCTGGGCATCGATGTTGTCAGGGATCCTGAAGAGCCCTTTGGCAACGCCAATGCGCTTCTCGCTGCTGCCATGGGTGATGGGAACAAGCTTGGCTGCAGGGCGGCCGTTGCGGGATATGACGATTTCGGGCTCGTGTCCGCTCTCGACGGCCTGTACCAGGCGAGACAGAGAGGACTTGGCTTCCAGCATATTGACCATGGTCATGGGAGGGATTCTGGGTATCGTTAATGGTCTTAGTCTAGTCTGGCTAAGCATGCCGATCAACCGTTGCATCCATCCCATCCAGGGGAGTGGGCTTTTGCCCGCTTCGCTCCCCATCTGGCGCGAAAATGCAGGAAAAGTCAGCTCCGGCTGGCATGACGTCATCACTTCTTTCCTTTCCTGCATCCATGAAGAAAGCATTCCTTCCCGCCGTTCTCTGCGCCACGTTGCTGGCCATGGCCGGCTGTGCCACCGAAAGTTCCCGCGTGGTGGAAAGCCCGAAGGTGAGCAGCCACGGTACGGCGTACCAGGGTCAGAAGGCCCCCATTTCGGTCGGCAAGTTCGACAACAAGTCCAGCTTCCAGAACGGGGTCTTTCAGGATGGCGAGGATCGGTTGGGAAATCAGTCGCGCACCATTCTGGTGGCACACCTGCAGCAGACGGGGCGCTTCAATGTGCTGGATCGCACCAACATGAGCGAGGCGGCGCAGGAAGCGAAGATCTCCGGCCGGGCGCAGAACCTGAAGGGCGCCACGTATCTGATTTCGGGTGATGTGACCGAGTTCGGCCGCAAGAATGTGGGTGATCATCAGCTCTTCGGCATTCTGGGTCGTGGCAAGAAGCAGGTGGCTTATGCCAAGGTGACGCTGAATGTGGTGGATGTGAATTCGTCCGAGGTGGTGTATTCCACGCAGGGGGCGGGTGAATACGAGCTGTCCAACCGCGAGGTGCTGGGCTTTGGTGGTACGGCGGGCTATGACGCCACGCTCAACGGCAAGGTGCTGGATCTGGCCATTCGTGAGGCCGTGAACAACCTGGTGTCGGCCATCGAGTCCGGGCACTGGACGCCGGCCAATTGAGGGGAAGGGCATGCATCAGGGCATTGGCCGGCTGACGCTGGTGGCGCTGCCTTTATGGCTGGCAGCGTGTGCCAGCTGGCCGCAGACGCTGTATTACTGGGGCAACTATCCGGACACGATTCACGCCTGGTATGACGGTAACGATGACTGGGCTGGGCAGGAACAGGCACTGCGCAAGATCATCAGCGATGCAGCGGCCCGACAGAAGAAGGTGGGGCCAGGGGTGCATGGCCAGCTGGGCCTGGTGCTGTCCCGCCAGGGGCGGGATGATGAGGCAAAGGCCGAGTTCGCCGAGGAGCAGGCGCTGTATCCGGAATCCGCCACCTTCATGACGCGGCTGCAGGGTCGGCGGATGGCAGCCGGCAAGCAGCAGGATGGTCGTGACGTGACATCCGGGAAGGACAATGCTGCAGGAGGGCACGCGAGATGATGAAGTCATCGGTGCTGGCCGTGGCCCTGTCGGCCCTGGTGCTGGCGGGCTGTGCGAACCATCGTCCGAAAGGCTACGATTATTCGGCACTGAAGCAGAGTGATCCGCGTTCAATCCTGGTGGTGATGCCCACCAGTGATTCAACGGACATTCGCGCCGAGAGCAGTGTGCTGGCGCAGGCCACGGTTCCACTGGCTGAGCGTGGCTATTATGTCTTCCCGGTGGCCCTGGTGGATGAGATGTTCCGCCAGAACGGCCTTACCAACGGGCACGATATCCAGCAAGCGCCCATCCGCAAGCTGCGCGAGATCTTCGGTGCTGATGCAGTGATGTATCTGCACGTGGAAGAATACGGCGCCAGCTACCAGGTGGTCAAAAGCGTGACCACGGTGACGGTGAAAGGCAAGCTGGTGGACCTGAAGAATGGCAGGACGCTCTGGGAAGGGCGCGCCAGCGGCCATTCGGAGTCCGGCCATGCCAACGACGATACCCTGACGGCAATAGTTTCAGCGGCGGTCGACCAGATTCTTGATGCCATCAACGACAGTGGTTACAAGATGGCCGGCTATACTGACGCGCTGCTGTTCAGCCATGGCGACCGGGGAGGGCTGCTGTACGGTCCCTCCCATCCGGAGCATGCGATGCCCTGAGCGTCATTTCGTTCGCCACCTCATGGCTCTGCCTTCGGCACCATAGCCGCTGACGCGGCCGGATCCGAACTTGTTCGGGTCCCAATCATTTTTTGCAAGCCAGGTGGTGCAGTACTTGTGGTCTGCCACGGTGCTGTCCTTCTCGTCTTTCGCGTTGACGTGCCAGCACAGGTCCACATCGTTGGCGTGCCATTGGGACTGCTCCAGCGTCAGCCAGACCGAGGCTTTCTTCTTGCTGGCCTCATCGTTCGGGGTTGCCCAGGACTGCAGGGTGCTGCCAAACGGGATCAACTGGTTGTCGGTGAAGGTTCGTGCGCTGGTGCCCTGCAGTTGTGCTTCCTTGTACAGCTCGTAGGCCTGCTTGCTGTTCCGGTCAATGCCATGGAAGTCCAGGCTCAGCTGGTTGGGCAGCGTGAAGCCTTTGCTCAGGTCATGGTTCACCTGCATGGCCAGCCCCACCTGCGGATAGTCCTCGTGAGGAACGCGAGGGTTCTGCTCGTCCTGATAGCTGCCTGTGGCAAAGGTGTACTGGTAGTTGCCGATGGCAGGCGAATAGCCATCGACGAACGGGGTATAGTTGTCCTTTCCGCCATCGGCATAGGCTGCGCCCGTGCTCTGGTGCGTGAGGGAAATGCGCTGCGGGGCATCGCTGCTGCGGACTGCATCGGCGTAGTCGGCCAGCATGTGCTTCATCATGTCGCGGTTCCGATCGTTGGTGGAATCGAACATGGCGGCCAGCTGGGCACCGCTGATGCCGTACTGATTCACGGCCTGGGTGGCAGTCTTCAGGCTTTCGGTGGGAACGTACCGGGGCTCATTGAGGTTGTTCCAGTTCCATGTGGTGGCGGTATCCCACTGATAGCTGGTGTAGCGGTTTTCGTAGGTCAGCGCCTTGTATACCAGAGGCTGGCCGGGTTTCCACCCTTCCGGAACTTCCCACTCGTTGCATCGGGTATGAAGAATGCCGTAGTCCGTTGCGACGCTATCCACGTCAATGCAGGTGCGGAACCCTGACTTGCCCGCGGAAGCGGAGTAGAGTTTTGCCGAGGGATACGAGGTGCCATTGCTCCAGTAGTGTTCGGCCCCGATGTCGTAGGTCTGATCGGACTGGATGGTCTGGCCGTTGGCGCTCCGCAATGTGTACTCTTTTCCCGCCAGGGTCACGATCACCTGTGCCGCGATGTCGAGCTTGAGGGGGACGGCCTGGGTGGCAGATGCCCCACGATTGGGCAGCCCCGGGGCAGATAGCCCCAGCCGGATGGTGTGGGCATCCACGGAGGTTGTAGGCGCGCCTGCCGGGTTGCGCGTGGGGCCCACGGAATCATCGATCCGGTACGTGTAGGGAGAGCCCAAGCCTGCTTCGGTGCCATCGGCCGGCACGATGTCTTCTCGGCTCAGCATGACAGGGCCCGAGAATCTCTCGTATTTCGGGGGCTCCGTGCCGCTGCCCGAGGTGTAGTAGTGATTGGGCGGCAGCCACGCGGTCAGATCACGCCCCTGGGCGTCCTGATGGCTGGTCTGCGACAGCAACGCCTGAATCAGCACATCCCCACGGATCTTTCTGTTCGCGATGGGCGGTGTGTCGGGCGTGACGGCTTCCTTGGTGGTGCGTCCGGATGCAGTGGCATGGGGCGCCGCCGAGGAATCCTGTGTCGTGACCGTCAGATTGGTGGCGGCCTTGGCCTGCGGGCCGCCGGCGTCGGTCTGGGGGGTATCCTGGCCGCCGCCGCAGGCGGCCAGTGCCAGCGTGATGGCCAGGGTCAGAGGATGCAGGGCTGTGCGTTTTTCGACGTGCATGGGTCTCTCCGCGTGATGGTCTCCGTGAAGTGTTCTTCTTGTTCTGTGGTCAGTATGGAGAGCGGTCTGCGGGGTGTCGACCGATTTAATACCGCGTGAAAGCTCTTACATTTGCGTCGAGTTTATGTCGGTTGCGAATCATTGTCCCATTCGGGAATTTAACGGGCCAGCAGCATCTGGATGGCTTTCTCGGCACAAAAGCCACAGCCGGGCTTTCGCCCG
>ERZ773035.2345-NODE-2345-length-12471-cov-3.563547_pt1 | contig 12471 bp, 15 predicted proteins | sample MGYA00511487_ERZ773035 | MGnify/ENA primary metagenome ERZ773035 (study PRJEB29015, sample SAMEA2737985) | human oral metagenome | biome: human oral; feature: human-associated habitat; material: dental | place: China | collected 2024 ...
CAGAAATTTTCAATCACTTAATTTTTATCGAAACATGGAAATTTTTTTGACCGCACTTTTCACGGAATCCGCCAGTAAATAAGAAATTCTCGAATTTAATATCTACACAGACTACGCTATCGGCATAATTGAGTAGGTTAGGGATTACGATACCAACCCCTTTACCGCTTCGTGTCGGTGCAGCTAAATATAAAAATTGCTGCCCTGCAAAGTGCAAGAATTTATCTTTATATTTACCAATCAAGATCGATGGATATTTAAGTCCCTGTCGTTGTTTGGGAGTTGGCAGTAAGCCAGCTTTAACAATATCAAGATCCGTTGCAAAAGAGGCTGAACCGTAAATTTCTTCTTTAGGTTTTAACCCAAAGAGCAAAACGCCAAAGAAAATAAGCGGTGCAATCGCAATGCCCAACCCAATCGCAGCTGCTCCAATAATTTTGATTTTATTCATCAAGGGAATAGCACTATTAGCTAACATTCCCAATAAATCAAAAATAGTAGATAGTGTTGTTTGCGATTTGATATTCAGCCATTCATACGCTAATTCTCCTGAAAACTGAAAGCCAAAATAAGCTGCAATGCAAGACACTAAAAGGGCAAATATAATTAAGCCGTAAATTTTATTTTTTGGAATAGAATTATTCATTTTCAACCTATCCATAAATTAGCTCGAGTTTCTTTTCAGGTTCAAAAAGAATTTCCGTCATATAGGTATGCTTGAAAAAGCACGTTACATCTAATGCACTTGCAATCGTTTTAGATATAAATGCTTCACTAAGCACTTTTCCCATTTCAGACTGCACGACTAGAGCCGTTAAGCGGGCCAATGTTGAGCTTACATCGTTTGCGTGTGTTGAGGTAATGCTCCCGTTATGTCCTGTATTTAATGCTTCAAAGTAGTTCCAAGTTTCATCGCCTCGTAACTCTGTAAGCAAAATGTGATCGGGTTTCATACGCATAGCTGATTTGATTAACTCTTTAGGGCTGATACCGCCTGATTTTTGGTAATCAGGATCAAAAAATAAGTGAAGATGATTTTTGTGATACGGTAACGTAACTTCGTGAACATCTTCGATTGTAATTATGCGGTGATCGTGTGGAATCAAATCAGCATAAGCTTTAGCAAATGTTGTTTTACCTGAGCCTGTTCCGCCGACCGCAATTACATTCATATTATTTGCAGCCGCAAGTTTGAAAAAATCGGCATAACACCCCTCTTTTTGACATTTACGCATTTCTTGCATATAAAGGGGAATACTCCCCTTTTTATAAGCCTCTGCTTCCTGAATACGGTCAAATCGTCCTGATTTTTGATAATCATCAACGGTAAAACGTGTTAAAGATGGTTTACGCATTGTGAAAGAAATTGTGTTATATTCAGTCGCTGGAGCCGTAATAATTTGCCCACGTTCGCCATCAGGTAAAATAACAGACGCAATCGGGTTTCTATCATCAAAAGCGGTTTTTAAACCGCTATATACTGTTAATGATTTAGCAAGCGAATTAAGGTTATGAAATGTGCATTCAGGAGCCTTTTTGAATTCCCAGCCATTGCCCCGGTCAAACCAAATTTCTTCACCTTGATTAATTGCGACTTCAGTAATACCTTCATAATCTAACACTTCTTGAATACCTAGATTTTTTAGAAGTGATCTTGTTGTGAGAGAGCTGTCAATCGCCATTTTTAACCCCTATCTCACGCTATAAATTGAACTAAAATCAACATCTCTTGCAACTAGGATATTGACTAATTGACCTTGCAACGCATATCCCGTAGGTTGGATATTTATACTATTTTCAAGTGCTATTTCAGCCATTCTGCCTGTATTTGCTTCGCTGTTATCGTAAACAATGGTGCCACCGCTGGAACTGCGAGAGGCGATTTGTGAACCCGTTGCTAAACCATCTCGAATAAATGAAAGTAAAATTGCTCCACCGAAACGTTTACCCCATTTTTCATCGACCCAAACATTTACACCGCTTGCCCCTAAACTATCCGTACCTAAACTGTCAATTCTTATACGAATACCATTCGGCGTATCAATTTCAGACCAGTTTACAAAAGCCATATTCTGCCCTGTAATGATTGCTTTCTTTTGTTCGCCAAAGGCTTTTGAACCACGTTCAATAAGTACAGTTGAACCATCTGCCGAATAAATATCTTTGGTTACTTGGCAAATAACGATACTTGGCTGATCGGTTACGATTCGAGTTTGTAATACACAAGGAATTTGTGTGCCGTGAATCATTAACAAGTTTCGGTTAGCAATTTTTTTTGCCGAACCATTAGCATAAACACCTCCTGCTAACATATCATCAATTTCACCGCCGTTACCTTTTTCTTTAGAGCCGTCGTTATCAACAGTTATGAGAGTATCACCTTCCATTCGTCGTTGGTGTGGCGTTAAAGGTTGTTCTCTAGGTTCCTCTGTATCTTGATGTGATTCGGTTTGATTTGCTGAAATAGCTTGCTCTACTTGTTGTTGTTCCTTAAGTTGAGCAAGGCGATCAGCTTCTTCTTGTTCTTTCCGGCGACGTTCCTCTTCTTCAGCTCTTAATCGAGCAGCCTCTTTTTCAGCTTCTTGGCGTTGAATTTCAGCCATAGCGTCCGCAATCGAAGGCATATTGTTTGTTTGAGTTTTAATTGCTTCATCTTTTTTCAATTCGACTTGTTGTTTATCTTGTTCATCAAGATTTAAAACTGTCATAAATAGCCCTCCAACTAAGAGAGCAACAATCGAAAACACAAAAGCTGTTTTAATGAATTTGCTGTTTTTACGCTCAACACCTGTTCCAATAGTGTTACGGCTAGCTGAATCATCAATGCTTGGAATGCTGCCGTTTTCTTGGTTATTCGTTGTCATCAATGATCTCCCTTTGTTTTCCGTTTGTTGTTCCTGTAAAGCGTGATGAATTGCGATATGTCAATCGGTCTGTTTTTATACCAGCGACTAAATCCCCTAATCTCAAACGGTATTCAGGATTAACTTCGTGAATCACAATAAAGCCATTTTCAATATGACTATTAACTAATCCTTCGCTACCATCAGGTAGTTTTTTAAAGACAACAGGTAAATCTTTTCCTGTATGTGTATTGATACAAGTAAAAGTACCGTTATCCCACATTTCTATTGGGAAAAGTTCCTTATCACCGTTCGCAAAATAACGATAATTTAACTGTCCGCCCGAACAAGGGCGACTCCAAACATTTGTATCTTTAGCTGGTTTAGGATAGTTGAAACGCACTGTCCACGTCGCTGCATTTCGATTTTTTACACTTACTAAATTAAATTGGTAAGTGCGTTTATTGGTTACAAGTGCAAGGTTCGTATCAGGCTCTTCTGCCATTGGTCTGATCCAAATATGATTGCCTCTTGCGTTGATTTTCCACGCTTTCGGATCACCTAAACCAATACCGCCGTCTTGCTCTGAAATAAACTCATTCGGCGAAAGCTGAATAATAGTTGCAACACCAATCGCAACGTTTACCCTTGTTACGTTGTCAGGATTATAAGTTACGTCCTTAATGCGGTTGTCGTAACTCGTTCTTTTTGGCAAGGCTTCAGCGAATGCTCCTTGAGAAAATAGGCACAAAAATAGCCCACTTAATAAAAACTTTTTCATTTCTTTGTTGTCCTATTTACCTGTATTGGTTGCTGACGTAGTGGCTACACTTTCAGGATCTATACGGTAACTTGTAACTTGAAAGCCTAGCGGATTGATACGACGTTGTTCTTCAAATTCAATGTTATGTTGATAATCATAAGCGACCGTCGCCAACCAATACGTCTTAGGAATGCTACTCTCTGGATTGCCTTTTGAATCTAAAACTTGTTTAGATAAGCGAATGTGAGCAACGTCATTGACAAAGGTAACGGAAAGAACTTGAACCTTTATTTTTTTATTTTCTTTAAATAAATATAATGGTGATACTGGACTTCTAATGTAATTGTCATATTCAGCAAATACATTTTTATTACTCATCAATTCAACTGTTTTTAATGAATTTAAAGCAAATTCCCAGTTATAGCTTTCTCGCTCTTCAATAAAACGAGCTAACCAATACTTGTCTAATTCTTCGCCGTAACTTTTCGCTCTAGCGTCTCTTAACGGCTGAACAATATCGGTAAAACCAGTGCTGTTATCAACACGGATAACAAACGGCTCAACTGTTTTAAGTGGGGTGAGATAAAAAACTGCGACTACAGAAATTAATGCAACAATTAAACCGGCAGCACCGAATCCTAAACCGATTTTTCCCATCGTTTTATGAAAATCAATGCGATCTCGCTCATATTTTGTTACTTGTTTAAAATGATCACGCTGTCTTTTATTCGCTTCGGTCTTTTCTTTAGCTGTTGGCTCTTGATATACTTCTTGATAATTCTCGTTGAGAATTTTATGTTTATCTTTATTCTCAACTTTCTTTTTACCCCAAAATCCCATTATTTACCTCCATTCTTTGTTGCGTTTTCTTCGTAATAGTGTTTGTCGTTTATTTGCGTCCAATCGCCTTTTGGCTCTTTCGCTTTTGGAGGCGAGCCAGAACACGCCGAAACCAATAAAATTGTAATTAGTGTGAGTACGATCTTTTTCATTTTTAACCTCATTTGTTCCCTGAACTACCTCTACGCATCCAAGTGTTATAAGCGTCTTTTGCTTTACTACTAACTGCGTTTCCTACATTTGTTGCCCCTCTTCCGACCGCTCCTCGGGAAGCAACATCAGCTCCTTTAAATGCGCCTTTACCAATGGAACTGGCTCCTCTCATTAAACCTGAAGCCGCTTGACGCATTGTTGAAGGGGTAATGGTGAAAGCACTAATCCCCACGCCTCCAGTTAATGAGGATACTAATGTCGGAATCTGATTGATCGCTAACACAATAATAACTGTTGAAATTAAAATCGTTCCTGAACCAGAAATAATAGCCATAGCTCCAGCTCCATCTTTAATGACCGTAGATTTTATAATCTCAGCAGATATACCTGCTGCAATGGCATACATTACATTTAAAAAAATGTAATTGAGAGCTAATCCAACCCAAGAAGTAAACAGATTTCTTGTCGGTTGATATGCCGAAAACATAATAAAAAGAATGCCAACGCTTAATAAGAGTGAAACCATTATTTTGGCAATCAATAAATTGATGGCGATAAATACAGTAAAAATAGTTTGAGATAGCCATAAAGAGAATCTTGCTGGTAATTGCTTTAAATACTCAACTAAATATCCCATATCTGTAAATGTTTTTAATCTGCTATCCAATTCTGTAAATGGAGCTTCATACAAGTTATAAATAGTATCTATTGCAGAGGTTGCTGTTGCCGAAGGATCATTCGATAGGCTTGCAGCTAATCCATCGCCTGCATTTTGAACAAATGTAATAACTTTAGTATATTGGCCATTTGCTCCAATAAAAAAGGCAATGACCCCAAAAATCACAATAATATGAATAATTTGCTCAATACTTATATCTTTATTGGTGTAAAGTTTATAAGCCTGATAAACAATATAGGCTCCAAAAGCAGCCCCAAATAAAGGGGCTGCTGCTGTTCCTAATTTGCTGGCATAGCTAGCAACAGGTTCAGCAAATTTTGTTGCCGTAGTAGTATAAATATCGCCGATAAAGCTCATATTTAATTCCTCTATTATTTGCTAAATTTGCCGTAAAACTCTTCTTTACCTTTAGCTAATTTTCTCTCCCATTCTTGATTGCTTTTTTCTCTATCAAGATTCTCTTGGGCTTTAAACTGCTCTTCAGCTTGACGAAGAGCTGTTTGCTCTTGATTAAATTCAAGTTGCATTAAGGCTAATTTGTTTGCAACATCTTGCTTTTGAGTTGGAGTCGTTGCTGCGTCATTAAGCGTCTTAATTTGATTGAGTTTATTAATGCGCTTTAACGTGTTTTTATAGTTTTTCTCAAGGCGTTCACGGTATGCCATCAAGTTATCAAATTGTTCCTGTAAGCCGGCATTATCGCTTTTTAAACCATATTTATTTCTTAATCTGTCAAGGCTCATTCCATTAACTAAAATATCTTTTGCATCAGACGGTAAAGAATTAAGGAAATCATCGTTATTAACTAAATCACCTAATTTCCAGTTGCCTTCAAAACGATTTTTTGTATCTTTTGCAAATTGTTTTGCTTGATCGATTTGTTGGTTAATTGCGTCTAATTGTGATTTTAACTGCTCAAGTGTCTTGAGGTTTTCTGAAATGGTTGTTGCAATGCCTGCGGTATCTACCGTAGGAATACCACTAGCTATTGCGTAATGAGTAGAAAAAGCAATAGTTGCAGCTATTAAAGTCGCTTTTAATGTAAGTTTCATAGTGAGTTACCTCTTGTTAAATTAAATTTTTTTGGCTTCTTTCTCTTGCTTGATTTCTTCCATTCTTTCTAAGAATAGCGGAATCCAAACATCAGGCTCGTTACCGTACACTGCACGAATTTTTTCACATTCTTGCTGCCCTTCTGTTGAACCTGAAATAATTGGGAAGAACTTTTTACAATGTGATAAATCAAAGTAAGCTAAAGTGCTTACACCGCCTTGTTTTACAAGGAATTTTCGACTTTCCTTATCTAAACCTTTTAATATGCGGAACTCTTTTTTTGTTAAGCCGATACGTTCATAACCGCCTCTATATTCAGCGTCAGGATTTGGTAATAAAATCTTTGTCGGTGTTTGTTCTACAATAGCCTCAAAAATACGAGCTTTAATAGCGTCTGCTGGTGATTGTGATACTAGCCCAACAAACTCACCTGTTAAGCGCCCTGCTTTTAATGTCTTAAATACCATTTGTTCTGATGTTTCATAGCTACAAGGAACATAGAATTCTTCAACGATAGATAGCATTAAGCGCCCTGATTTTTTCATCAAACTTTTGTAAAAAAGGAGAATAGAAAAAATAGGCTCTGTGCCTTCGTGTCCCTTGGTATCCAAGAATGTTGTTGTATCAAAGCCGATTTTGTCGAAGTCGTAAGGATTAAATAGGTTAGTTGGGCTATCGACTACCCACGCCAATTCGCCGCCTTCAAAATGCGACCATTTACGCAAGCGAATATAAAGAGACGTTGAGCGAGGAATGACTTGTAACAGCATACTAAAACGGCGTTGCTCAACTTCTAATTTCATCACCGTATCAACGGCTTCTTTTATGAGCATTCTATCTTCATCGCTGACTAATCCTTTTTCATCTCTTGCACAACTATTCACAAAGCTATATAAGAATTGCATTAAGTTAGGATCGGCTTTTTCTTGAAGTTGGAAAGGATTTAATCCTGTATCTACTCCACTTTCAAAAGTAAAATAAGACGCTCCGTAAGCTCTCATATAAAGTTCGGTAGAACGACGATAATCCATTACAAATAGTTGAGGGTTGAAGCGTTCTAAAAATGCCACAATAAACGCTTCAAGGGTTGTTTTACCTGTACCCGTCGCACCAAGTATTAAAAAATGTCCAGCGATAAATTCCCCAATAACATTTTCTTTTGGTGGAGAATAATGCGTGTTGAGATAATAAAGCCCTTGTGTTGGTGTTTTTAATGGCATAATGGCTGAACCATCGCCGATAGCGTTTCCTTTTGGCTTTCCTCCAAAATAATTATGTAATGAAAAGCCACAAACTAAATTAGTATGAGCTCTAACACTCTCAAGCGGTCGGTGTATAGCGGCTGGCATTACACTAACAAAAGCAAAAACACTTTCAAGGTTAGCTTTCGTCCAGCGTGTGCCTCGGCCCTCTACGGTAAAGGCTGAAATCACTTTTGAACCATTTTCAATAGCCATTTCCGGTGTTTCACCGAAAATAAGCATTGAAGCCTGATAACTCCCAAAGGCAATTTCCCCTGTATTTAAAAAGCCTCGAGCAATTTCTAGTTCTTCTTGTTGGTAAGCCGCAGTGTCGCCTGATGAAGATAATTTATTTTCTTGCACCTCAATTTGTCTAATTGACTTTTGAGCAGACGTAAAAATAAATGATTGAGATAAAATAAATTCGTAAGGTAATTCAAGGATAAAATCCCACATACCAATAGAGCTTTTAGCTGGATAGCTTTTTAATAAGTAGGCTGTGCCGTATTTAGATTTCGTGGTTTCTTTATTTCTTACTTCAAAATAATCATAATTAAAGAACCAATCACTATTACAAACATTATCAATAACTTCACTTTCATTTAAAGTTATAGTTTGTCTATAACAATTAAGTAAATAAGACAGAAATTCGTTATTTTCGCAAATGCTTACACTTTCGTTTATATCAACGATAGATAACTCTTCTCCATCATAACGGCGTTTTAATGTATCAGAGGTTGCTAAAATGTTTTCACATTTAGCCAAACCATCATTTAGATCACCATATTTAAGTACAAAAGTTATATAATAATCTGTTGTAAAGAAGTTGGTGCCACGAAAACCTGATAAATAAGTGTCTGTTAGTTCTTGAATAAACTTAGATTTAAAATAATATTCTTGCTCTAATTTATTGCGTTTTTTTACAATGTGAGTCCAAACGGCAAGATCTCCGCTATATTCTTTGGCTAGATTTAAGAAGTAATCATCTAGACTTTCAAAATAAGAGCCTAAATCATTATCAGAAAGTGAAGTAAAAGGAATACCCGATAATTTTAAGGTAAATAATAATTTATCCCCACCGACAGAGATTACATAATCGTTAATATTGGTTCGATAATGAGGGAGTAAGTCCTCGATAGGTTTAGATTTTTTTAAATGATCGATGTGCATTATAAGCCTCTCTTTTAGAACCGTTACTTGAGATATAAATGATAGGATTTTGTTGTTGTAATTTGAGTAGAATTGCTTTGAATTTCCATTTCAATATTGCAAAGGCGTTAGGGTCATCTTGGCAAATTAGTTTTACAGCGATTAAAAAAATTACACCGAAACTCGGGGCAATCAAAGAAGACTTACCTAGCCCTAATTGGAAGCCAATAACACCGCTCAGAACAATATAAATTAGGACAATCAAGCCTATCATCATTGGTATTCCGTACATCATTGCTGGTCGGTTCATACCATTAAACGTAGAAAATGTGTAATCTTCTTCGTTTTCCATTTTTTCCATTTCTTTTTCCTTTTGGGGATTTCAAGCGGCATATCTGCCACTTGAAATTGCAACACAATTAGAATCCTGAAAATTTATAGGTATCCCAAAGATATTTACCTAAAGCCACTAAACCTGCTGCTGCACCGGCTTTTATAGCTGCAACAAATACACTTCCCCAACTAGTTAAGTTGAGATATGCACGAGCAGCCTCCCAGACAATAAAAGCAAGTGCGGCCGCACCTAAAAAGCCATAAAATTGTTTAGAACCTTCTTTTAAAATCTGTGTGCCTTCATCAAGACCAGCAGCGGCAGCGGCATCAGGACTAAAAAAGAATGCGATAGTTGCAACAATTAAGACTAAAAAGGACATTAATTGGCGTTGATATACAGTTGTTTGATTTGTTAAGGTCATAGCTATGTTTTTCCTTAATGGTAATTAAAAATCCTCAAAAATATCCCAAGCCCGAATAGCTCGTTGCTGAATAGGTTGATTTTGAGGGGTTGGTTCGGAAAGAGATATTTCATTCTCTTTCTCGTTTGAAGTAATCGCATTATTTGCAATTACATTCAAAGGCTTAATAGCGGGAACTTTATACATTGCTTCAGCAGATTTATTGATTCTATCGACATAAGACGTGCCGCTAGCTTCTTTTTTAAATCCTCTAGTTTCATTGCCTGAATAGTAGCAAGATGACGCTATGCGTAATAATTCCTGCTCGTCTTTTTGGGGATTGTTATTTTTAGCCTGAAGATAACAGGCTTTAAAAATACCAGCTCCAGCTTCAATGTTTTTACAAGCGTTAAACATATTTGAGCGGTTTATGCCGTATTTTTTAAAATTAGAACTATTGACTTGCATTAAACCAACTGAATATGATTTATGCAGGGGAGAGGGATTATTATTCAATTTATCTATTATTTCTAAGGCTTCCGCTTCAGTATTAGGTTGTTTAAATTTTAGTTTATCTTTTTCTTCTACCTCCTTTCCATAAACAACCGCAATCGCATAAGGATTTTTGCTGCTTTCCACGCCAATTAAGGTATGTAGCGTTTCAGGTGCAACATCAATCGCACATTGGGTAAATAAAGATAATAATAAATTAGTTGTAATCGTAGCCATTGAATCAAACTCAAAAATAATAGATTTAAATTGACTTTTTTTGCTTTAGTATATATACTAAAGTGGCTTTTTTTATGAATAAAAAAAGCTATCTACTTGCTTAACACTTTTTTGTAAAAAGTCCCACCTGCGGTTTTAAGTCCAGTATCAGTAAATTCACCTAAATAATTTCCGGTTGTTTCGTAAAGACGGTTCCCATCTTTAATTTCCGCTATTTTTGTCATTTCACTTTTATCTAGCTTATCTATATAAACTGTTTCGTATTTTCCTGAAGTCATTTTGGTTACTTTGATTGATATTGATTCAATGCTATAACTTCCGCTAAAATCTTTCGTTTCTTCATTACAAGCCGCAAGGCTTAAACCAATTAACGCCGATACGAATAAAGTTTTCAATTTCATTCTGATTTCTCCTCTTTCTTAAAAGAAAAGTTCTTTTCTGGGGTGTTCTTTTTGGCTAGTTCTTCGATTGTTTCGAGATTTGAATATCTATCTATAAGAAAATGTACAACATCACTTACTCTAAGTATCTTTCCGCACTTTGAGCCTGCTTCGAGTGCCATTCGTTCTACAATGCGTTTTCTTTCTCCTGCTAGACGAACCGTTGTTACAGAGTTGTTCATTTAACTCTCCTTAATGAGCTGAATTATACTACGTTCCATTTTAGGAATAAACATATATTTTGAACAAAATATATAAACTTCTTCTAAAAATGGTAAAATAACCGTAAAGGCGACCAAATTTTAACAGTATGAGGTGGGATAATAAAGATTTGATTTTTTAGAGAAAAGCAGATCTTACTTGATCTTATTGATATATAAGCAGTAGAATATGCTCAATTTTACAGTTTAGGGGGGGGCTTACCCCACGCCAAAGCGTGCGGTCGGGCTATATTTTTAGGCTTCAGACTGCGGCATTCTGCCTTGCTTCAGCTCTAAAAACTCAACCTATTCAATGTAGCCAGGAACGCTAAAGCATTCTTGGCCACATATTGAGTTTTCGCCCTTTCGGGTAACTATCCCTAAGTTGATAAATGAAAAGAATACAGATAAAGAAAAAGCTCCGTTGGAGCGGAGCTTGTTTCAGAGTTTGTGTATTAACTAGCGTCCCAACGACCAAGAAGCGACAGCGATGTTAAACACGATTGTATTTAGGGCTAATTATACCAACCTAAATACCTGATTGCAAGGTATGTCAACCTAAAATATCAAAAAATTGTGCTTAACATTGCTAAACAGAAAGAAGTTTAGCAATTATGAGTAATCAACCTAAAAAACGTAACAAAAAACACCGCACTTTTGGCTATACCTCAACGCTTAAAGCAACGATTTATAATAAAGCCAACAAGAAAAAACACCGGAATAACTTGCCTATCTTTAGGCAAAATCATCAGCGTAGAGATTATGCCTACATTATTTGGTTTTTCTTGCAACGTCTTGATACACACGATATTAACAAAAATGCTTTTCTAAATGCGTTACGTTTAGCAAAACATCAGCGTGAAGCAATTCGCCGTGAACGTCGAGAAGTCCTTATTGTGTTATTTGCTACACTCCTCTCTTATTGCGACTGTTCGCCATCAAGCACCTATTTATTTGAAGTGCGTGCCAATATCGAACATTTAGCGAAAATGTGTAATCAAGCCTATTTATCGTGGGATAATAAAAACGGTAAAAAACGAGTTCGCTACGACACAATTCTCAATGCTATTGAGATGTTAGAAGAAGCGGAATTGATTACCGTTTTGCGTGAATACGACAAACAAGGGCGAAAACATAAAGCAATGCGAATTTGGCTTAATGTGGAATTTTTCCTGATGTTCGGTATCACCGAACAACAATTAAGAAAATTAGTCGTTGATTTTCACAAATACCAATTTGTGAATAATCGTCTTGATAAAACATTCAAAGAATACGAAAAACATTTAGCAAAATTAGAGCATAAAGACGTGGCAGATATTAAAAAGCAGCACTCTTTACGCAATCTTTTAATTAAACGCCGAAAAGATTTTCTCGGCGAACATATTATTCAATTTGTCTCTCAACGCAAGCCAAACAATTATTTAACGCTTGATATTGAAAGCGACGTTTTCAAGCCTTGCTTTCGTTCTTTCACTGATTGTAACACCCCCGAAGAAGTTCACAAACTACAAAAAAGGCTGTGGGATAAGGAGCGAATACGAGAGCGTGCAAGGCTTAAAGCGGCTAATGATATAGCCTATCGAAAGGCTCAAATGCAAAGCTATCTCGATGATTTACGCCTCGCCTAAATCACTTAGTTACTACCTA